>WLWD01005799.1_pt1 | contig 25714 bp, 14 predicted proteins | sample 6712731 | NCBI WGS metagenome assembly WLWD01 (sample SAMN12718690, study PRJNA576275) | sponge metagenome | isolation source: marine sponge | host: Mycale hentscheli | place: New Zealand: South Island, Marlborough, Capsize Point | collected 2014-11-01 | reverse complement strand
TGATGAGTTGAGGAGTTACTTGATGAACTCAGTGGGAGCTACGGTAGCAGCTTATGGTCATAGGCTATTTGCAGTTAACCTAGACAGTATAAGGAAGCTAGATTCCACTCATCTTGTAGATCATCTCACTAAGATTTGCACAGGCCTGTTCCAGGAAGCAAAAACTGTTGAGGAAGCCACTTTCACCTTAGTCAAGGCTTTACTCAGAGAGCATCTTCCTCAGAACGGGAAAGTGTTCCTGGAGACCACCGACACCAGCAGCATGGCTGACTTGAGAAGGTCTGTGGATGCTTGGATGTCCACTAGGGCAATAGGGGACCTCACTAGAGTCCCAGGTTCTAGCAGCAACACTAGCAGCAAGACAGATAAGGTAGAGAAATCTCACAGAGATGCACATAAGTCAGGCAAGACTGATAGCAAAGAAAGAGACCATTGTACAGTGTGTGGCAGGAAGGGCCACAAGAGTGAGAACTGTTGGTATAGGCCTGGGAGTGGCACGCACAACTCCAGTGCGGCACCCAGACCACGAACTTGTTTTCTGTGTCATCGTGAAGGGCACAAGAGTACTGAGTGCCCAGACAGAGGCAAAGCCTAGAAGCACTCAAAGGGGTTAAGAAAGAGCACAGCAGTGTAAGTGCTAGAAGGGCAGCAGTAACATGGTCACAAGGAAGGAGGAGTAATGTAGTTGAAGGAGAGTTGAATGGAGAAAGGTGCGACATACTGATTGACAGCGGAGCGGAAGTGGGAGTAGCTCCAGTCAGATGGGTTAAGAGGCAGGACTTTACTGGTGAGAAAGTATGGGCGAATGGTGCAAGAAAAGCATTGAAAGAGGTAGCCTGGGTTGAGTTTAAGTTCGGAGGGAAAGTGTTCAGGAGGAAGGCAATGGTAGATATGGACAGATGCCACCCACCAGAATGCTGGTTCCCACTCAATCTCAAGGATGCGCAGGAAGTAACTTACATTGCCGGACTGTTCCAGGAGCCAGAGATCCAAACTGCAAAAGTTAATCAGGTGACCACCAGGGGACAGGCCAAACAGGAAGCCAGTCTCAAGAATGATGAAGGTGTGGTGACAAAGCCACTAGACAAGGCCCCAGCAAGGAGGAGCCAGAAGCAAGGAGGTGGCGCCCCAGCAAAGGAGCAGACCACAACCAGAAAGACGGAAGCAAATTCTGGAAGCAGAGTACCAGAAGCAGGCAAGGCTGCAAGTTCCAAGAAAGGTGCACGTAGAAGCAAGAAGAGGCAGTCAGCTGCCCAGGAAGCAGTAGGAGGAGCAACACCTCCATCAGTGGAAGTGACAACCCAGTACCCAGCAGAGGAGGAGTCAGTGCCTGAAGCAGGGGAAGAGTCCGGGAGTCCAGCAGTAGACCAGACTGCAGCTGAGACTGTCACTGAAGAGGAAGAAGAAGCAGAGCCAGCCCAGGAACTGCCAAAGCAAGCAAGTTGTAAGGCGGGGGTCGTGGTAGTGGAGGAAGCCAGCAATGATAGTAATGAGAGTAGAGGTAGTAGTGAAGAGGTAGAAAGTAAAAGGGTGGAAGATAGTTGGGAGAAGTTAGTTGAGGCATGGAAGCCAATAGAAGAACTTAGAGGTGAGAAAGGCTATAAATGGAGAGGAGGTGTGTTGGTTCAAACTAGGTTAGTGGATTGGGAAGAGTTTGCAGATGTGGTGCTGGTGCCAAGGAGTTACAGGAAGAGGCTGATGGAGATTGGGCATGACAGGTGTGGACATTTTGGGAGTGAAAAGGTGCTTGGGATTATTAGGAGGAGGTTTAGTTGGCCTGGGATGGTTAAGGATGTACAAGACTATTGCCAGAGCTGTGAGACTTGTAAGAGACACTCCAATTATGGTCCTAGGAGAGCTCCCATGATGCCCCGCCCTGTGCTCACAGAACCCTTTGAGAGTGTGGCACTTGACATAGTTGGACCACTAGAGAAAGGAAAGGGAGGCTGTCAATACCTCCTTACCTGCATTTGCCTGGCAAGTAAGTGGCCGGATGCAGTGCCCCTAAGAGTAATCACCACCAAGTCAGTAGCTCATGCAATGTGGGAGGTGTTCTCCAGGATTGGCATACCCCAACAGATCCTAACAGATTGTGGGGCCCAGTTCATGGCCAAAGCCATGAAGGAGTTATGCACACTGATGGGCGTGGACAAGCTCAAGACCACACCCTACCACCCCGAATCAAATGGAAGCATCGAGCGGATGCATAGGACTCTGAAGTCCATTATCAGGAAGACGATTGAAAGCAGGAAGGACTGGGTCCAGCAAGTGCCCTATGCTGTGTTCTCACTCAGAAGCCTGCCACTGGAGGGTCACGGATTCACTCCTTTTGACCTGGTGCACGGCTTCCGGCAGAGAACACCTCTGGAAGCTGTGTACCACAACCTGGTGGAGCAGCAAGGAGAACAGCAGCAGCAACAGTTGTTGGTGAGCGAGTGGGTAGATAGAATGGCAAGTACAATGGAAGCCATGAGAGAGACAGCAGCACTAGGTGCAGCTAAGTGTGCAGAGCAGCGCAAGAAGCAGCACGACAAGAGCACTAGGCTTAGGAGCTTCAGTAGAGGGGACCTAGTCTGGTATAGAATCCCTGGGATGCACAATAAATTGGGAGAGAGTTGGGATGGCCCGTTTGAGGTTGTAGAAAGGAAAGGGGATGTGACGTACAAAATCAAGAGGAAAGGCAAAGTTAGGGGTGAGAAGCTTATACATGTGAATAATTTAATGAGGTATTGTGTAAGGAAGGATGTGTGCAGGATAGATGAAGTTTTGGATGAGGAAGAGGAAGGGAAGGAGGCAGGTGCTAAGTTGAGTGGTGAATGTGTTGGGTACAATGTGAGAGATATTGAGGACTTAGTTGAGGAGTTTGATGGTGTGTTCTGTGGTGAGACAGGAACAACAGATGTGGTGAAACTAAGAATAGACACCAAGGATGCCCAGCCCATTGCACAGCCCCCTTACTCTGTCCCCCTCAGCATGAGGGAAGATGTGAGAGCAGAGCTAAAGGCTTTGGAGGAAGCAGGGATTATCCAACGCTCTGACTCTTCATGGGCATCACCATTGGTGCCTGTGAAAAAGAAGAATGGCAAGGTTCGACTCTGTGTCGACTACCGGAAGGTGAATGCCATAACCACCCCTGAACCCTACTACATGCCTGGGTTTGAAGAAATGGTAAGCAAGATTGGGGAGGCAAGAGTGCTCTCTAAACTGGACTTGGTGAAGGGGTTTCACCAAGTTGAGGTCCATCCCGATGACATAGCCAAGACAGCATTCATTTGCCCCTGGGGAAAATGGGAGTGTAGGAGAATGCCCTTTGGTTTATGTAACGCTCCAGCCACCTTTCAGAAGCTGATGAATAGGGTTTTGAGTGGCTGTGAAGAGTTCTGTAACGTCTACATTGACGATATTTTGGTGGGTTCATCTAATTGGCTGGAGCACTTAGCTCATTTGAGGATAGTTTTTAACAAGCTGGAGGCAGCAAGCCTCACTTGCCAGGTAACCAAGTGTGACTTTGGGAAGAAGCATTTGGAGTTTTTGGGGCACAGGATTGGTGATGGCGAGATGTGTGTGCCCGAGCACAGAGTTACGGCATTGGTGGAGTACAGAAAACCTTCCACCAAGAAGCAGTTGCGAGCATTTCTGGGGACAGTCAACTTTTATAGGAAGTACATTCCAAAGATACACCAGTGGACGTCCAAGCTGACGCCTGCCACCTCTGACGCCATGCCAGCATCGGTCAAGTGGGAGAAGCCCATGGAGGAGGCATTCAGTTATTTATGTAAGTCTCTAGTTAGTCATGTTTCTTTATGTATTCCCACCTGTAATGATGAGTTTGTAGTGGAGACAGATGCTAGTGCTACAGGTGTGGGTGGAGTTCTGTCCGTCAGAAGGAAACAGAAGCTACATCCTGTAGCGTACTACTCCAGTCAGCTCCAGGGAGCTGAGAAAAACTATGCAGCCCAAGATCTGGAGGGGCTAGCTTTGGTGAAGACGATTCGTCACTTCAGTTTCTTCCTCTATGGGAGGCCATTTGAAGTCATCACAGATCACAAGTCCCTAACATCCATCACAACGGGACCACAGAGAAACAAGAGGATTTTGAGGTGGGCCTTGGAGCTTACTAACTATATGTTCTCAGTAGTTTACAGAAAAGGAGCAGAGAACACGGTGGCAGACTGGCTGAGCCGCCAATGTGGAGAAGATCAAGAGATGAATCAGCCAGCACAGCAGCTGTCAGCAACAAGAGCAACACAGACAGCTGAAACAAGGGGGGGAAGATGTGAGAGAAGTCCCTCACCCTCATCAAACTCCTCTCACAAGGAGTCGAGAACTGTTTTATCAACTTAATTACTTAATTGGTGGAGTGGCCTTAATTGGTGTTCCCTGGCTATGTTTCCATGTAATGTTACCAGTAACAGCGTTTGGCTGCTTAGTGATTTGATTTCTATGTCATGCACATCATGATACTGGGCACGTGCACAGTTTTCTATATTATGGCTTTGCACATGTCCAGGGAGTTAGTCTGCATTCATTGGGTTTTAATAAGTTAACCTCAGACAACCTGGTGCTATCTAACTGTGCCTTAAGAGGCCAATAGCTAGCTAGACCTAATCTTCTGTGACAAGCAGATTCTGGTGGCAGCAACAAACACTTTGTTGCCTCCACTGTTAGTTGGCGGAAAACCACCCATTCCAGTCACAATTAGCATATTTTAGAGTCGGACGTGTTCATTGGACTAAAATGAAACGAGAGAAACTACTGGGGACCATGTAATTAGCACATTTCAAAGTCTGACGTGCCCGGTGGACTAAAATGAAACGAGATAAACTGCCGGTGACCATGTAATTAGCATATTTTAGAGTCTGACGTGTCCAGTAGATTAACACGAAATGAGAGAAACTACCGGGGACCATGTACTAACATATTTTAAAGTCGGTCGTATTCAGTGGACTAAAATGACACGAGAGAAACTGCCGGGGACCATGTAATTTGCATATTTTAGAGTCGGACGTGTCCAGTGGACTAAAATGAAACGAGAGAATGTGCCTGGGACCATGTATTAAACATTTTAAAGAGTCGGACATGTCCAGTGAACTAAAATGAAACGAGAGAAACTGCCGGGACCATGTAATTAGTATATATATAATTTATAACTGTCCACATCTTATAGACAAAAGAAGTTCATCATTATGCCTCAATGATTGTACCAGATTGCAACCTAAATATAAAGGTTATCTGAGGACGTTTGTTTCTTGTCATTATTATTGAAGTCTCACTTAGCTATACTCCATAATTACATATAATAAGAGAATATATGGAGCTTATTTCTGTAAAAGCCAACATGGCAAGTTATATTATTATTTTAATAGCTACTAATGACTATATGTAATATTTAGGATAACAAGAGAGGGTGTGTCCTGGATTCCCATTTTTATTCAAAACTTAGTAAAAAGGGATGGTAAATAATACACTATATTTGTTGATGACTGTGGATGATCAGGACACACCTCCTGCCACTTACCGTACTATCATCAGTCCAGGCAACCTCCCTGCCTGTGTCATCCTTCAGTTCCATGCATTCAGTGTATTCAAACACATCAACATGTGATCTTTATCAGTTGGTAGTGCATGCTAGAACTTCCTTGGGAGAGTCAACATCTCAAGAAGTTCCAATCTTCACTCCCAGTGAGTAGATCCAGTAGTCTACATTATACAGTGTACCACCAGTAACATGATCAAGTACAAGTGCCGTAAGCAAGCATGGGGTGTGCTAATTATATATATATATATATTATATTGTATTATTCATTTCATACAGCCAATCAGACAGAATGAAGCACTATCAGGGGTGTGCTAATTGTGCTACAAAAGCTATAAAGAACTTTACAGAAATCTTTGTTAGTCGCTGCTAAAAGCTGCTGCATGATTTTATTCATTTGCAGAGTATGCTGTTAAGTATACAGAAATGTTAATTATACCAGAAGTGTCAATTCAATTTATGTTTTCTTGATTTCTGGTTCAATTGCTTAATACAGCCCAGTATGGCTGCCAGTTTCTTTGTGCATCGAAGGTTTAACTCTCCTATTTTTTAGCACTAAGTGGAGGTGGATTGTAACTTGCTAATAGCATTAATGAACGCAATTTTTTGTTTGTTTATGTTAAAAGCGGTGGACTAAACCCTTGACTATGTAAAGAAGCTTTAGATTGTATGGTAAAGAACTTGAGAGCAAAAATACATGAAGTGAACAGGTACATAAGGTAAAGCACGATGAAAAGGAACTGTGGGTTTGTGGTATGAATGTATGAATAACATTATGTGTGAAAAATACGTTTGTGTGTGCGGAGGCAAATGGAATGTTCAAGGAAGTGAATGGAGTTCCTGCTCCTTAAGCGGTTGTTCACCCGAACATGCGCCATAAGGTCCCTTTTCCTAGACCCACTCACATATATAAGACTTACTGGATGTACCAAGCTATACAGTTGCTACTTTTCACATGAAAGATGCTATATTGTGTAGTGGCTTAAAAGGGTCAGAGAACTTAAGAAACAACAACAACAACAACAACAACAACAACAACAACACTACTTTCTCTAGTATTTTGAGCAAAAAACAAACAGACAAACACAAACTCTTTACCCATGCAAATAAAGTGAGTACACATACATGCTAAGGATTACACTTGAGCTGCAAGAAATACTAGTGATGAGAAGCTATAGAATTGAGATTACTAAGACAGAGATATTGTAGATGAGGTCCCTACTGATTAGCTTTATTCACAGCATTTCCCTGTGAGAGTATAGAATTGAGATTACTAAGACAGAGATATTGTAAATGAGGTCCCTACTGATTAGCTTTATTCACAGCATTTCCTTGTGAGAGCTATAGAATTGAGATTACTAAGACAGAGATATTGTAGATGAGGTCCCTACTGGCTAGCTTTATTCACAGCATTTCCCTGTGAGAGCTGTAGAATTGAGATTACTAAGACAGAGATATTGTAGATGAGGTCCCTACTGATTAGCTTTATTCACAGCATTTCCCTGTGAGAGCTGTAGAATTGAGATTACTAAGACAGAGATATTGTAGATGAGGTCCCTACTGACTAGCTTATTCACAGCATTTCCTTGTGAGAGCTGTAGAATTGAGATTACTAAGACAGAGATATTGTAGATGAGGTCCCTACTGACTAGCTTATTGTAGATGAGGTCCCTACTGATTAGCTATATTCACAGCATTTCCCTGTGAGAGCTGTAGAATTGAGATTACTAAGACAGAGATATTGTAGATGAGGTCCCTACTGATTAGCTTTATTCACAGCATTTCCCTGTGAGAGCTATAGAATTGAGATTACTAAGACAGAGATATTGTAGATGAGGTCTCTACTGATTAGCTTTATTCACAGCATTTCCTGTGAGAGCTGTAGAATTGAGATTACTAAGACAGAGATATTGTAGATGAGGTCCCTACTGATTAGCTTTATTCACAGCATTTCCCTGTGAGAGCTGTAGAATTGAGATTACTAAGACAGAGATATTGTAGATGAGGTCTCTACTGATTAGCTTTATTCACAGCATTTCCTGTGAGATCTGTAGAATTGAGATTACTAAGACAGAGATATTGTAGATGAGGTCCCTACTGATTAGCTTTATTCACAGCATTTCCCTGTGAGAGCTGTAGAATTGAGATTACTAAGACAGAGATATTGTAGATGAGGTCCCTACTGATTAGCTTTATTCACAGCATTTTCCTGTGAGAGCTGTAGAATTGAGATTACTAAGACAGAGATATTGTAGATGAGGTCCCTACTGACTAGCTTTATTCACAGCATTTCCCTGTGAGAGCTATGGAATTGAGATTACTAAGACAGAGATATTGTAGATGAGGTCCCTACTGACTAGCTTATTCACAGCATTTCTTTGTGAGAGCTGTAGAATTGAGATTACTAAGACAGAGATATTGTAGATGAGGTCCCTACTGACTAGCTTATTCACAGCATTTCCCTGTGAGAGCTATAGAATTGAGATTACTAAGACAGAAATATTGTAGATGAGGTCCCTACTGACTAGCTTATTGTAGATGAGGTTTCTACTGATTAGCTATATTCACAGCATTTCCCTGTGAGAGCTATAGAATTGAGATTACTAAGACAGAGATATTGTAGATGAGGTTTCTACTGATTAGCTTTATTCACAGCATTTTCCTGTGAGAGCTGTAGTATTGAGATTACTAAGACAGAGATATTGTAGATGAGGTCCCTACTGATTAGCTTTATTCACAGCATTTCCCTGTGAGAGCTATAGTATTGAGATTACTAAGACAGAGATATTGTAGATGAGGTGCATACTGATTAGCTTTATTCACAGCATTTCCCTGTGAGAGCTGTAGAACTGAGATTACTAATACAGAGATATTGTAGATGAAATCTCTACTGATTAGCTTTATTCACAGCATTCCTTGTGAGAGCTATAGAATTGAGATTACTAAGACAGAGATATTGTAGATGAGGTCCCTACTGATTAGCTTTATTCACAGCATTTCCCTGTGAGAGCTATAGAATTGAGATTACTAAGACAGAGATATTGTAGATGAGGTCCCTACTGATTAGCTTTATTCACAGCATTTCCCTGTGAGAGCTATAGAATTGAGATTACTAAGACAGAGATATTGTAGATGAGGTCCCTACTGATTAGCTTTATTCACAGCATTTCCCTGTGAGAGCTGTAGAATTGAGATTACTAAGACAGAGATATTGTAGATGAGGTCTCTACTGATTAGCTTTATTCACAGCATTCCTTGTGAGAGCTATAGAATTGAGATTACTAAGACAGAGATATTGTAGATGAGGTCTCCACTGATTAGCTTTATTCACAGCATTTCCTTGTGAGACCTATAGAATTGAGATTACTAAGACAGAGATATTGTAGATGAGGTCTCTACTGATTAGCTTTATTCACAGCATTTCCTTGTGAACCAACAGCTCCATGTTTGGTGTGTATGTGTGTTTGTTTACAAAGCTGGATGTAAGGAAACTAAACCACCATGTAACCAGCCAGAACTTGAAACTGTTACCAGTAGTACTGATTTATAATGGACTATTTTAAGTGGTGCAGTAGATGAACAAATTTGTCTTAGTATTGTGACTCTGTCAGTATATGTAGTAATTTAGTGTCTTCATTTGTGATCAGTTGTTGTTGTTGCTATTCTGTTCATTATTTTTGTACCAGTGTTTGTGTCTAACACAGTCAAGTGAACATTCTCACACTCCACATGTATCAAACACTGTTATGTTATATTGATGACCATTTGCATGTATGTTTAGTTCTTGACAAAAGTCATGACTCCATTAGCCTTAGAACCTAGAGAGACGATGGATCACTGTACACTACCAGCAAGATACTGTCAGACAAGAGAGACAAGAGAGACGATGGATCACTGTACACTACCAGCAAGATACTGTCAGACAAGAGAGACAAGAGAGACGATGGATCACTGTACACTACCAGCAAGATCCTGTCAGACAAGAGAGACAAGAGAGACGATGGATCACTGTACACTGCCAGCAAGATACTGTCAGACAAGAGAGATGATGGATCACCGTACACTGCCAGCAAGATACTGTCAGACAAGAGAGATGATGGATCACCGTACACTGCCAGCAAGATACTGTCAGACAAGAGAGGGGGTGAACATTTTGCTGGAGTAGTTGTACGGTCAAAGATAGTCTGGCGCAGTAGACAGATATTCAAAGAAGCCATACTTGCTACACATAGCTTTGAAACAGTGGCTGACAGTATTGGAATTTCTATTTGTGCCATTCGCAGTAATTTGCTAACGGTAGTTGACAGCCGCAATATATATGCAGCAAAGCAATGGTATGGCCATGTCTCCTGACCCTTACTTTATAACAATATGTCAAGCATTCTGTAATGAAAATTTATTTAAAGTAACAGTAAAAATAAATTAACAATGTGTAAATTTGAAATATGGGATATGATATACAAAAAAATGTAAAGTGCAATACAATGAGTGTTTTCAAATGTATGTCCATGTAGTGTTGACAGACTTCAATCCACAATTCTATTACACAAACAATACAATAATTCAAATGCTACAATAATAACAATTCACTTACTGGAGCTGTTGCTGTATTTTATCTGCTAAATGATTACATTCTCCTGTTTGAAACAATACAATAACAAACTCCTTGAGAGCTGAGGGTCTCGATGAAAAGACTCTACGAATGTTGTCCAAAAGAGTCCTTGCTCTGTCTTCGTCAATCAGGTCTTTACGCTCACGAAGTTGGTCGTAGGTATATTGTGATATGAGTCCAATACTGTAGCAGTGATCAGCTACTGTCATAACACAAGGCTTCACTGAGAGGACCAAGTCAGGATACACACTCAGAAATATTCTCAAGTTATTGCCACCTAATAATAAAACATTTATAATGATAGGAATTAAAACAATAACTTGACTTACTTTCAGAGACCTCTACCACAGGATCTTTCTCCTCGTATTTCTAAAACCAAATAATATCATTGTTAGTTATTGCAAGTTAGAATACGTAGTCTATTTCTGCATACCTGTCCATACCAAATGAGGTGTCTATTGGTGAGTACAACTGCTTGTGGATAGTCTGGATTGAAGAGACATGTCATAACCTTTGGAATCGTGTCTGCACCATCCACCACTCCAAGATGATTTTCTCCTTCATGTGAACGGCAGTCAAAGGCAAACTGGTAGTCCATGGAGCTGTTGTAGTTCATTCTGGAACTAGCCTCCTTTAGAGTGTCCTCTATTTCTTGTTTTAGAGAAATACATTCATGGTGAATGGAGTCTTGGAAAGTAGGATCACAAGAAATTACGACTTCGAAATATTTAGATTTCGATACAAAAGACACGTGAACTTTTATTGTTCCATACAAAAAGTGCACCATGTTTTTCTTGACTCCTTCTCCAATGAAAGTGAAGGACTTGTTGGATACGAGACATGCCATTGCAGCAGGAAAGAGTCCCATAGGAGTAAACCCACTACTGAAGTACATCAAGAGAGGTTCCACGATACAAGATCTGCAGGATTCATGGTGGAATAGGTCAAGTTCCTTTGCACTAGTGTTTTCTAACACGCAAGGCATGATGTATTCTTTCTCTTCTTCTAACACTGAGTTAGTATCAGAAGATTCGACTGACACAATCTCAGCTATCAAGTGAAGATATGCAAGCAAAGCTACCAGTTGCTCTGGTGGAATCAGATCTCCTGAAATGTCAGCTGTAGCTGTCTTCAAATCTGTCATAGTGAATCGACCTGTCTTTCTGAATCTCTCGGCTGTAGCCTGACCTACGCTATCAAAGCTCATGGCTTTCAGAATGACACCAGTGATACTGTCATACACTACCTGGATGTCTATGATGACCAGGTCCTCCAAACCAGGCACACTGGGAAAGTACATCAGAACACCGGCATGGTGGTGAAGAAACCACAGAGCTGCTCTGGTCTCGTAGGGTGTCATATTGAAGGCATGGGACAAGGCCAAGCAGGTCTCCAGGCTAGCTGTCCTCACTTCTCTCATGCGAAGACACAAGCTGAACAGAAGCCACACGGCTGGAATTTTCAGCTTTTTAAAGTGTTTCTCCATGGCATTCTCCAGTAGCTGATGCAAGTGATCGATCTCTTCTACTCCGCCTCCCATGTTGTCTAAAGAAACAACAAGCTTGTCTTTTGAGCAGAACTGAACTATGCCTTTTTTGTAGGAGTCAGTGTCTTGAATCACTTTTTGAAGCTGCGCATCGACTGTAGCGATGACTTCCCCAGAAACCTTGTCTTTGTGAGTACCCACTATATACACTACTGACTTGGAGGACTCCAGTATCTCACCAATTGCTGAGTTGTCTGCTCCTGGCTGAGGTTGAAGATGGGTGGAGGAACTGAAACAAGATATACTGGCCAGAGTACGCAAAAGCATCTCTTGCAGAGTAAACTCTGATTTCTCTGGTGCAGTTGTCTCTCCTGAAGCTCTCTGATAAAAGACCCGATACTCCTCATCTAGTTGAAAATTGTAGCTAAAGAACAGCAAGTAGAGGCCAGGTCCTATGGTGAGTGCTGGTAGCATGTCCATCAGCTCAGGCTGACCTCCGGTGTCCTCCATTCTCAAGAAAGCTTTAAAAGATTGCTTCACATTTTCTGCAAAGTTTGGTTGTTTGGACACTGCCTCGAATATGGCAGCTATTTCAGAATAATCTGGTGATGATACTGCCTGATCAGCTGGTTGGTCATGTGTTGTTGAGAGTGGAGTGATTTCCTTATGCCTGGGTTGCCTATTTTGGGTAAAAGATTTCAATCTTGCCATCATCTTCTGCAATAATGAAGGCTGGGGTGGCTCTTCAACAGAGTGAGACTGCAGTGTACTGCTAGCCTGACTGACCTCTGACCTGGTGTCACTACCTCTATGGGAATCAGCTGTAGCTTCTGAAGTGGATTCAGTTTCAGAAGTGGATTCAGTCGCCAGACTATCTTTGAGAGTGTGAAAGAGTAGAGAAGCTTCCTCAATGAGATTCTTTACAATGGTCCAGTCTATACTTCTTTCTGCTGTAGTTGGATCAGACTTGCCTTGGACTACCACATTGGAGCAACACTCCACTGTGCCTGTGCTGCCATGAATCTGCTCCTCTTCGTTTGCTGACAGAAGATCTATGATCTCTTTCTTTATTCTCCTGAGAGTTGTACTCTTGCCTTGTCTTGGAGGACCAAGGGACATAAACTTTAAAGACAGAAGCTCCAACACTTCCTTGGAAACAATGAAGTGTTTATATGCATCTTCATATTTTAGAACTATTAAACATAAAATAAAATATGCATTATAAAATATTGCAAATAAAACACTAATTAGTTAATACATTCTCATTGGTTATACAGTACAAGTAACCCACACACTGCACCAGTACTATTAGCTGGCTCCTGCAATACAGAGTGTGGGCAGCTGGTTTTATAGCCTGGAGCTAAGCCAGTAGAAGCAGCTGCCAGTAGAAGCAGCTGCCAGTAGAAGCAGCTGCACTCTAGCACTTGCAATTTAGGCAAAGACAATCAATTACCTTACTTATTATAATATCATAATTAACATAATAAATATTTAATTTTAACATAATTAACTTAATAATAAATAATAATATTCTAGTTTTATTATAGTACAAGTTTTTAATACCTAACTTTAGTTTCCCATATAATCTATAAATGGGACATTCTAAAGAGAAGCCAATATCACTGAAGGCAAGATGGCTTACTAGAGATGCTGCTATTTGCTTACACTAACCTGACAGAGTTTCTTTGTATACTCCATTGTCAGTAGCAACCAGCAACTGTCCAGTAGACAAGACTGCAGTAGCTACAAATCCAACATTATACCTCTGTTCTGGTCTATCTCCCTCACTAGTAGTCTCAATCCACTCCTCTGTCTTGTTGGAGTAACTGCTAATGGTAGAATATTTATTGATGCCGATTAGATTCGATACATAGGAGATGATAGCGAAGATGGCAGTAAGTGTGGTTACTGTCCTCCATATTGTTTGTCTTCTTGTGCTGCCATTACTAGCAGATGCTGTGAGAGACTCTAAACTGCATATAAACAGAATCTCTCTCTTGCCCCATCCTCCTGTGAAGTAGAAGTTGCCTTCATGGAATGTTGATTGCATGTAGCAGCATGAAGAAGGAAGTGAGTCTGCAGTCGTCCAATGGTCGTTGAGTAGAACTTCCACTACGTCCAAGTCCTCGTAATGTGAGTCCAACCCACCAGCCACGACTAGGACCTCTGGTGATCCTCCACTAACTGATGATGCACTGGAGCGACGAGTAGGCATGGCACGTAGCGATGGCTTCCAGTCTAGACCAGTAGTACTACTCAACAGAGAGTTTGTAGGTTCCCAAGTGGAGGGATGCACTCCACCAACCAATACAAACTTAGACTGGTAGGTAGTTAGGGACGAGCCTTTATATGGTGCACTAGTAGTAGTCCATGAGTGAAGGTCAGTAGAGATGTGAAGTGTGTGATATTCCTGATGCATAACTAGCACTTTATTATCTAGTACTGCACATTGTACAGGCACGACATCCTTACTCCATGTATGGCAGTGCTCCCAGTGAAGTGAGACTGGAGGACGGAGATCTCTCTAAATACAAATAAATAAACAAATATATAATTAAAGTGATAAACATACAAACAAACAAACAGCATTTAAGTGCTATTTAAACGACACAAACAAATTTATTCCTATATCAGCAGTTTATACGCTATATAAACATTCTATACAACTTTAAATAAGTACATAAAATACTAACAAACAACAATATTGTAATTGAACCACGTAAACAAACACACAAATAAACAATTTTACTCTATACTTTACAGAAATGTACACGCATAACAATAGCAACTGCGTGACATACTAACACACAAACATACAAGTTCTCACACAATGCTTATATACAATACAATATTTAGTATATAAAAATAGTAAAAAAAACAATACTGAGAAATAAACAAATAAACAAACACACAAACATACAACTGGCACAATGCGTAAATATGTGCACACAACACAAACACAAATAATGACATGATATTCCAAACACACAAACACATAATAAGAGAATGAGCTGTTTCTTCCTGTGCTAAAATAATGTACAGTAGGCACCAGAAAAGATAGGTTTTCAATTCTGTTCAGTAGAACGATGTTTTTTTGCACTGAAGGAGCTATTGTAGAAAAATAAAAAAGAGAGAAAATGTTACGGCAGTTGATAAAATATAGTTTTTCAGTTCGACTGTGTTACAGTTTAAATGCTCAATGTTTACCATATGCCACTTTCAGGAATGTAAAAAATGATGCTATTTTAAATGTTGGGGTCATCATTGGCTTAGATATTCTCACTAATAGAGACCCAACTGTAGCTGGTAGAAAGATTAAGAAGTAGGGACCTGTCAGAGCAGCAAGTTCAGCGAAAATCCAGTCAGTATGCTTAATCGAAGCAAGTCAGTTTTTTTTTAATTGTGCAAGCAGTTTAGCATGACCTCTATAGCATTTAGAGGGTAGTACAAGACTTAGCTTGCAGATATAGCTGTGGAAGAGTTTCTGGCTTTTAGCTGTAAATAAGCTGAAACGAGAACTTGACTAGTAAAAATCTTAATGTGGCGGTACCAACTGTTTAGTCAAAACGCAATGAAAAAATTGTAAAAAAAAAGCTTTTTTTTTTTTTTCGAAAGACACCTGCTATGCTGTATAGAAAGCTAACATATGAACATATACATTAAAAAAAAGCAAATCCAAAAACATAATCTTTCTATAAAAGTACACAAACATATAAATATACATCCCGAATACAAATTATTTACACATGGTAAAAACTGTAAATAAACCACTAACAAACACAACAACAAAAAAAATGACTACAAATATATTATGCTATGTTTATGTGTTATAAACACACAACTTACTATATTTCTGGAACAAACTAGACTTCAAATAGCTAGAGTAAATAGATACAAACTGTAGCAAAAGAAAGGGATAGTCTAACCATCCTCCAGCACAAAAATACACTAGCAACTGGAAAAAAGAGAGGGAAAGTCATGTCTGAGCATGCTCATGAAAAGAACCTGGTGTCTTTTTAAGAGCATGCTCAGAAACATGACTTTTACCCTCTCTTTTTTCCAGTTGCAAGTGCATTGGCGTGAGCATGCTCAGACATTACTTTCCCTCTTTTTTTCAGTTAAGCTGGTGGTATCTCTTTATGAGCATGCTCAGACATAAGTTTCCCTCTCTATCCAGTTGTTGATGCCTTATATATAATGATCAGACATTAATTTCCCTTTTTCTAGTTGTAAAAAGAATTATGCTAAGCACTTGGCATGTGTGTAGGTAGCAGTGTTTTCCCTTCTTTCAACCCTTTGTAAAAGCTATACAAACAGTGGGATGTATGGGGAAGGCTGGATCTAGGCTAACAAACACTTGATGTAATAATCAGCTAGCGATAGCTATGCGCTCACCTCTGTACGAACTTGAGGCTGGCTTTCCGCCATACCTTGCTTACTGACTTGAATCGACTGTCTTCCAAAATAGGGCGTTCCCACATCCTCTATTTATTATTCCAATATTTCTGACCCACCACACCCAAAACTGACTAGAAAGCTGATATTCACCTTTGACCTCAATCGCTATCTCTGCGAGGAGGAGCTCTTGCCGCCAGCTCTCGCTGCTGAAGTGATGGCGTGGTAAGTGTTCTCCCGTGTGAGTTGGTAGTATAGAGAAGTATTGGTTCCAATAGGTCTATTAGTAGATGATAATGCATTGGTCACCAATACTGGAGTGCTATTTCTATTTGACAGCTTTTGCTTCCAATGAATTGCATTTTTTGGGTCCTTTATGAAAATAGCAGACACATTTTTTTCTTTTATTGTTATGTATTTTAGGAACATTTCAATTCCCAATTAGTTGAGGTAATAGATGCACTGCACATGTGATTGTAAATAATCAAATGTTGCTATTATTGACTTTCAGTGCATAAATTGGTTCAAGCAATTGTCTTGTATTTCAGTAAAAAAATTTCTCATAAATTTTTTAGCTTTCAATGACTTCTTCGTTCATACCAAGTTCTGTTTTGTTAGCTGATTTCATCATCTCTATTTGTAGCTATAAGTAATGTTGTTTTAGTTAACTAAAACTAAAACCAAAACCCCTTGGTTTTGGGGTATTTTACTTTTGGTAAGAATAACTAAAACTAAGCTGTAGAGAACGTGGAAAAACTAAGACTAATTATTTTAGAAGACAGTAAATTCAATAATAACTAAAACTACCAGTAGAGTGGATGTAAAAAACTAAAACTAAGCAATTTTATTGTAAACAATTCACCTTGAATTATGTCATTATTAAATGAAAATATAAATTCCCATCAAGAAATTATTCTCTAAACTACATAACAAATACCAATAAATACAATACTTTATTAGTAATACCCAAGTTTTCACAGAAATATGCCATTTTTGAGGAAAACTACATGAACAGCTTCTTTAAGGAGTCATTATTGCAGAATTTGAGAGGCAACATAAATTAACTAAAACTAAGACAATTGATAGTATAACTAACTAAATCTTCTACATGATATTGAAGAAAAACTAAAAACTAACTAAATCTTCAGGAGAATTTGGGGAAAAAACTAAAACTAAGCATTCAAGATATTTTTTTTAGTATGAATAACTAAAACTAAGAAAGTCTGGAATCGCTAAACCAAAACAACACTGGCTATAAGCACAATATCTCTGAGCTCCAATGTCTAAACCACCATTCCACCAAATTATGGCAGAACATTTCAGTTATTCTAGGACCTCTTGGACCCCTGGTTCTTTCTCCATTGAATTTGACTCCATAACCTTTTCCCATTTCATGAAAAAGCCTAATTTTTTACAGATAGCCACAACTTGGCAATAACTCTTCTCTTATGGTCACTAGTTTTTTGTTTTCTTAAGTATCGCAATTTTTACACTCAGCCCCATATATACATTATGTAATTTCAATGCTATAGATAGTAAATCTTCTGTTCTTTCATCATAGGTGACACTAAACTTGGGCACAAGGCGACTGTCATCTCAGCCAATACAGTGAGCATCACTGCGTCAAGTGTCAAGTTGGAAAAGATCAACAACAATTTCCTAGAAGAATATAAATACATATTTATGACACTTACAGAAGCACAACACTGTATATATAAAATCACATCAAAAAGTATCTACCATCACAACAACAAAATTAAATTCTACTCAATAGGCTGTACAGAGACCCTGTACCAACCCACCCTCAGTCGGTAACGATCACCTACATAACTACAACCAGGACAGCATCCTCACGCTGTGGATCAATACATTGACAAAAGGTTTAGTTTTATCTTAAGAATGTTCAGTTTTAGAATACCAAGTTTTAATATCTTCCTCACAGGTATAATATATCCACTTACCTGGAATGATTCTGCACCATAGGCTTAGTCTGAGACACAATTTACACTAGGACGTGTCCAGTGGACTAAAATGAAACGCGAGAAACTGCCAGGGACCATGTTATTAGCATATTTCATAGTCGGACGTGTCCTGTGGGCTAAAATGAAACGAGAGAAACTGCCGGTGACAATGAAATTAGCATATTTTAGAATCGAACTTGTCCAGTGGACTAAAATGAAATGCGAGAAACTGCCGGGGACCAAGTAATTAGCATATTTTAGAGTCGGACGTGTCCAGAGGACTAAAATGAAACGACAGAAATTGCCGGGGACAATGTTATTAGCATATTGAAGAATCGAACGTGTACATTGGACAAAAATGAAACGAGAGAAATTTCCGGAGGACCATTTAATTAGCATATTTCATAGTCAGACGTGTCCAGTGGACTAAAATGAAACGAGAGAAACCGCCGGGAACAACGTAATTATCATATTTTAGAATCGGACGTGTCCAGTAGACTAAAATGAAACGAGAGAAACTGCCGGGGACTATGCAATTAGCATATTCTAGAGTCAAACGTGTCCAGTGGACTAAAATGAAACGAGTGAAACTGCCGTGGACCATGTAATTAGCATATTTTAGAGTCAAACGTGTCCAGTGGACTAAAATGAAACAAAAGAAACTGCCGGGGACCATATTATTAGCATATTGAAGAATCGGACGTGTCCAGTCCAGTTGACTAAAATGAAACGAGAGAAACTGCCGGGGACCATGTTATTAGCATATTGAAGAATCGGACGTGTCCAGTGGACTAAAATGAAACGAGAGAAACTTCCGGAAACTATATAATTAGCATATTTTAAAGTCGGACATGTCCAGTGGACTAAAATGAAACACGAGAAACTGCCGGGGACCACGTAATTAGCATGTTTTAAAGTCAGACGTGTCCAGTGGACAAAAATGAAACGAGAGAAACTACCAGGGACCATGTAATTAGCATATTTTAAAGTCAGACTTGTCCAGTGGACTAAAATGAAATGAGAGAAACTGCTGGGGACCATGTAATTAGCATATTTTAGAGTCGGACGTGTCCAGTGGACTAAAATGAAACAAGAGAAACTGCCGGGGACCATGTAATTAGCATATTTTAGAGTCGGACATGTCCAGTGGACTAAAATGAAACGAGAGAAACTGCCGGGGACCATGTAATTAGCATATTTTAGAGTGGGACGTGTCCAGTGGACTAAAATGAAATGAGAGAAACTGCCAGGGACCATGTTATTAGCATATTGAAGAATCGGACGTGTCCGGTGGACTAAAATGAAACGAGAGAAACTGCCGGGGACCATGTAATTAGCATATTATAGAGTCGGACGTGTCCAGTGTACTAAAATGAGACGAAAGAAACTGCCGTGGACCATGTAATTAGCATATTTTAGAGTCGGACGTATCCAGTGTACTAAAATGAAACGAGAGAAACTGCCGGGTGACCATGTAATTAGCATATTTTGGAGTCGGACGTATCCAGTGTACTAAAATGAAACGAGAGAAACCGCCTTGGACCATGTAATCAGCATATTTTAGAGTCGGAAGTGTCCAGTGGACCAAAATAAAACGAGAGAAACTGCCAGGGACCATATAATTAGTATATTTTAGAGTCGGACGTGTCCAGTGGACTAAAATGAAACGAGAGAAACTGCCGGGGACCATGTTGTTAGCATATTTTAAATTCGGACTTGTCCAGTGGACTAAAATGAAACGCGAGAAACTGCCGGGGACCATGTAATTAGCATATTTTAGAGTCAAACGTGTCCAGTGGACTAAAATGAAACGAGAGAAACCGCCGGGAACAACGTAATTATCATATTTTAGAATCGGACGTGTCCAGTGGACAAAAATGAAACGAGAGAAACTGCCGGGGACCATGCAATTAGCATATTCTAGAGTCAAACGTGTCCAGTGGACTAAAATGAAACGAGAGAAACTGCCGGGGACCATGTTATTAGCATATTTTAAATTCGGACTTGTCCAGTGGACTAAAATGAAACGCGAGAAACTGCCGGGGACCATGTAATTAGCATATTTCATAGTCGGACGTGTCCAGTGGACTAAAATGAAACGAGAGAAACCGCCGGGAACAACGTAATTATCATATTTTAGAATCGGACGTGTCCAGTGGACAAAAATGAAACGAGAGAAACTGCCGGGGACCATGCAATTAGCATATTCTAGAGTCAAACGTGTCCAGTGGACTAAAATGAAACGAGAGAAACTGCCGGGGACCATGTTATTAGCATATTTTAAATTCGGACTTGTCCAGTGGACTAAAATGAAACGCGAGAAACTGCCGGGGACCATGTAATTAGCATATTTCATAGTCGGACGTGTCCAGTGGACTAAAATGAAACGAGAGAAATTTCCGGAGGACCATTTAATTAGCATATTTCATAGTCAGACGTGTCCAGTGGACTAAAATGAAACGAGAGAAACTGCCGGGAACAACGTAATTATCATATTTTAGAATCGGACGTGTCCAGTGGACTAAAATGAAACGAGAGAAACTGCCGGGTGACCATGTAATTAGCATATTTTATGGTCGGATGTGTCCAGTGGTCTAAAATGAAACGAGAGAAACTGCCGGGGACCATGCAATTAGCATATTCTAGAGTCAAACGTTTCCAGTGGACTAAAATGAAACGAGAGAAACTGCCGGGGACCATGTTATTAGCATATTGAAGAATCGGACGTGTCCTGTGGACTAAAATGAAACGAGAGAAACTTCCGGAGACCACGTAATTAGCATATTTTAAAGTCGGACATGTCCAGTGGACTAAAATGAAACACGAGAAACTGCCGGAGACCACGTAATTAGGATATTTTAAAGTCGGACGTGTCCAGTGGACTAAAATGAAATGAGAGAAACTGTCGGGGACCATGTAATTAGCATATTTTATAGTCGGATGTGTCCAGTGGTCTAAAATGAAACGAGAGAAACTGCCGGGGACCATGCAATTAGCATATTCTAGAGTCAAACGTGTCCAGTGGACTAAAATGAAACGAGAGAAACTGCCGGGGACCATGTTATTAGCATATTGAAGAATCGGACGTGTCCAGTGGACTAAAATGAAACACGAGAAACTGCCGGAGACCATGTAATTAGCATATTTTAGAGTCGGATGTGTCCAGTGGACTAAAATGAAATGAGAGAAACTGCCAGGGACCATGTTATTAGCATATTGAAGAATCGGACGTGTCCAGTGGACTAAAATGAAACGAGAGAAACTGCCGTGGACCATGTAATTAGCATATTTTAGAGTTGGACGTATCCAGTGGACTGAAATGAAACGAGAGAAACTGCCAGGGACCATGTAATTAGCATATTTTAGAGTCGGACGTGTCCAGTGGACCAAAATAAAACGAGAGAAACTGCCAGGGACCATGTAATTAGCATATGTTAGAGTTGGACGTGTCCAGTGGACTAAAATGAAACGAGAGAAACTGCCGGGTACCATTTAATTAGCATATTTTAGAGTCGGATGTGTCCAGTGGACTAAAATGAAACGAGAGAAACTGCCGGGGACCATGTAATTAGCATAATTTAGAGTCGGATGTGTCCAGTGGACTAAAGTGAAACGAGAGAAACTGCCAGGGACCATGTTATTAGCATATTGAAGAATCGGTTGTGTCCAGTGGACTAAAATGAAACGAGAGAAACTGCCGGGTACCATGTAATTAGCATATTTCAGAGTCGGCCGTGTCCAGTGGACTAAAATGAAACGAGAGAAACTGCCGGGGACCATGTAATTAGCATATTTTAGAGTCGGACGTGTCCAGTGGACTAAAATGAAACGAGAGAAACTGCCGTGGACCATGTAATTAGCATATTTTAAATTCTGACTTGTCCAGTGGACTAAAATGAAACGAGAGAAACTGCCGGGGACCATGTTATTAGCATATTGCAGAATCGGACGTGTCCAGTGGACCAAAATGAAACGAGAGAAACTGCCGGGGACCATGTTATTAGCATATTGAAGAATCGGACGTGTCCAGTGGACCAAAATGAAACGAGAGAAACTGCCGGTGACCATGTTATTAGCATATTGCAGAATCGGACGTGTCCAGTGGACCAAAATGAAACGAGAGAAACTGCCGGGGACCATGTTATTAGCATATTGAAGAATCGGACGTGTCCAGTGGACGTGTCCAGTGGACTAAAATGAAACGAGAGAAACGCCGGGACCATGTTAATTAGCATATTTTAGAATCGGACGTGTCCAGTGGACTAAAATGAAACGAGAGAAACTGCCGGGTACCATGTAATTAGCATATTTTAGGTCGGACGTGTCCAGTGGACTAAAATGAAACGAGAGAAACTGCCGGGGACCATGTAATTAGCATATTTTAGAGTCGGACGTGTCCAGTGGACTAAAATGAAACGAGAGAAACTGCCGGGGACCATGTTATTAGCATATTTTAAGAATCGACGTGTCCAGTGGACTAAAATGAAACGAGAGAAACTCCAGGGACCATGTAATTAGCATATTTTAGAGTCGGACGTGTCCAGTGGACTAAAATGAAACGAGAGAAACTGCCAGGGACCATGTAATTAGCATAATTTAGAGTCGGACGTGTCCAGGGATGAAATGATATTTTAAAGTCTGACGTGTCCAAGTGGACTAAATGAAATGAGAGAAACTGTCGGGGACCATGTAATTAGGATATTTAATATCGGATTTGTCCCAGTGGTCTAAAATTAAACTAGAGAACTGCCGGGGGACCATGCAATTAGCATATTCTAGAGTCAAACGTGTCCAGTGGACTAAAATGAAACGAGAGAAACTGCCGGGGACCATGTTATTAGCATATTGAAGAATCGGACGTGTCCAGTGGACTAAAATGAAACACGAGAAACTGCCGGAGACCATGTAATTAGCATATTAGAGAGTCGGATGTGTCCAGTGGACTAAAATGAAATGAGAGAAACTGCCGTGGACCATGTAATTAGCATATTTTAGAGTCGGACGTATCCAGTGGACTAAAATGAAACGAGAGAAACTGCCAGGGACCATGTAATTAGCATATTTTAGAGTCGGACGTGTCCAATGGACCAAAATAAAACGAGAGAAACTTCCAGGGACCATGTAATTAGCATATGTTAGAGTTGGACGTGTCCAGTGGACTAAAATGAAACGAGAGAAACTGCCGGGTACCATGTAATTAGCACGTGTCCAGTGGACCAAATGAAACGAGAGAGAGAAACTGCCGTGGACCATGTAATTAGCATATTTTAGAAGCGGATGTGGTCCAGTTGACTAAAATTGAAACGAGAGAACTGCTGTTGGACCATGTACTTAGCATATTTTAGAGTCGGATGGGTCCAGTCCGGACATTAAAAGGTGAAACGAGAGAAACTGCCGGGGACCATGTTGTTAATTAGCATATTTTAGAGTCTGACGTGTCCAGTGGATAAAATGAAATGAGAGAAAACTGCTGGACCATGTATTAGGCATCTTTTAGAGTGGAGTGTCCGGGACTAAAATGGAAACGATAGAAACCGCCAGGGCAGGGACCATGTAGTTAGCATATTTTAGAGTTGGATGTGTACAGTGGACTAAAATTAAATGAGAGAAACTGCCTGGGCCCATGTAATTAGCATATTTTAGAGTCGGACGTGTCCAGTGGACTAAAATGAAACGAGAGAAACTGCCGGGGACCATGTTATTAGCATATTGAAGAATCGGACGTGTCCAGTGGACTAAAATGAAACGAGAGAAACCGTTGGGAACAACGTAATTATCATATTTTAGAATCGGACGTGTCCGGTGGACAAAAATGAAACGAGAGAAACTGCCGGGGACCATGCAATTAGCATATTCTAGAGTCAAACGTGTCCAGTGGACTAAAATGAAACGAGAGAAACTGCCGGGGACCATGTTATTAGCATATTGAAGAATCAGACGTGTCCAGTGGACTAAAATGAAACGAGAGAAACTTCCGGAGACCACGTAATTAGCATATTTTAAAGTCGGACATGTCCAGTGGACTAAAATGAAACACGAGAAACTGCCTGGGACCATGTAATTAGCATATCTTAGAGTCGGATGTGTCCAGTGGACTAAAATGAAACGAGAGAAACTGCCAGGGACGATGTAATTAGCATATTTTATAGTCAGACGTGTCCAGTGGACTAAAATGAAACGAGAGAAACTGCTGGGGACCATGTAATTAGTATATTTTAGAGTCGGATGTGTCCAGTGGACTAAAATGAAATGAGAGAAACTGTCGGGGACCATGTAATTAGCATATTTTAGAGTCGGACTTGTCCAGTGGACAAAAATGAAACGACAGAAACTGCCGGAGATAATCTAATTAGCATATTTTAGAATTGTACGTGTCCAGTGAACTAAAATGAAACGAGTGAAACTGCCGTGGACCATGATATTAGCATATTTTAGAGTCGGACGTGTCCAGTGGACTAAAATGAAACGAGTGAAACTGCAGTGGACCATGTAATTAGCGTATTTTAGAGTCGGACGTGTCCAGTGGACTAAAATGAAACGAGTGAAACTGCAGTGGACCATGTAATTAGCATATTTTAGAGTCGGACGTGTCCAGTGGACTAAAATGAAATGAGAGAAACTGCCAGGGACCATGTTATTAGCATATTGAAGAATCGGACGTGTCCGGTGGACTAAAATGAAACGAGAGAAACTGCCGTGGACCATGTAATTAGCATATTTTAGAGTCGGACGTATCCAGTGGACCAAAATGAAATGAGAGAAACTGCCGTGGACCATGTAATTAGCATATTTTAGAGTCGGACGTGTCCTGTGGACTAAAATGAAACGAGAGAAACTGCCAGGGACCATGTAATTAGCATATTTTAGAGTCGGATATGTCCAGTAGACTAAAATGAAACGAGAGAAACTGCCGGTGACCATGTAATTAGCATAATTTAGAGTCGGACCTGTCCAGTGGACAAAAATGAAATGAGAGAAACTGTCGGGGACCATGTAATTAGCATATGTTAGAGTTGGACGTGTCCAGTGGACTAAAATGAAACGAGAGAAACAGCCGGGGACCATGTAATTAGCATATTTTAGAGTCGGATGTGTTCAGTGGACTAAAATGAAACGAGAGAAACTGCCGGGGACCATGTAATTAGCATAATTTAGAGTCGGATGTGTCCAGTGGACTAAAATGAAAGGAGAGAAACTGCCAGGGACCATGTTATTAGCATATTGAAGAATCGGTTGTGTCCAGTGGACTAAATTTAAACGAGAGAAACTGCCGGGGACCATGTAACTAGCATATTTTGGAGTCCGAGGTGTCCAGTGGACTAAAATGAAACGAGAGAAACTGCCGGGTACCATGTAATTAGCATATTTTAGAGTCGGATGTGTCCATTGGACTAAAATGAAACGAGAGAAACTGCCGGGGACCATGTAATTAGCATATTGAAGAATCGGTTGTGTCCAGTGGACTAAAATGAAACGAGAGAAACTGCCGGGTACCATGTAATTAGCATATTTCAGAGTCGGCCGTGTCCAGTGGACTAAAATGAAAGGAGAGAAACTGCCGGGGACCATGTTATTAGCATATTGAAGAATCGGACGTGTCCAGCGGACTAAATTTAAACGAGAGAAACTGCCGGGGACCATGTAACTAGCATATTTTGGAGTCCGAGGTGTCCAGTGGACTAAAATGAAACGAGAGAAACTGCCGGGTACCATGTAATTAGCAT
>WLWD01003823.1_pt1 | contig 25714 bp, 22 predicted proteins | sample 6712731 | NCBI WGS metagenome assembly WLWD01 (sample SAMN12718690, study PRJNA576275) | sponge metagenome | isolation source: marine sponge | host: Mycale hentscheli | place: New Zealand: South Island, Marlborough, Capsize Point | collected 2014-11-01 | reverse complement strand
TGTAGGTTCTTATTCAGCCAGCATTCGTATTGAAGTTTCAAAAGAAGTCCAACAAAAAATACAAAGAAGTGTGGACATTTCAAAGGCACGAGATAAAGGTGAGCAGAGCAATATTTATTTTGTTTTACTTCTGAATTTTAGTTATTAATTGTTTTGTTGTTCCTTCTTGGCATTCTTATGACCTCTGACTAGAGCTTGGTAAATCCTATTACTGAGCATTGGTCATTGATTAGGAGCTCTACTCTGATTCTACTTGCACAGACAACTGAAAACTTAACACTAGCTATAGTGGGTGCTAATTAGAATTTTTATAGAATAATGAGTAGTTACGATCTCAAGTACAAGTGCAAATGCAATATGTAATAACAGATCAAGTTAGACTTCCATACTCCAGAGAGCAATAGAGAAAGTATGTTGTCATAATTAACACTTAGAGGATCTGAATGCTGTTAAACTGTAGAAGAAGAAGAGCTATTATATTTCACTTTATTAGCATTAAAACTTCTTCCACAAACAGAATATATAAAAATAATTTTTGTTTGGTTTCTTTTCACATTAGCAATCAAGGAGGAAATAGCAAGAGAACAGGAGGAAGCAGCCAAAGGAGGTATGTTGTATTTTCAGCTGAATAAGCAGTATATTGACTAAAATTAATTGCATGATACTATATTATTTAGGTTCAAGAAAGAGAAAGTCAAAATCAAGGAAAAACAAGAAAAGAAACTAATAGCTATCTTTGGTCTTTTATTTATTTTTTTCAAAAGAGTGAACTTTTTTTTAAATAAAATGCAATACTGTATATGTTGCACAATAAATATTCGTATTAATTAGATTCCATATTATTTATTAGGCTTTTGTTTTTGCTGTTTTATTTATTTTTGTTTAGTAGTACAAATAATGTAATTAGCTCATTGTTTGCTGTTGTTTATAGCTACAGTATCATCATGAACCTTGCAGCACTTCTTTTGCTTTGTTTGTGCATTTAAAAAACTGCTAAAAACTTTCAAGTTACACTAATATAGCTAATAGCATGTAATTGGGCACTAAACTGGATTATGACTGGGTGACGATACCTTGTCCTGGTTGTAAGTTCGGGTGCATGCTGGAAACAGGTTTCCAATGAAGTGACAAATTTATTCGCTATGACAAACAGAAATGAAAATGTGGCTACATAAAAATGAATGATCATTGGTTTTAAGGGGGAGGGGTTCTAATGAAATCATGTACATTGACAGGAGCAGATGGTCACTTCTCCTTGAGGAAGGGTTAGTTGAGATGAGAGGGCTTGGACTAAGGATTTGGAAGTCTCTGTGGGTAGTCAGGTAGGTTTTGAGGTAGTCTCTTGTCTGGCTTGGCTCAGACACTGTGGTTAATAATAATTGTTGCTTTTGATGGATACCACACTTTGCTGGATATATATATATCTTTAAGAAACAATACTAATGACAACCTAAATGACATAGGATGAAGCCTACGCAGGGACAACTGAATGACTGATTTAATGACTTTGTTTGCATCAAGTCAGAACACTTCAAAGAAAAAGCCTTACAACTTCAATATCAATATTATTTTTGGAAAGAACAAAAGAAACAGTAACTGCCAAACTCAGCATAAACTTAACCCTCATTTTAGACCCCTTTTAAGGCCCTTACATTCCTACTCTCTTTATGACATGAAAGAAATAGCTATTGACAATGTCAGCAACCTAGACTGCATTTTCTGATAGTGTCATACATGCCACTCATAAGTATCACAAGACAACTTGAGGAAATTTGTGCAAGAAATAAATGACATCAGCTCTAAATTATAGTCTTCCTCCATGCATCAAAAAAGTTTCCCACAGCTATTTCCAGAATGATTTTTTTTTATTCCAGATAACTACTACTTACAATATTGCTCAAATAATAAAATGCCAGCAATTTATGCCTAATCAATGGGCAGCACAAACCCAGTGTTGTCAACAAGATTTACTTTGCCAAGCTTACGCCAATACAATGATTAATACTACAACACATCTTAATTAAATATTAATCATACCTTGCTATTTGTACCATACAACATAGGATAATAGTTCAAAGTATACAAACATACTCTCATAGTAGCTACTCTGTCATAGTACATATCTATAATGATGCAGAGACTTCTACAGAGAAAATAAGTGATCTTGTTTGTTTGTTATTCTTACCTCTTTGCCCGTCATTGAAATGAGTGACTGGCTTGGCAGTTACCTTCTCCATTCCTTCAAGCCTGCAGGGTTTAGCCAAAGAGTTACTATCTATCAAAATCAGTTTAAGTATAACTTATAAGGAGAACAACTAGAATAATGCATATGTCTTGAATAATCAAGTTTTAAAGCAAGAGATTAATACAGCAGGCTTTCCAAAGCTAATTAAGGAGCGTAGGATAGCTACTCATAATTATAAAGATCCTTGAATATTAGTAATGGAGTCCAAGTGATGGAGTCCACCAACAGAGAATAATGTCTGAAAGTGTGGCCTCAATGTTCACCAGAACATCCTCTAGCAAACTACAAAGAATGTGCCCTTAGGACAAATAGCTATTACATTACCTCAATGGGTTGGCATATATTCGTTTTATACATTTATAGCTCTTAATATTTTTTAGCTGAATCAAGAGGAAATATAACACAAATATTGAACTCAAATATTCCTAATAAAGGACATGAAAGGACCAACATTTATGGAAATAGTCCTCTTGAGAGACATATGACCGAAAAAATAGAACTCTTGAGAGCTTTAATGAAGAAACTCAACTCAAAATTCATTACTGCTATCATTCTAGCCATCCATTACTAATCAGCTCCTGCAATATATTGAGTTGATTTTGACTTCAGACCTCCCATACTAATCCATGGTTACAGATAATGCTATAGAAATGTGTCCGCTGAATTAAAGAGTTGTCATGGCTCTACACATGGGCCAGTACCTGCTTTGGAGTAGTAACAATCTCCCATTACCATCAAACCAACAAATTTATTGATATGCCCTTGATCAAATTACACTGTTGGCTATGGTTCAATTGTTCAAAGGTCACAAACAGACACTGGAGTATTTCCTGTGTGGTTGATTAACAGTGGGTGGTAACCTAGGAGATTGATGACATCAATTTACATGGCCAGGAAGTTGAGTGGGGCCACAGAACTGGATGTGGTTTGACTTCTATTTCCTCCAATCCTCAGTTCACAGCTATAAAAGACAGCCGTGAGAAATTCTGTACAGCACAAGATAGCTACACATCAAATTCATTTTAACCAACTGACTGACAGCCATGGCTTCGACCTACTTTTATGCTGCTTTAATAGTAGCCACCTTCTTCTCCTTAGCTTCAGTTGTAGTTTCTCAAGCACCAGGAGATTTTGAAAAAAAGTGTGATCATGAAATTAATTATCCAAATGAATGGAAGGTTCTCTTTGACTCCAACAGATATGTAAAACTAGTGAAAAAGTGGGAAATAATGGATTTTGACAACGACTTTAAGACGGTAAAAAGCAATATTATGATCTCTAATTACTTTTTTAATCTTCTCTTCTCATTGTAGTTCACTTCAGTTGGAGGGATTTGCACACCTGCACTGTTCTCTTGTGAGCCGCCCCCGCAGAACAACTGGATATTTTCTCAGCTCATACACTCTCTGTCGGCAGAGGAGATCTTTGTCAACGTCTCCCTCTCAGACTGCTTCTTTCCACCTTGCACTAACCACATCAGTTTCTATATCAACGGCAGTGAAATTGACAGCTCCAATCGTGCTGATCCTACAAAATATAAGCCTTTAGTGTATACTACGAGTGAAGAATTAGAATTAGTCACGCTACTTTTATCCTCATTTAAACCAGAGAAAAAGGGCTTTCATTTCGGTATCAAGGATGACGGGTTTTGTGGTGCTTTCAGCAGAATCATTATGTACTATAGAATCTGTCCTGCTAGAAAAGCCGGCCTGGTCACTTACCCAGAAAAGCCTTTGCCTCCTAAAAATGGTTTGGTGGAGTACTTTGAAGCATCTTGCGTGAATAATGCGCACAATGTAACATCACTGACAGTAGAGGCAGACCCAACTAAGGGCACATGTCGAGATGCTTCTTCTACTCCAGTGCGATGCGAATGCAACCTGGGCTACTTTGAGCAAGATGGAGCATGTATAGGTAACTGCATTATATTGTACACATTTAATGTGTGCTATATAGAAAAAATATTATCAGTAATTTAATTGTATCAATAGCTTGCTCTGCTGGCACCTTTGGTGTACAAGGTGGAAGATGCATGACCTGTCCCAACAACAGCATGTCTAATACTAATGGCTCCACATCCTGCCGGTGCTTGTCTGGCTTCTTCAGAGCTCTCAATGAATCTTTAAATCAACCTTGTTCAGGTATTGTACAAGATTAGAAAGAAAAAAAAATAAGAAAGTTATCATTGATGTTCTTAATTCATGGTGTATAGCTCCTCCCAAGGCTGTAAAAAATTTAAAGGCGGTTGCAGAAGACAGCAGTATAGTTTTAACATGGACAAGACCTGAAAGTGGAGAAAGATTGGATGTTTATTACACCATTGCTATCTCTAACCCTAATAACCTCGGTCTATGGATTGCAATCAGTGATCACTTCAAGAGCAGCAACGACAATGTGAGCTTCAACATTACTGGAGTTCTCCCGGACACTAGCTATGATGTACGAGTTGTTGCTCACAATGGCATCAGCGATCAAGACTCAGCCAGCGAATCATCCAGGACAGTGTCTATCATTGTGCGTACAAGGCAAGGAGGTATGTTTGGGGTCTTTATTACTAAATTGCGTCATTCAGGATTACATGTTTGTTCATAATAGCACCAGGAGTTCCTGCCTTGCATAGATTCTGTAACGTGATAATATGGAACGCACCCACTGTAACTGGTGGCACACTCACAGGATATAACCTGAAGATTGGATCTGCACCTTCCAGGCGTTTTGGTCCCAAGGACAATTTTTATGTAACCAGTGATGCAGATAAGGCTGCCAACGTGATTGTTCAGGTGGGAACTAATCATAGAGTTGTGCGGTGAAATGGTTGACATTGTATAATATTATGCTTTTAGATTCAAGCTAGCAATGCAGCCTTTATTGGTCCGTGGTCGCAACCTCTGACAATTGGTAATACTGATGCTCTTAGTGGTGTGTAATATTAAATGACTACAGGAATTGCTATTTTCTTGTACAGGATGTGAAAATCAGTTGGGTTGCAATAGCATAGTGACAACAGTATCCAGTCCTGATGCTACATCTCCACCTCCAACATCATCAGCCTCATCACCAGTCAGTACTCCAACCTCTTCTCCGAGCATGCCCACACCTTCTCGAGCTTCTACAACTCCTCCATCACCACCTCCTTCTCCCACGTACCCAGCTGTTTGGTCTTGTCCGGATCTTCCAGCACCTTCAAATGGTAATGTCTCAGTTTCAGGAGCCCTAGCCGAGTACTCGTGCGATGATGGCTATGTCCAGCAAGGAACTGAAGAAAGAGTTTGCACAATGGTGGGTTGGAGTGGAACTGCTCCGTCTTGTATTCGACCATGCAAAGGTATAATAAGAATGGCCTTAAATGTTAATGGTTATATTTTAAAAATGATTTTAATTCTTGCAGTAAACCAAACCCATTTTCTCTTAAATGGATTGCAATATTTCAACAACAGTCATGTAAAGCTACAGGATATTGGAGTGGGTAATAATGCATTACGATGCTTGACCCCATCATCCGACTGCTGTAGATATTTTAGAATTGGAGAGTTCTACTATCCCAATAAGCAAACAGTAGGAATCAATGGAGACAGAGAGTCGTTTTATAGAAATAGAAGAGATGGTGAAATTCTTCTGAATAAAAGACCCCAGTCTACTGGTCCTGTCGGAAAGTACAAGTGTGAGATACCAGATGGCTGTGACGAGATAGTCTCAATATATATTACTATAAGTAAGTAGTAGTAACTGGTAATATTCTAAATCAATTATGGGTTTTTATACGAATTACAGGTTAATGTCACTCACTGATGAATCTGCCATTTTTATTCATCATTCTACGGTTATAAGTCAATAACTTCACAATTTTTACTTCCACTTTATGTCAAAACAAACAAACAAATATACTAACATTCTCTCAAATATAACCACTGCTTCATATTTCACTGGCAACATATTTATGTAATACAGTTTTAAAAATATTGTTTTCACAATTGATATTACAAACTTGGGCAAGTTTAATCTCCTATCAAGGTCTTAGTTTACTATAACTTCAAGGAAATAAAAAATAAACAAAAAGAAAAAAGAAAATGTAAAGAGATGAAAGAGTGAGTGAGTGAGTGAATGAGTCTGTCTATGTCTGTCTGTCTGTCTGTCTGTCTGTCCTTCCATCTGTCCATCAGTCTGTCTGTTTGTCTGCCTGTCCATCTAAATTAGTATAAAAACAAAGAAATAAATCTGGATAGAGAAGAGAATAGCAGAGGATAATTAAAGAAAATAAATGGAGCATGAAGAAAGATGGAATAGACTGTAAAGAAAAGTCTAGGCTAGAACAGTACGATTATAACACACTTAAGCTGCAACACTTCACTTAATCGGAGGTTGCAAGCAGAGATCCTTTTCAGTCCCATGTTACTCTCCAAAGAGGCAAGGTGGCACAGCTACCTCACATTTAACTAGGAAAGACCCAAAATATCTGGCCCCAATTTACATACTGCTATGTGCTATCACTATTGCTGATAGGTGAGATAAACTGCCATTAGATGACAACAAATGAGAAATACTCTGGAGTTTTGTCCACAGGATTCCTCTATCAGACTGTGGTGCAGTCATGTGACCCAATCTATTACCACTTGACGAACAATACCCATTAGTTCTTATTTACCTTGGATTCACAGGATGAGATTTGACTTTTAGCAAAACTTCAGTCTTCAGCAGAACCAACGACTTTGTATTATACATGTAGTCATCGTTGTTGCCCTCTGTTGTTTTATCTACATACTAGTTTATTTTTACTAGTGGTGTGCTTCAGTACAAATATAGAGTGAGTAGATTAGCGACAAACCAGAGTTGGAGTTAGTTACTTATCAAATACATTAACAATTTTATCCACATTCAATCATTTAGCTACTGCCTATGCGATAGTCCCTGCCAGATTATGCTAGCATTTTTTCTGGAGTAATAGACATGAAATTGCATAGTGGAATAATTCTAAAATAATATAAACATTTTAAAAAATAATAAAGGAAAAATGAGAATATTCAGTACATACAATCCATAATTGTAAAAGAAAATTAATAACGTTTTTTTCTTTTATATACAACGGAAGGATATAAACATTTAGAAATGCGGTTATAAGGTAGATCTTCATTACTGGATTAAAGCAGCTGGGTTTGTGTGGCTACTCTGTCATTGTATATTCAGAGTAGTGGGAAAAGCAAGTTTGAAATACAGGAGCATGCATTGTCTGTTGAAGAATCTCTTTTAAGAGGTTTCTCTTTTTGAACAACTCAATTAGCTAACACACTGCATCAGAATTGACCAAATCAACCTACTAATTTGAAGAGAGAAGGTACATCCAAGCTGAGCATCCTTAAAATTCTTTAATTCATATTTTCCCGGAATGTCTGGTAAGGTTTCCCACATCTGAACTTTTTCAGCTGCATCAGAGCATGTTTCTCCATTCATGAAAATTGTGTGCTGACATTCAAAGTTTTCACTGAGAGATTAGCTAGCTCTATTGAATCCTCTAGCTATATTGAGTAATTCAGTAAAACATAAGTGAGACTGATACCTTTACTCATCCATTTCATGACATACCAACTTTATATAGCTACTGCAATCATAACTATTTCACTTATTTCTAATTAGAATGATAAGAGAATAATAGGAAAAATATATGGAACAACATTGGTGTGCGTATTCACTCAAAAATGTTCTCTACCAATTACTTTATTAACTTAAGATCCCTGCAGACAAATACTTTTCTGACTTTACATATAGCTATATGCCACTATAATGACCTGATAAACACTGCCTGAAAAGTGTCCATTGACAATCAAAACAAAATCGTAAATTAGTGTATATGTGTTGATAACTAGTTAGTTCACCTCTACAGCCTTGTAAATTTTTTGTTAAAACTCTAATTACCAGGACAGTTTTATGCATTTTGTCATGGTTGTAAATGGACTCTTTTCACCCTGTGAAAGCTATGTGTGTTCGTTATTGCAGCCTCTTCACCAGTGTTGTTTTGGTTTAGGGATTCCAGATTTTCTTAGTTTTAGTTATTCATACTAAAAAAAGTATCTTGAGTGCATTGTTTTATTTATTTTTTCCAAATTTTCCTGGAAGATTTAGTTAGTTTTTGGTTTTTCTTCAATATAGGTTTGGTTAATTTAGCTGTTGTCTTTCAAATTCTTCAATGAGATGCCTTGAAGAAAGTAGTACTGGTAGTTTTCCCAAATAACTTCAAAAATAGTATATTTCTATGAAATCTTGGGTATTATAATTCAAGTATGATATATTTTATATAGCTAGTTTAGAGAATAATTACTTGATTGCATTTTATACCTTCATTAATGATAATGACATGTGAATTGTTCACAATAAAAGTTGCTTAGTTTTAGTTTTATCATCCACTCTACTGGTAGTTTTAGTTATTATTGAATTTACTGTACTCTAAAATATTTAGTTTTAGCTTTTTCATGTTCTCTACAACCTAGTTTTAGTTATTCTTACTAATAAAATACCTCAAAACTAAGGGGTTTTGGTTTTAGTTAACTAAAACAACACTGCTCTTCACTCTGTAAAATAGAGCTCATCCAATCTTGTCCAATGTATACACACTCTGTCACTTTAATTGTTGACCAATATTAACTACTTGCTATAGTTCACTTGCTTGCTTTTACTTTTAAGTCTATTTAAATAACTTTATTTCAACATCCATTCTTCAAGTTTAGCTATCCTCCGCCTATCAAAGGACGTCACTGGAGCTATATCTTTATACAATTTTCTGAATTGACAAAGTACACGTGCATTCAGTCCATCCATTATTACCAGTTCCTTATTCATAACCAATTTTCATAATTATAATTTGACATTATTATTCCAAACTGTTGTTGATAAAAAAAAATATATGCACACAAAGAGTTGATTGAAAGTGAATGTTATATGGAATAACGGTTGGGGGAAAAATACTAGTAAAATGTACACAGAATTGATGAAATACTTGCCACAGTCTACACCATAAAATTATAATAATAACAACTTGATCAAGAAGGTCTTTGAATAGAATTTTGAAGGTTCCTTTTCTTTTCTTTTTTTGGTCTACAGAAATAGAATGATTTTCTATATAATTATTGAACCATTGACATTATACATGGTAAAGTGCCTCCATCTACTAATACAAGTTCTGTAGCATGGAATTGTGGTGGCAAAACAGAAATCTCACCAGAGCCTCTACCACTCCAAAAGTATCTAATACCCATAGCTATTCGGTTTGAACCTACCAGTAACTATAGAATGGTAAAGGGTTTACAGCATTCTCTTCCATCATCACCATCTGGTATAATGCAGCCATAAAGACCAGTCCCTGCATAACCAAGAGATTGCTGATTACTGTTAAGTCTGATATAACGTCCAGCGCGATTTCTGAAGAATGGCTCTCCGTCGGATCGTTTTCCCACATTTGTCCCATTTGGATAAGTGAATTCTCCTCTATTTGGACTCCTGCAGCATGCTCCAAAAGTTGTGTGACATTTAAGTGCATTATTACCAACTCCTATATCACCACCATTCACCGTCGTCGTCTTCACTCCCTTAAATCTGATTTCCACAGCATCTACAAAGACAAAATGTACCAAAAATCAATTAAAACTAGCATGTGCACGTACCTTGGCTAATTTAAACATATGCTGGTTGCTGAATACAATATTAATTATTATGTTATAGTGAAGTGGTGGTGAGCTAACAAGCCAAGCTAATGATTATACAGCATGCCTTACAAAATGTTACATACTTTACCAGTTGTAAACATTCAGGACATTAAATTCATTAAAAATAGAGAAGAGTACACCTGATGTGACAGCATTGATCATTATATCCTCCAATGTCTTAATGGAAGCTTTTCTGTTGTTATTGGTTATGTTATTTGTGCAACATACATAATTGAGTTAAGAAAGAGCCAAGAGTGACACAAGGTAAAAAATAGTTCCGTGAGCAGATTACTTAAAATACTGATAAGCTAAATAAAGTGGTTTAGAATAATGCAGTAGGATACAGTATAACTTAGCTCCTACAAAGAGGCATTGGCATTCAGTATATTATTTCCCTATCACTCGTATATCAACAAAATTGCAACCAGCTTGATAAATAGACTGAATACTAGGATTTATAATAATAATAATAATAATAATAATAATAATAATAATAATAATAATAATAATAATAATAACTAGTGATGTGCTTCAGCATATATGGCAAGCGAGCTGATCTGACTGAAATTTAAATGCTAGCTGTTTTTGTTAAATATTTCTGTTTAGTTTATTGCTACTCTTTAGCAACACACAACACTTTTATACATACTTGTTCACTGGATATACCAGCTCAAGACATGCGTTGTATTCTCTTCATGGCTTGACTATTGGACAAAGGATTTTCAAGGGGTAAGCAATCAAATTTCCGAGGGTGGGGTAAGGATCTCTAAACTAACAGTCTTAGTTTAAGCTAGTTGCTTTTCCAAAGTACACTCTGTTCAAAATGCTCTATTGTTCCAGGGCTCTAGTAAATATAGCATTATGTTGTATTGTCTTAGTGACTAGACTATTGGACTTTGGATTTTCAAGTAAGAACAAATCTGTTACGTAAGGCGTAGAGTTATGACCAACTGCGCATTAACGAAGTTAACTTACCACCACCACTAAATTTTTTTAATGAACTCAACTAACTTTGGAAAACTTAACTGCGAACGTCTCTCCTATTCTGTGTCCGTAGCTCTTAGCTGTTTTTCTTTTCCTAGCATTATTTCAAAGTCTTTTGTCCCGAATTTCTTGCACCCGTGCTAATGTTTATGTTATAAGTAGCCTCCGGGGGTGGACACGCATTAACCACTTTAAACTTTGCCATATTATATATAATAAATATATATATATATATTACCAAAATCTCAATTGAGACTCGTTAGTGAGAGTCTCGCTTCACTCGCCCAATAATAATAATAATAATAATAATAATAATAATAACAATAATAATAATAATAATAAATCTATTCACTGACGATAATTTTATTTTTTTAACTGACCTGAACATAGCTGTTTTCCAACACAACACGCAGGTAGTGGTTCTGTAGTAGTGATAGGCTCTTCAGTAGTGGTAGGTTCTTCTTTCTCAGGAGTTTCAGTTTCTTTCTGAGACAATTCCTCTTCTTCATCAGGTTCAGTTTTTTTCTGAGTCGATTCTTCTTCTTCATCAGGTTCAGTTTCTTTCTGAGTCGATTCCTCTTCCTCACTAGGTTCAGTTTTTTTCTGAGTAGGTTCTTCAGTAGTAGTAGGTTCCTCAGTAGGTTCTTCAGTAGTAGTAGGTTCCTCAGTAGGTTCTTCAGTAGTAGTAGGTTCCTCAGTAGGTTCTTTAGTAGTAGTAGGTTCCTCAGTAGGTTCTACAGTGGTACTGACAGGTTCCACTGTAGTACTAACAGGTTCAGTAGGTAACTCAGGAGTCTCACAGATACACTCTGGAACTGGTGGGCAAGTGGCTACAGGTGCACAGTCTGGAAATAGAAAGAGGAATGGTCATCAAAAGCACAAGCATACATAAGCCACCAAGAAAGCCAGTTGGTATATCAAACAACAGCAGGTTTAGACACAATCAGCGAAGTAAGTTCCCAGTAGATAAAAATCGAGTCTTGTCATTATTGGCTTAATTGGCAAGCGAGCAAGACTCTCCCTGTTCATAACCCACTCCAGATTTTGCTGCAAGTTCAGTATTAATATATACTTACTAATAGGCAGAGGAGGAGTGGGTTCCCAGTCGCTGTAGGCCACGTTATTCTTGACTCTAATCTATTACCATAACATGAACAAACGGATTGTAGAATTATTGAATGAAAAGATAGAATTAATGTCCTAGTGAATGGACAATCTAACATTCTTACTGAACAGTTCACTAATTGTGAGTAAAACTTACTTGTACATGAACATTCTGTTCCCTTTGCAATTCATTTGTCAAATGAAAGTTTTCTCTCTCACTGTATTCGTAGACTTTCTCTTGTCCCATCTGATTGATAAACTTTAGTTCATACAACTGTAACACTCCTCTGATCTGAATGGGAGGCTTCCAGATCACAACCGTGCACAGTCGCTTCAGAATAGGCGGGTCTGGCACTGCAAAATATTATACTTATTTTAAAACTTAAGGCGGTGGAGAAGTACTGCAATTAGTATAAGTTGTAGGAAACAATATAAAGTATTAATGCACATGTTGTAGACTTCATTCACTTTACACACCTGTGCAAAGAAATGATAATAATGAGAGAGTGAAAAGTGATTGTGTTAATTCAGAAGTAATTGAAACTTCAGGGGCAAATTTTAGGGGAGGATTGATCGGTGTCGTACGAGCCCCCCTTTATTTAGAATGAGCTCGAGCTCATTTTTTTTGCTACTTTATTTCTTATCGGCAAGTGGAAATAAAAGTATAGCTAACTGCAATAGCTTTTTGTTCGTCATTCCCCCCCCCCGTCTTCCAGTATAATTGTGATCTTCTACTCTACTTATTAATATGCTGAGCCAGGATATTTACTATTAGTCCTTATAATAAGGAGTAAGCTGGTGTGTTAATTATTGAGAGAATGAATATTAATTTTGTAGGAAATTATAGCAAACTTTACTCCTTAAGTAGCTAGCTATTTCACCCTGACTTGAAAATAACCTCCCCCCCCCCCTCAAAATTCCTAAATCCGCCCCTGAACTTGGATTATATTTAATGTCTCCCATAATATATGCAAAAATATATATAATAAAAAATAAATTTGAACAGCTTGTGCCTCTTAGCAGTTACCATAACTAAATTAAGTGTTTGTTTTTTTCCCTTTAATTTCTGATAATATCACCTTATAAAACACTCTATCTTGCTAAGAAGCTAGATTTATATAGAAATATGACATACCTCCTTCACTTGTCTGGATAGTTGCTTTAATGGTCCTGTCATTCAAACTCTCTGGCTCTTGGTCCGACACATGGTTGTGGGCAGTGACAGTCACTTCGTAAGCAGTGAACGGCAGTAGCCCAGACACAGTGTATGTATTTTGGCATCCATTGCCAGTAATGTTAGTACAGGTAGGGTTGTCACTATATGGCTGCTTTCTATGACATACTGTGTAGTATAAATTCATCAAGCTTCCTACTGCAGGACAAGTCCAGGTAACAGTAACGGTGGTGCTAGTTGCGCTCAGATCTAGATTACCAGATGGAGATGGAGGCCCTGTGTACATAAAAAATGATTTATTAAGACCTTTATCTATCATAGAAGCCTATCAACATGCGGTGCTTATACCAATGATGTTTTAATCATCTTCCCTGCTTCAGTCATGAAGACAAAGGGGCCATTTTCATGCAACTTGTACTTATACAATATTCTAGAATAAACTCACTGCCTTCTCCTAATAATACTAAACATCACTTCCATAGAGATACGTTTATGTCTTGAATAATTTAACAGATTATAACCAATCAATCAATCAATCAATCAAATCAACCAATTCAATAATCAACCACTTAATCAAATTATAAAGCTTGTGTTTTTTTATTTATTCATTCATGATTACACATACAGCAGTTTCTACATTGATCACAGGTCAAAACTATAAATAGATTATAATGAGAGTACTCATAATAATACATTACACTCCATGAGGTGTTATAGCCTCATATCCACTTTACTCTACACATTATCAGTCTCACTTACTATCACATTGGACATGTATTGTACTAGTTGCTGGTCTGTAGTATTCAGGGATACAGGAACAGGAAGCTGAGGCTGGCCCACTCCCACTGTTGAGAGGACACGGAACACAAGGTACTCCCGCACTAATGGAATAATTATTCGCAGAACAGGCTACAAGAAATAAGCACAACATAAAACAACATAAATTATAAGAATTGTAGACAATACTAGAGATCTCAGTATGAATTACTAATACTACATCAGTTGCATTGTGTTGGGTAAGTACTGTAGACGTGTGTTGTAAAGCATCCCCCCCCCCCCCCCCTTATATATCCAAATGGTAAGGAAGTGGGCACTTAATGAAAAATATAGGCGCTTCAGCATTTGGTAGTCTAAAGGATGGGGCTGAACCAACCCACGTCTATGGTACTGCCCTTCCCTTCAATGATCGTGGGCACTTTAGAATTATACATTAATCATTAAGGAGAAAAATTAAAATAATTTATGAAGTACCTTTTTTTTTACTAACAGAAACCATTGTAATCCTCAGGGTAGCTAGCTAACAGCATAGTCTGGCACGCCTAGCCCCTCCACAGAAAGTTAGGAGCAGAGCGATTAGATAGAGTGTCTGGTTAGTGATTCAAGTTCACAGTAGTGATGAAGTTTAGGTGGCAGTATAGCGTGGACTAAACAAAGTTTGACATTTGTGAAAAAAAGTAGCACAAGATTGAAAGTAATAGCAATTTTTTCTTGTTCTAACAGCCAATATTGTTAATTAAAACTTAACCCATTTCGACTTCTTGCTGAAGTCCTCCTTAGGGTCAACTGAAAGTCGAACTAGAACGAGAAAAATTTGCTATTATAATTATTTTAGCTGAGAATGACTGAAAGATTGAAAGTGTGAAGTTTGAACTAAGTCTAGAAAAAAACCCCTCTCTCTCTGCCCTGTTGATGCAACAGCAGAAAAGGTTCAGTTTGATTACAGTAACTTAATAAATACTTGGAAAAAAAAGAGATGAACTATATCAAAATAACAAATTAAGAAACACCACAAAAAAGGCTGATTATTAAAATCTGTTTTTATGTAGCTAGTTGATATAAAAATAAAAAACGTTGACACCTTTTATTTTAGATATCGTTACCTATGTACTTGTTAGAAACATTCAGAATGTCTGCTTTATGCAGCCTTAATAATAAGTAAGCCCCTGTCTTAATTAGCGAATTACCCAAAACCAACTTACGCTTGCACTGGCCATCATATAGTTCGTATCCAGGGTTACACTGGCAGCTAGCATCCTTAGACTTCAGTGAGCATGTCGAAGTATTGATAGTCAGATCAGATTCAGTAAACGCATTGTCCACGCAACTTCCTATCACAGTAGCTGTACTATTCTTCACTGTTTCTGGAAGCTGCACTAAATTCGTAACTTTACAAGGGCACACGCTGTACTTGACAGTGATTCTTACAAGATTGCAACAGAAGAAACTGGAATGGGCCGGCTCTTTCACAACAACATAAGCCCAGTTCATGCCCTTGGGTTTTGTTATAGACCGTGGAATGCCACCAGCACCAACAACCGTGCTACAATTTGTGCCCACTTTTAGTTCATTATCTGTGAGGATATCACTAGAAAATTTGACACAAAATTCAGGAGAAACAGATCCAAATTGTAGTATCGTCACATTCACAGAAAATATGTCCACATTTGAAATGTTTAATCCCGGGAGATACACTCTTGACTGGGGTCCTCCAAAACCACACATTAAAGGGGTATATCCACATCTTAAAGTAGTCGTTTCCACCTGTAGTTGGAAAATATGTGCTAGTAATTAAATATCTCTTAGCTAATTTGTTTATAATGTATTTATTTATTCATAGAGTCTTATAAGAACACTCATTTTTTAGGGCTAAGCAGCAGTAACATCACAATAAGACTACTTAAATCACCCTGTGCTGCTTGATTCAATACAAGGAATAGCATAATATTAGGGATGAATTTTGAAATAGTATAAACACACCAATCAAACCTACTGGCTCTATACTTATCAGCAGTTGATGTTGACCAGTTGATAAGAATATTCAGCCTATCATCACCACATAACAACCTACATTTTGTAGTTTCCACTGCGGTCCGTCAACATAAGCATAATTGTCGAACAGGATTCTCTCGCCCTGCCGTACAGTTTTATCCAGCACAATTTTTTCGCAAGCCGAGTCGCCGGGTAGTGACACACCCGGACACACCGAATAGATCCCGGCGAATGCAGAGAAGAGAGTTATCACCAGCAAGTAAGACCGCAACATTTTCAACCACTCGGGGAGAAGCGCAGTCAATTGCTGATCGCACCTCAATTTATAGCTAGTCTATCTTTTAACGCATGCGCGTACAGCTTTTTATTTAATTTTTTTTTATTTATTGATATAATTTTTTTTAAACTCTCAAATAAGTACTTATTAATTAAGTAAATCATACACTTAAATAAATAAATTATTATGGTGAAGTAGTAGCCATAATAGTTCTGGTATAAGGATTTAACACTGGATCTACACTACTGCCAGAAAGATCCATGGTATTTTGCTCAGCAAAAAACTGACAGAGAGTAGGCTCCAATTGCAGAGCACCCACAAACTGCTCAAAAGACAGTCTCCACTCAGTGATGTCACTGTAATTTGCTGTTCTAGAAAGGGCCTGTTGAAAGTCTTCATACCCATTACTTGATTCCAGTTCCCCTTCCCTGTATGGAGGGACATCATGACAGCTTGGTTCCACTGAGTGTGATGATGATTTGTCATTCATTAACATATGAGAATTAGCGGCCGCAGAATCACTGCTTGCAATAACCTCAGGGCGACCTCCACCATCAGACTGTGGTGCAGTCACATGACTCAATCTAGTACAATTTGATGAGTGATGATCGTCTAATTCATTCATCGGTTCTTCGTCACTATTTGATGGATTACAGTTGGTTTCAGAAGTCGTGTCTAAATCTTGAACTCTGATAGAATCTCGAATAGAATTCTTATCTTGAATAAAATCTTGATCTCTAAAATAATCATGATTTCTAATAGAATCTTGACTTCTAATAGCTTCTTGATCTCTAATAGAATCTTGATCTCTAATAGCTTCTTGATCTCTAATAGCTTCTTGATCTCTAGTAGAATCTTGATCTCTAGTAGAATCTTGATCTCTAGTAGAATCTTGATCTCTAGTAGAATCTTGATCTCTGACAGATAATTGGTCTATAGTAGAACCAGCACCTCCATCACCTTTGTCTAGCTTGCTGGAGACATGCTCTCTCTCCAGTGAGTCTCTGTTTGCTGCGGTTGAGTCTGTGAATCCCAGCAGGAACTTGGCCAGCCTTCCCATTGCTTCAAACAAATCCTCCTCATCAGCAGAGCCTTGAAGGAGCGTGTACAGAGTCTTACACAGTTGGATACACTCGCCCTGAGGGAAGACAAGCAAGCTTTGGTTATGGGATAGAGCTATCACTAACAAAAGTATTACCACAGCAAACATGGTAAGAGTGCACAAGATTGTATATAAGACAAAAATATTAAAAAGTTTCTTCGGGATCAGATGGTGCCTCTACTGATGATAATAGTATCAGAATAATATATTTTTTTTTTTTTTTTTTAAACTATTATAATTTTTTCTTCAATATATATATTCAAGGATAAGGAGATACTTGGGATTTTCTGAACACATACCTGGTCAAGATAGCGTGGGACAAAGGACGGCTCCAGAGGTACCACTGTGCTACCTCTACCTCCTATGATATAGCAATCAACAACAATAATGATAAACATAATAATAATAATAATAATAAATAAATAAAAAAGAAAAAAGATAAAAGAAAAAAGAAAAAAAAAAGGAGAGATGCAGCAGCCATACCATCAATGTTTTAGGTCATTATTTGCAGGCAGAATGTGGGTTGTGTTGGTGTATACAACACATGTACATGTAACACTATAAACATACATGTGCATGGACACACACAAGTGCATGGACATATATGTGTGCAAGACATACATGTGCACAGATATACATTAGAGGTGCACCGATAGAAGATTTTACCGATATACCGATAACCGATATTTTATCTAGAATCAAGGCCGATACCGATAACCGATAGATATATTCATTGAATTTTGAAAATTTAATTTTTACATAATTAGAAGTACAATGGTACTCGTTTAGAGTCTTCAGTGTCAGGAACAAAGCAGTGCCAAATTGGCGACCTCTTTTTAGACATCGTAGTTAAGTTTCTTTGTCTTACGCCATCTAAGAGCAAGCAGAACTCATCCGTTCAGTGTCCACGCGGCGAGTACAAAAATATTTCTATCGGTTAATTATATCGGTACGGCGGGTAGTGTTGACGACCGATACCGATATCGAAAAAGTAGGCCGATAAACCGATAAACGATAGACCGACAGATTATCGGTGCACCTCTAATATACATGTGCATGGACATACACATGTGGGAGTATACATGTTTGTTGATGTGTCCCACCTGTAGTGGCAGCCCATATGTCCTCCATGCCTCCATTTCCTGCCACTCCCCTCTCTGCATTCTCACTCTGAGCTTCACTGTCACTTGCTGCAGTATAAAGACAATAAACAAATCTATTAATAGACTCAATGCTTACCACCACAATATATCCTCAATTTATTCCACCCTAGATATCTTCACAATGATATTTTTAGGTACATGACCCTTGAAATAACTCAAGATATTTCACACTGTTATTTCAGGCTATACTGCAGCTCATTACTCCAGTAGTTATAGCAACTGGCCAAACTTTCAATTTTCTGGGTTTTACAGCTACCTTCCTCTGGTATACCTTCCTCTGGTATACCTCCCTCTGGTATACTTTCCTCTGGTATACCCTGCTCTTTACCCCGCTCAATAGGGTTAGAGCAGCTGCTAAAATATCAGCTGGGGGTGTGGGTAGCCCCTACAACCAACTTTACCTGTGAGTTACCCTTCCTCTAGTACTAACTACAGTAGTGAGGGTATCTAGTGTGGAATAAACCACTTATTACACTTGTCAGAGTGTTATGGCAAGATATTTCACTCTCAGGCTTTATTTTCACTCAGCCTCTGGCTCATGAAAATAAATTAGCCTGCTCATGAAATATTTCGCCATATCACACTCTGACTCAAGTATTATATATCCTCAATATAATATTCTCAATATATCCTCAGTGCTTTTATTGGAAACGTTTTCCTTATTCTCTGCATTGAACTCAAATGGCCTACACACCCACCTACACAACATGCTGCAGCCTTATGCTTATACATGTATCATTGTAACAATTTATGCAAAGTCAGCATCCAATAATAATAATAATAATAGTAATAATAATAATAGTACTAATAATAATAATAATAGTAATAATAGTAATAGTAATAATAATGATAATAATAATAGTAATTATAGTAATAATAATAATAATAATAATAATAACAATAACAATAATTATAATAATAATAATAATAATAATAATAATAATAATAATAATAATAATAATAGATGCATTCTCTCTCTTTCATAGGCTTTTCTTTAATTCCCGGTGGCAACCAAATATTTTTAATTCAGTATTATTAAAAAAAAAAAAAAGCCTGTGAAAGAGAGAGAATACATCTAATGAGTAAAAGAAGGCTGAGAAAGAAATTGTGAACTATATAATAATAATAATAATAATAATAATAATAATAATAAATCATGTACCATAATGTTGGTCTCTGAGCTTCTCATAGTCAAGCTTCACATGAGGTTGCACAGCCGTGAGTTCAGTTAAGTGGAGGATGTAGAGAAGTTTGAGACGGTTTTGTAGTGAAGAGCGACTCATGATTCCAAACAACAGACAGAAACTCTGGAAGGACATCTGTCCAGTCCCTGTAGTGTCTACCAACTACAAACACCAACAGACAGACAGGCAGATTGACAGACAGGCAGACAGACAGACAGACAGACAGACAGACAGACAGCCAGCCAGCCAAATGTTGAAGCACCCAACAAGTTCTGTTCTAATTATTACATTTTATTCATATTAAAAAAAAAAATTTTCACAGCAAAAAGGTAATAGGTTGTGAGGTATGTAATGATGTTCTCTTACATGAAAAGCTCTCCCAGCTATTTCTACGGCGTGTTCCCCAAACCCCCAAGGAGAGAGATGTCTGAAGATCATGGTGAACCTCTCCTGGTCGATGGTGGGCTCTTGCTTCGTAGTGGAGGAGCCAGCCAGTTGGAATGAAGCTCCGCCTCCCCAAAAGACTGTCTGGCGATGGCCTTCCTATAAAGAAGAATATCATACATACGTAATACACAAAGTTATTTGCATTACAGAGTTGTCACTATTTCTAAGGTCAAATTTGATCCAACGAGAATTTTAATTGATTTTCAAAGTTCAATATACGGGCATTGCATGTGTTGAACATGTGTACGTACGTGTGTGTGGGTGTAGCTGATAAATTAATGAGTGTGGTGCACGTGTGTGTGTGTGTGTGTGTGTGTGTGTGCGTGTGTTCCCATAATACTCTGGTAGAGTATTTTTTCTGTATATTAGGAAATATGAGTTTTTGAGTCAACCAAATCAATGGCAGACTGTACTACAAGCAGATCACCTGATGTGATAGCATAGCTTAATTATATCAGATCCAATTATCTTACATATGTACATACACTGCTACATGCACACAAGATTGAATGAAGAATAAATAAAGAGAGCTCTATCTACGACAGAAAAAATATAAAAGATACTTATTTTAAAGTCTCAGCAAACGCAATCATTAATGAATCTATGCTACTTACTTCAAACCATTTGAATAGAACCTCCAATTCTTTCCTGTTGAATTTTGAGTTGTCCATTGTTGATCTGAGAATGGACCTCCTGGTGGAGTCCATGAGGTTCTTGCCCACTTCAAAGAGAGCTGTGTTCCTCATGTCCTCCACCACCTGGTTGGTGATGATGCTGTAGGTTTCACTGGCTTGCTTGATGAGTTCTGTCACCAAGATGGGACTAGGTCTCTGGAGACAAGATTATAGCACACACACACACACACACACACACACACACACACACACACACACACACACACACACACACACACACACACACCTTGACATACATACTTGATACATGAACATACTGTAAATTAACACATGCATGTACACTGTATAAAAGTATTCGTCCCCCCCCCCCCCCAATTACTTTATAACATTTAAATACTGCAAGGGTCTCTTTTACAACTCTCATGCTCTCTTAAAATCTAATAAAGTTGTTTTTGCTCCTCCGAGGTTCTTTTCCTGTGCAGCTCTGATTTACACATGCACTTACATACCATGCACACACTTCTAGTGTCATAACATGTATAAAATATGCAATATTAAATATTACCACACAATGCACAGTTGCCATTGAGAAACCATCACATAGTGATCAAAACAAAGCATGTGCAGTCTCCAGTATTCATTAATTGTCTGCACGGGATCTCAATCCTGATAAGTAAAAATTATCCCTCCTGAGTAATACACCACATCAATGGCATCCTTGGAGAGAAAGGAAAAACTGCAGCACCTCTGCGGCTGGCTACCGACTCTTCCGTCTCTCCCAGCCACAATGTCACACACAGTGGGTGTCAGTGTAAACACAACTCACCTTATGGTGCTCCTCGTCCAGCACTTTGCTTCCCTGAGAGGGCCTCTTACCAATACTAGGATCAACAAACACATATTGTATTTCAATTAATAAAAGTCAATACTGATTTACACACAAACACTCTTCATTGAGGTTAATCGTGTGCGTATGTTTGTGTGTGCACATGAAGGCTTACTTGGAGAGGAAGTTGTTGAGAATGGCGATGGCTTCTGCCTCGTCTGAACTGTCCATGATGTCATGAGACACAGTCTTCAGCACCATCAGAGCCACCTGGAATAGAACCTGCCCACCACAGGCAACATGCAAGTCAGCATAAAGACCTGCTCTGCTGAAATCATAACTGGCTTATCAATGTACACGCGTATCTTAATATGGTATAAAGAGTGGCTCTTCCTAGATCAGCTAACGAGTTTTAGAATCCATATATTTCACTAGTTCCATCAGAAATTGAGACTCGTGGCCTATCAAAATCTCATTTCTTCCACAGCCAACATTTTAAAGCTAATGTATAGAGATAATTCAATTCCAATCAATTGCTCGTTTTATTACAATTGGAACTATAGTTTTTTTTTACCACACAGTTCAATTGAATGGTAAGTAGTTCCAATTGCTTTATTTTTGATCACTCAATTTAACAAACTGTGCATTATTTATTCCCAATCAGTTCGTGGAAATTCTTTCCGCAATGCACACTAACACAAGAAAAAAGGCTTTTAAGTCCCTGATCCTCAGAGATTTAGTTTTGAACTTACAGCATGCATTTGTGTTTGAAGATTCCTTGTCCATTTGACTGTTTATCACAGCTAGGCTAGTTCAGGCTAATAACTTACACATAATCTACTAGATGGATATATACAAGCTATATCTGCCATACTGTGTTTAGCAAAACATTTTTACGTAATCTTCCCCTTTAACTGATAAATGAGAAAAAGAAATTATATATATGTATGTAGTATATATACTGTATATACATATATGACACTAGGCTTCTAACCTTGACTCCACTGACGAAGAAGCAGTCAATGATGCAGACTGCAACAGAGCTGTCCATCACAGACAGGAAGAGGGTGAGGAACCAGCCAAGAGAGATCATGGCTAAGATCTCTAGCTTGTATTTGAGTAACTGGTACAGCTCTGGCAAGTGCTTCTCTGTCAACCTTTCAAATACCACTGGATAGAGAATAGTAATAATAATAATAATAATAATAATAATAATAATAATAATAATAATAATAATAATAATAATGATAATAATAATAGTAATAGAGTAATGGAATGAATAAGATGGCAAATTTGTAAGGAAGCAAGGTGAACTGATCCAATAGCCCCTCCCTCCCTTCCTCCCACACATATGCTTGTCTACATACAAATTTGCTATAATGTATATATTCATTCTCTCACTTGCTTGATTGGATTAATTCAATTTTGAAATTCGCCATTGAATTTGCTGTTACACACCTCATTCCTGTGATAAAGAGAGTGAGTGTCTATAACCCCTTGTGTACGGAGTGTCGTCCTCTCAACACCAGGAGAGCGAGCTCTCCCGTTGCATAACATGCATGGAACTATAACGAGTCTTTGATTGCACCATCCACTGCATCTAGCTTAACAATTAATTAGGTGCGACAAATTAGCACGGCTGAATACAGTGGCAGATGTTCCCACCGGCAAACAATAAAATGTTACCTATAATATTTAAATTTTTTAATTATTGGCAAACAATGAGATTAAGAAATCAACAATTTCATTACTGACGAACTTGCCCAAGCCACACAAGGAGTCAGAAAGAGCAAGTAAGAGCTAAGGCATGTCACCAGCAGCTGTTGAGTGCCCAACCTTCTTATCTATTAGCACACACAGGCATCTCCTGTGTGAGCAGACAAACTCAGGAGTCCTGGCTCCAGCTTGTAAATATGTACGCTGTCAGGCTTCTTTCACAAACCTTTCTATTTACATCTGCGGCCAGATATTTACTAAACTAGAATGTAATTGCTCTGGTTACTTAATGCAGATACAGAGACAGTTTAAAATGCTGGCCCTGCGGATGTTTGGTAGCGGAATGAACCCTTTAATGTGATTATGGCGGAGGAGAATAGGTTAGTGGTTTATCAGATAGGTACTAATTGGGTTGTGGTGTGCTGATATTACCCGGAAGGTGGATGGTTTGTCGTCATACGCACATGCTTACATACTTTCACAGCTCAGCAATGGACGTAGGAAATCGTGGTCTTAGGCAGTCTGCAATGTACAGGAAACAATATTTTACATGCCATAGGTGTAGGGTTTAATTGAGGAGCAACTCCAAGACAGATGTTTTCTAATCAAGTCACGGAAATTCAATTATATAACCACGAAATAAAAATCCATTGTGGATTGTTTTAAACATCTGGAAAGCTAAAATTTCCCCTTTCTTGACAATACCACAACTCGTGGTGGCTGACAGATAATTGGGTTTGGATTATTGTCAGCAACGGGAGATGCCAAGGTGACTGTATAACAAGGCTTAATGACGTGATAATCCTGGTCAACAAGTGTTTGTGTGTGAGAGTGTTTGTGTGCGTGTGTGTTCCTAGACAGTCTCAGTGGGTGGGCCTTATTCCACACATTTCATTAATCCACTTCACATCCCACAAGCAATTCATTTACCACCAATAATAATACACAAACATCTTCATAGCCACACACACACACACACACACACACACACACACACACACACACACACACACACACACACACCACTCGCTAAATAAGATTCATTTATACCACAAGAAAAGACTAGAACCGAGTCGCAAACACTAATCTAACACGAACACTTCCTTCCTCTCTGGCATCAAGTACGCCTTACACTTTTAAAAGACATGTAGCTTACATGGAGAAGTATATCACATGTACACGCATGCATGGACGTGTGAGGAGCGTATGATGTGAGGCATGTACGCATACACGTCGTACATCCTTGTGAAGCACATTAGGCACATGTTCATGTGTGGATGTGACAGAAGTTGTGTGTACAAGGGATGTGTATATGTAAGGCACATTGTTATGTGCCTACTGTACATGAATAGTTCATGAAATGTACAATGTTCAATAAGGTTAGGTCGGTATGTTTACCACATGCGGACATGTATGCAAGCAAGCTGTGTGACGATAGAGTATGCAATACTAATTCACTCCAGCATAGCATCACTAATTGTAGGAGCATCACTAATTGTAGGAGCGTCACTAATTGTAGGAGCCACACATGTAACATACACACACACAATGTAGCTGGGAGAAAAACTTGTGAGTATGTGAGGAGGATATAATTCAGTGGAATTGATGATGATGCAATAATGTTGTCATACGCTGACCAATTGAAGATACAATTATTCCTTAATTTTCCTTTATTACTATTGATTGACAACCGAGAAGCAATCAATAATTGTTTTCTGTGTGTCCTAGACTGGTACAACCTCTAATCTGTACTGTGTGTGTTCCAGACTAGTTTAATCTCATACCTGTACAGTCTGTGTTCTAGACTAGCTCAACCTAACAAGGTTACTGAGCTTGTTTCGAACTGGTTTGATCTAACAAGTCTGTAACTAATGTACATTGCCTCCCGTGAGAACTGACTGACCTTGGTCTATCTGAGCTCCCACCACTCTGTTGTTGTAGTATTCTGGTAGGAGAGTGTCACAGACAGTGGTGAGCAGCCAGAATGCTTGCTCTTCATTCACATGGAGTAGGAACACGGATGTAATGATATTCATAGCCTGGCAATAACCTGATACCACAAGCACAGTACCATTACGGCATAATAAAAACTTTAACTTAATTACGCAATCATATACTCAACAACACTCTTATACACATATCCTTTGACAAGATTGAGTCCCACCCACTGACCTATCTTGGGGTTGCTCAGGGCGTATGCCCGGAGTGTTCTCCTGAGCATGTCTATTCCTTGCTGCTCCTGCTGATAGGCGGGGTGTTCCGGAAGAGACCGATGAAGATCCCGCTCTATCTCCTCAAATGGAGCACACCTCTCGCTGGACATCCTCTGTAGCAAACCCTCGTACACGTGTGGGTTACTCTCCAGTAGGTTCTGAGCTCCTGAAATGTATGTATGTA
>WLWD01002254.1_pt1 | contig 25727 bp, 24 predicted proteins | sample 6712731 | NCBI WGS metagenome assembly WLWD01 (sample SAMN12718690, study PRJNA576275) | sponge metagenome | isolation source: marine sponge | host: Mycale hentscheli | place: New Zealand: South Island, Marlborough, Capsize Point | collected 2014-11-01 | reverse complement strand
TAAAACAATTTGAAAATCGGTGATTTACAGATGCCATTTTGTACTTTGACCCTCATATTATTGTGTGCTATATGCGGTTGGCCTCATCCCATTCACCACTATACAGATTATTTGGTTTATCGATCTTTACCTGTATCATCCAAAGAAACTGAATTGTTTACCACTTAGAATTCTTTTGTGGGTGCAGTTAAATTAAACTTGAAAACTTCAGAGTTTATTTTCTGCTCGAATTAGTGGCGGTGGTAAGTTAATGTCAGTTATACACCCTATGCAACACTGTTGTTCTTACTTGAAAATCCATTGTCCAATAGTCTAAGCACAAAGGTAATGCTTGTATTGGTATGTCCAGTGAACAAGTGTGTGTGTGTGTTACAAAACTACTGCTTAGCTAAAGAATAGCACAAAGTAAATGTTTAACTAACAAATAAATATTTTAGCTGCCTTTACACAGCTTTTTAGCTACTACAATAGTAAACATGTCCTAATATAGAGTTACGTTCAAACAAGTCAAACAGTTGCACTGAGTGGTTTACTATGGCACTAAAACCCCTTTACCGTATATATGTAATTTAAAACACTCGACCTATTTTATTAGCTGGAGTGTTAGAAGTTATAATTAATCATACAACAGTATTTAGGTTCTAACTTGGAAGGCTCACTCGCCATTTGTGCTCAAGCACATTTAATAAGTTTGTAGGAACTAGACAGTGAGAGTGAAGCATTAGTCAGTTACTCTTTACCTGATTCCATATCACTCTGATTGCTAGAGTCACAGGTTGTTTAAATTCAAAAAATACCTTTGCTTTTATTTAACCAGCAACCATGGATAACAAATGATACAACAATAGCCTTATTTAACCAGCAACCATGGATAATATGATACAACAATAGCCTTATTTTAAGCAGGCATGGATATTTTGGGGAAAACGTAGGGGAGCATTGCATGTGGTTAACCCTTTCATTCCCAATCTTGTTTTAAAGCGGGTGAAGACCGGTTGGCTTCTCCGAATTTTTAAAAATAGTTACTTTATAGCTAGAACCTTCAGATTGCATACACAGGTGCCCAATGCATTGGAGAAGCATCTAAAATAGCTTTCAGCCAGGACTACTTCGACAGTACCTCACAGCAGTTGCGTTTATTTCTTCCTCGTCAAAAAACACCAACATCAGTTCTCCGTCGAATTAAAAAAAAGCTACCTTCTTCACAGCAGCTTCATTTATGGATCCAGTCATCTCCATAGCTTTGTAGAAGCAGCGAAAAAATTTTTGAGCCCAGTAGCCTTCCATAACACATTGAAACAACCGCTTCTTTGCCGACCAAGACTTTGCGGTTTGACTTACTGTCTTCTCCTTTTTTTATAAAATTGCCAGTTCAACTGGGGGCCTCCCCATTACGTACAGTCTTAGGTAATGCTTATTACATCATAGGAAAAAAGTGAGCGTGTCGTGTGATCCAGGTAACTATGCAAAAAAAAATTTTTTTCGAAGTCAGTCTGGAAAGATGGTGTCTACCAGTTACATGGTGCTGTGGAAGTTTTAGACTTGCTTGATACTGACTCTAGCAACTCAGGATCAAGCGGAGAGGAGGGAGACGACATCTAGGGCTGTAGGAGGCCCTGTATCAGGGTTGGTGGACCAGACCCGTCAACTCTGATACTGACAATGGGAGTCAAGAAGATGATCGAGGTAAGCTTGTCTTACTCTTGTCTTTCTCTTGAAAACTAGCAAGCTTCTGTTGTGGAAAGGACTTGTTTATAGCTATATTGAGATAGAGAAAGCTGTTTAGCTATAATATATATATATTTCATTGAGTTTTGAGATTTGAAAGAGGGTTGTGGTTTTTTTAACAATTTCAAATTTTCAAATTTTTTAATTTTTTTACCACATGTACTACTAGGACCAGGTGTGTATGCAGTCACCGACCCATTGTGAAGAGGACGCATATGAGGCAACAGGAGCAGAGTCTTCCAGTGATGAAGGAAAAGATGCCAGACCTGGCGAAGTACACTCGGAGCCCCACCCCCCACTCCCCAAACAAAAATCCTGTATGAAACCGCATACAATACATCATAAAGTTGCAATTATATAGGATCATGAATAATTTGTTGTTTGTATTACAAATATCTTTTTTGTTTGTGTTTTGTGTATATGAAATTGTTTTGTAGTGGAGCTCGACGTCCGATGGCATATGCTCCTTGTGGACACTCATAGATGTCTCCTACATGATCACAATCAGCACCAAACACAACAAACAACATATTTTATTGTTGAACTAATATAATATTGGTATACAATACATCAAACAATATTATTTCTATTTTTTATTTTATTTTTATTGATGGGAAAAGTGAAATTTTTTTGGGAAAAAACTTTTTTTTTTTAAAGTATTAGTAGAGGGCCTAAATATTATTCAATTTCTCAATCAAAAAATGAGGGGAATCCCAAACTCATGGTCTATTTAGTGATATAATATGGTAGCTATTGGGTTTTCTTAAAAAAATAAAACGGTAATGCTATATTCCGCGGTAGAAGATTAGATTTTTCCGCGCGCGTCCAAACAATTCGGGAACGAGAGGGTTAAATTCACATTGAGATTAACAGTAAACAACGAATGTGTGACTGGCATAACTTACATGTGAGCTAACCCACTGGCCAGCCTTGAGCTGGAAATGGGCGTGACCTAACCCACTGGCCAGCTGTCTGCTGAAAATGGGTGTGAGAGGCTAAACCCACTGGCCGACAATGTGCAGGTAACGGGCATCAGAGAAACCTGCTGGCCCGCAACATGCCAGAAATGGGCGTACCCCGTAATGCTATAGCAATGATACTGACTATGATTGTCAAAGCTCGGTAGCTTATCGAGCGTGACAGTGTCATGGTGTATCAACAATAGGTACCAGAGCTCCCCCGCAATGAATAGTCCAGTGAAAGCTGGATGATGCCTGTTAGGTAAATGGATGAAGGGCTGGGCAAGTGGGTAAAGCAAGAGAAAGCAGTCAAGTAGCTGAATGAGCAGCTGGAAATTACTGGAGTACCTGCTAATAAACACTACGTGGCACCAGAATCTGCATGGCTCACTGCCACTTTCGACCCGACTGGCTTGCCTATGGTTGTTCAAAACTTACTTACAATGTAAAACATAGTATTCCTTACACTAGCAATAAGCAGTTACAGCATCAACTACTACCATAATTCCCCTATAACCTAGCATATGATAATAGTGATTATCCGCTCCATGATTGGCCAGTTAACCTAGCGTTTGTTGATCCACCATAAACACGATTTTATTTTTTTCAAGTACAAAGATTTGATGATGTGGAAAGGTATAATCAAATAGAATGTAAAGTTTAGGTGGCATCAATAATGAAATGGAATGATTCAGTAACTAATAGGATATCAGTAAGTCAGCAAAATATTTTAACACATTAATTCTGGCCCATTCTGTCCACCACTTTCCCCCATTCTGCCACTCTCGCCCATTTGTCACACTTATCCCCCATTCTGTCAACTTTCCCATTCTGTCATTACTTCTTGCCATTTCTGTCAAATCTCCCCCATGCTGTTACACTTCTCCCCCATTCCGTCACACTTCTCCCCCATTCTGTCATACTTCTTACCCATTTTGTCACACTTCTCCCCCATTCTGTCACACTTCTCCCCCATTCTGTCACACTTCTCCCCCATTCTGTCACACTTCTCCCCCATTCTGTTACACTTCTCCTCCATTCAGTAACACTTCTTTCCTGTATTCCTGTTTAGTGTTGTTTTTATTGATTGCAGGTTATTGAGTGCTTTGTCAGTTATAGCTGAGAATAAGGCTTTACTGGAAGATATAATGCTGACTAAACAATATTGTCCTGAGGTTGGAGCCTATCAAGTGCGGCTGTGTAAAGATGGGACGTGGGTGATGGTGCTGGTGGATGACTGCTTGCCTTGTCGCAAGAATGCTACTCTGGCATACTCTAAGGTGAGTCCTGGGGAGTCTTACCAGTATGTATGTGTTATAGTTGCTGTTTGGAACACTGTAGGCTGGCAGGAAGCAGCTGTGGGTTCCTCTCATTGAGAAGGCTCTAGCTAAGCTCTATGGCAGCTATGAGGCTCTGAACTCTGGAACTATTCTCTCTGGTCTGTCAACTCTCACTGGTCTACCTTGTGCCAAAATTATGTTGAACAATAGGAGCAAGGCAACCCCATCTGTGTACTTCCCAGAGGGCCAGGCCAATGGTAAGACAGCCTGTCACTGGATCACAGGCCATTAGAGACAACTGGACAGACATATGGTCTACAGTTTTATAGCTGTAGCTATGGTGTGTACAGCTATAGCTATACACAGCTATAGCTATGATGTGTACAGCTATAGCTATGGTGTGTGCAACTATAATAATAATTATGGTATGTACAGCTATAGCTATGGTATGTACAGCTATAGCTATCTATAGTGTGTACAGCTATAGCTATGGTGTGTGCAACTATAGTTATGGTGTGTACAGCTATAGCTATGGTGTGTATAGCTATGGTATGTACAGCTATAGCTATGGTGTGTACAGCTATAGCTATGGTTTGTGTGCAACTATAGTTATGGTGTGTACAGCTATAGTTATGGGTGCAGCTATAGCTATGGTATAGCTATGGTGTGTGCAACTATAGTTATGGTATCGCTATGGTGTGTACAGCTATAGCTATGGTGTGTGCAACTATAGTTATGGTATGTGCAACTATAGTTATGGTGTGTACAGCTATAGTTATGGTGTGTGCAGCTATAGCTATGGTTTGTGCAGCTATAGCTATGGTGTGTGCAGCTATAGCTATGGTATGTACAGCTATAGTTATGGTGTGTACAGCTATAGCTATGGTGTGTGCAACTATAGTTATGGTGTGTACAGCTATAGTTATGGTATGTGCAACTATAGTTATGGTGTGTACAGCTATAGTTATGGTGTGTGCAGCTATAGCTATGGTGTGTGCAGCTATAGCTATGGTGTGTGCAGCTATAGCTATAGTGTGTGCAGCTATAGTTATGGTATCGCTATGGTGTGTACAGCTATAGCTATGGTGTGTGCAACTATAGTTATGGTGTGTACAGCTATAGTTATGGTATGTGCAACTATAGTTATGGTGTGTACAGCTATAGTTATGGTGTGTGCAGCTATAGCTATGGTGTGTGCAGCTATAGCTATGGTGTGTGCAGCTATAGCTATAGTGTGTGCAGCTATAGTTATGGTATCGCTATGGTGTGTACAGCTATAGCTATGGTGTGTGCAACTATAGTTATGGTGTGTACAGCTATAGTTATGGTATGTGCAACTATAGTTATGGTGTGTACAGCTATAGTTATAGTGTGTGCAGCTATAGCTATGGTGTGTGCAGCTATAGCTATGGTGTGTGCAGCTATAGCTATGGTATGTACAGCTATAGTTATGGTGTGTACAGCTATAGCTATGGTGTGTACAGCCATAGCTATGGTGTGTACAGCTATAGCTATGGTGATTAGATGAGTATAGTATTCTAATGTAGGATATGATTTGAAGCTAGAAGATAGCAGTGTGGATAGAGACTTGGTTTGGGCTCAACTCATCAGCTACAGAGAGTCTCAGTGAGTACAACTCTCACTATGTACAATAAAGTCATATGTGGGTGTGGTCAACTTATAGATGTCCTATGGGAGCCTCTTGTGGAGGTCATGTGACAGCAGACTACAAGACGGTGGGGCTAGAAGAAAACCACGCCTACTCCATACTGGATGTATTGACCCTGGCTATGTATGATGACACGCAGGTTCAGTTGTTACGTCTACGCAACCCATGGGGGCGGAGCACATGGCAGGGACGCTGGTCCAAGAATGACTTTGTCTGGGAACGCAACAACTGGCTCAAAGACGTCCTCCATTACAATACAGAGGAACAAGGATTCTTTTGGATAGAATTCTCAGACTTCCTTCAGTATGTCAATATGTAATACATTAGTCAGGGGTACATAAGTGTGTGTGTGTGTGTGTATGTGTGTGTGTGTAGGTATTTCTGGGAGGTGGATGTTTGCAAATATCGCACAGGATGGTGTTCTACAAGGATGGAGGGTGAACTATTGCCCTATGCAGCTAACAGACTCCATATTCTAGCTTTCAGTCTGACTGTCACTACAGAAGTGGACATCAGTGTCTACCAGCATAGCAACAGGTCAGCCAGCATAGCAACAGGTCAGCCAGCATAGCAACAGGTCAGCCAGCATAGCAATAGGTCAGCCAGCATAACAACAGGTCAGCCAGCATAGCAACAGGTCAGCCAGCATAACAACTGGTCAGCCAGCATAGCAACAGGTCAGCCAGCATAGCAACAGGTCAGCCAGCATAGCAACAGGTCAGCCAGCATAGCAATAGGTCAGCCAGCATAGTGTGAGACAGCCCAATGTAGCAAACACACTGTTGATATAGCAAGAAGTCAAGTCCCAGTAGGGCCACTAGTTTTATTATAGCTAAGATGTATGAATGTGTGTGTGTTTTTATACAGAGGTGACTCCACCTCCAAGCAAGTTGATCTAGGAGTGATTGTCGTGAAGTGTAGCAGTGACTTTGACCAAGTGGGCGGAGCTTCATTGCCACTTCCTTCCTCAGTAGTATTGGCCAGTGGCAGTCAAAAGCAAAATATTGTCACATGTTCAGGCTTCTTAGAGCCGGGTCATTATGCTATCATGCCATTATCTTTCAGCCAGTGTAACCACACCCCTTCTGTCATGCCCCCACCTCGTCCCTACGTGGTGGCACTGTATTCGGGTTGTGAAGTGTCGTACCAGCCCAACTCTCCCACCAGACCAGGCTTCCTCACCCAGGCAATGCTCCTCATGGCATGCAACAGTAGTAGTGGCAGGATAATGGGAAAGGTGTGACATGAATTACTGGAACTAACTAACTAACTAACCGTGGTATTATGTTCAACTAGATTAGTGTGTGTGTGTGTGTGTGCAGCCTTTCCCCCACATGGCGGTGAGGGAGGTGTGTCTAGGCAGTGGCTGTCATATTTTGGTGGCAGATAATGGAGACAAGCGAAACCATTTCATTGTGTCCTGTGATATCAGTGACTCCCACAATATCATATCTACGCGTGGGTGTGGTCGACTGGGCATGAATATATCCGACTCTATACCACCTAAATATAGGTACTGTTACAACACTAGTGTATGAGCTACACATAGGTACTTTTACAACACTAGTGTATGAGCTGCACATAGGTACTGGTACAACACTAGTGTATAAGCTACACATAGGTACTGGTACAACACTAGTGTATGAGCTACACATAGGTACTGTTACAACACTAGTGTATGAGTTACACATAGGTACTGGTACGACACTAGTGTATGAGCTACAGTTACAGCAAATTACAATTTTTTTCCTTCTTATTTCTAGGCAGGTACTTTTGGTGTTACTTCAAGAGAAGGAGGAGCTGCAGTACAAGATATTAATGAAGTTCCAGTTCTACATGTCGAAATACAACACAGCCAACAAACGGGGGGCATTGCACATCCCCCCTCTTCACTCAGGCAATGAAGTACTACATTTACCACACCTCACTGCATGAAGACTGGACTGGTATGGATATCACATCATGTCATGTGACACTGCAGAATGTCACATGACTTCACACAGGTCATCATTCCTGTGGTTTTAAATTCAATCATTTTTCATCCATTTAAAATTGTAATTTAAAATTATAATTGAAAGAATAAATTGTGCTGCTGTTTGAGTGAGTGAGGGAGGTAGGTGGAGCTAGAAGCCATACTTCATATGTGTGTCTCTGCGTGTGGCAGCAGACTGAGCCCACTGCTTCAACAACTTCAGCTCTTCTCTTTGGCCTACACACACACACACACACACACACACACACACACACACACAAGTGGAACCTCCTAATTGAGTTTCACTAATTGAGAGGAGTTGATAGCATCCACCAAATCAAAGGTATTTACTGGCATCGGTAAATGTGACTAAATTTGACCACACCCACAAATCTATTATTGCACTCACATGATAGGCCAGGAAAGACAGCTGATGTTTTCTCTTTTGCTGAGCTATTGGCTTGCTTCCATCAGGCTGCAATGACAGGCGGGGTACATGGCACAGACAAGAACATGACTCAGTAACTTACAGCATTGTACATCTTCTCTACAGATTCTTTAGTGAAATTCTTGTGATATGTTTCCATGCCAACCTTAACATCAATGATGCCAATGGTCAAACTCACATTAATATTTTATAATCATCATTCAATACATACAATAACAGAAAATTTGACAATACATAGCATCAGTTAAGAAAAAAAACAACGAATTAGCTACTTCTCTATTTTGAATTATGCGAAATGCAATCAGCATAGCTTATAGACACCAACTCCTCTAGTAAACTTCAGAAACCATCCTCCCACCCCCATCTCCAATACTCAATCAAAACGGTTTCATCAGCAAAATATTATGGCTGATATATTTGTGAATGGTTGACAAGGTTACTAATATTTTGTTGTAACGATGTCTAGGAGACTGTCTGATCATGTCACAGCCATGACTACATTTTTGTAGCTATGCAACGTTATCATCATCATAGTCATCTACTTTTTGTTGTGGTCCATTTTTTCACATTGAATCCTTGTCCTGCATGTGTTAAAATATCAGTCTTACCTCTGGGCTACTAACAGTGAACGAGTAAGACTGAAGAGTGCTATGCTACTGTAGTAAACTGATAACAGTATATATTACAGTGGTAATATTGCTCAGAATTGAAAATTATTGGGAGCCAATGTTAGGAGCATATTATTGCTAGGCTGCATTTATACTACCCTGAAGCTGGTTTTTGCTCCCTCAAAAATTAATAATATGATCTTCATGGTTACATATGCCAGAAAATTATTATCAACTTTATGGAAATGAGAAATCCCACTGAAATTTCAAAATTGTGTACTAGAATCCTCTCATTTTGGTTCAAAAAGCTAGTGATGAGCTGTTACTGTAGATGACCAATGTGATGTGCTGTGTGAGAATGTAGATGTAGAAGAATTAAGTATGGATTTAGTATCTGTGAATGGCAGTTTTGAGGAATCTGTTGCTTCTTTGAGTATAGCTAAGTTTCTTGACTATGTATTAGTTTCAATACCAAATCTAAAATTTGATGATATAACAAGAGACGATTATATTCAGCTGCAACAAAGTGATGAGTCTCTAGAGCATGTGTGGGATTGGGCAAAGTCAATTATGCGTAAATGTATCATTGTGAATGGTGTGCTTATTATTGACTAATGGTAGAGTGTCCCTTGCAGTTTTAGTTCCAATGCCCTTGCTACTTTTCTCAACTTTTAATGTAACAAGTAATATCTATATATTTTTGGTCAGATCACTTTAAACATGTAGTCTGTGTTGTCATAACTGTCCAGCCATGGATTGACTGTCAAGTCATCTAAATGCTGTTAGTGTTTTGAAAAGTTTGAGTTTTTTGGATTATGGTTGGCAATGGTCTTCTAAGTGTACCTGAGGCAAGAATCAAACTACTCCAGAACTATGCTCATCCAATAAGTTTCTCTCAACTTCATTCATTTTTGGGTTTGGCAAATTTCTACACTCGTTTGATCCCAAACTTTGCAGAATATTTAGCATTCCTGACCTAGCATACCTAAGACTTCACTAAAAACTTTAGAGTGGACAGATACTTGACTGATGTATTCAAATATTATCATTGATTATGATTTGTCTGACAGATACTATTTGTTTACTGATGCATCTGTGTGTGGAGTTGGTGTTGTTTTGTGTGTTTGCAGGAATGATGTCTAGTACCTTGTGCATCTCTCGTCAATTGAATGATTTTGAAAGAAGTTATAGTGACACAGAGCTGGAAGCTCTGGAATTATCGGGCATTCCTCCTATTGGTTGTTTATGTACACAATTTGTAGTGTATATACTTATCACAAAGCCTTTGTTAATCTGTTTTCTTCAGCAGTTCTAGACAATCGACTTTGGAGTCGATTTCATTTGTCTAACTATCATTTTGAAATCATGCATGTCGCTGGCGTCATTGCTGATGCTCTGTCTCGACAGGGATGGATTGTGGAGGAATCTTCTTAATCAAAGATGTCAAGTTTGAAGGAGGGGAAGATGTGGTGAAGATCGCCACATTTCCATTTCTTTGCTCATTAGACATTGACAGTCTTGTATTAATTTGACAATTTCGTTGTCTATAGACTCATACATTCATACATTTCATTCACTACATTCATCATACTACACAGTTTCCCCATACACTAAGTATTTCCTGCAATTGGCACATTTAAAACCTTTGCTTTTTGTGCTACCATTGGAAAATTCATAGAAACTGCTAAAAATAGTCATAGCTACTGGGAACTTGATAAGTGCTAGAATTAGGTCCAAGGGTTTGGATTCTGATTATCTCCCACATAGCCTTGAACTGCTGGTGTTGTTCTGATTCAGGTGGCAGTAACCTCAAAAGTCCCTACTATACACCACATTATGTTCTTTACTTATGCTACATTCAGATAATATTATGACTATTGTAACTGTTAGTAGACTTTGTAAGTCAACTCTGGTTATACAAGTGTAAAGATAATGGAAAGAGAGTGTGTGAGTCTATGACTATCCCTGGTCAGCCTTCTATAGACTGCCAATAGGATCACAAAGAATGCATAACTGACCAATCACAAAGAAAGAAGGAAACTGTAAACTGACAAAAATAAATATAATAAAAAAAATGATACATAAAATTCAGCTGCAACTCTGGAGGAATGCAGAAATTGCAGGCCTTAAGGTATTGACACTCACACCTTAGGCATAATGTGCAGCTAAAAGGAGAGTGGGGACCAAACACCTCAACAGTATTAACTTATTGTCATGACATTTACATATTATTTATGTATAAATGTAATTATTATTGTTTGTATGTTGTTTGTGTGGTTAGTTTCAGTGGCTGTAACAGATTTATTTAAAAGTCCATGTCCCCATGCAGCTGTTTCACTGTGGACACATAGCACGTAATTCCAATGTACACTTATTACAATATTCATGACATTCCTTCCCCAACACACACCCAATATAAAAGGTAAAGGGTTGAGTAGGCCAGTAAATAAGTGGGCGAGGGGCGCAGTACTAGTGTTTACACTCACACATGGGATTCTCATGAATTTTAGAAAAAAAGAAGAATGACTATTTAGCTAAGTAAGGTTATCTCGAAAAAATAACAACAACTGAGTATAACTAACCACGGATTTTAATATATGACCCTTTTATTTCTTATTGCATACACTCCAACTTTAATGGGTGTGGTTTATTCTTAAAGCACTTTTTAAAAGTTGGAGTGTATGCAATATTATGGGTACAATTAGTGATGGTGATTAATGGGTGTTGTTTATCCTAAAGCATTTTTTAATCATCATTACTAATTGTACCCAAATTAACCCTTTCGTTCCCAATCCCGCTTAAAAGCGGGTGAAGACCGGTTGGCTTCTCCGAATTTTTTAAAATAGTTACTTTATAGCTAGAACCTTCAGATTGCATACACAGGTGCCCAATGCGTTGGAGAAGCATCTAAAATAGCTTTCAGCCAGGGCTGCTTCGACAGTACCTCACAGCAGTTGCGTTTATTTCTTCCTCGGCAAAAAAAAAAAAACATCGGTTCTCCGTCGAATTTTAAAAAAAGTTACCTTCTTCACAGCAGCTTCATTTATGGATCCAGTCCTCTCCAGAGCTTTGTAGAAGCAGCGAAAAATTGCTTGAGCCCAGTAGCCTTCCATAACACATTGAAACAACCGCTTCTTTGCCGACCAAGACTTTGCGGTTTGACTTACTGTCTTCTTTTTTTTTTATAAAATCGCCAGTTCAACTGGGGGCCTCCCCATTACGTACAGGCTTAGGTAATGCTTATTACATCACAGGAAAAAAGTGAGCGTGTCGTGTGATCCAGGTAACTATGCAAAAAAAAATTTTTTTTCGAAGTCAATTTGGAAAGATGGCGTCTACCAGTTACAGTGCTGTGGAAGTTTTATACTTGCTTGATACTGACTCTAGCGACTCAGGATCAAGCGGAGAAGAGGGAGACGACATCTAGGGCTATAGGAGGCCCTGTATCAGGGTTGGGGACCAGACCCCGTCAACTCTGACACTGACAATGGAAGTCAAGAAGATGATCGATGTAAGCTTGTCTTTCTCTTGTCTTTCTCTTGAAAACTAGCAAGCTTCTGTTGTGGAAAGGACTTATTTATAGCTATATTGAGATGGAGAAAGCGGTTTAGCTATAATATATATATATTTCATTGAGTTTTGAGATTTGAAAGTGGGTTGTGGTTTGTTGAACAATTTCAAATTTTCAAAAAAATTTAATTTTTTTTACCAGAATGTACTACTAGGACCAGATGTGTATGCAGTCACCGACCCGATTGTGAAGAGGGATTGTGAAGAGGACGCAGATAAGGCAACAGGAGCAGAGTCTTCCATTGACCGAAGGAGAAGATGCTGGACCTGGCGAAGTACACTCGGAGCCCCACCCCCCCTCCCTCCCAAACAAAAATCCTGTATGAAACCGCATACAATACATCATAAAGTTGCAATTATATAGGATCATGAATAATTTGTATTACAAATATCTTTGTTGTTGGTGTTTTTGTGTATATGAAATTGTTTTGTAGTGGAGCTCGACGTCCAATGGCGTATGTTCCTTGTGGACACTCATAGATGTCTCCTACATGATCACAATCAGCACCACACACAACAAACAACATATTTTATTGTTGAACTAATATAATATTGGTATAAAGTACATCAAACAATATTATTTCTATTTTTTTATTATTATTATTGATGGGAAAAGTGGAATTTTTTGGGAAAAAAATTTTTTTTTTTTTAAAGTAATGGTAGAGGGCCTAAATATTATTCAATTTTCTCAATCAAAAAATGAGGGGAATCCCAAACTCTTGGTCTATTTAGTGATATATGGTTGCTATGGGGTTTTCCCAGCCAGCATCGAGTTAAAAAAATAAAACGGTAATGCACTATTCCGCGGTAGGAGATTAGATTTTTCCGCGCGCGTCCAAACAATTCGGGAACGAGAGGGTTAATTGGAATTGTATTATTATGAATTGCTGTTACTTTGTTGCATGCATTGTGAATGCCAGTTCATCTATAACAGCATTCTTCAAGTTGAACTTCAGGTTAGTAATCGATGTTCAAGCATAGCACTAACCTTATATGTAAAAAGCTATAATAAAATGACGTAATGATGCAGCTGACTTTGCACATGCTAAGCAGTATTTACAATAGACACAACAAGATGTAATTATGCAAAAAACAAGTTTTGTTCTTTTGTTGGCAAGTTGGTTCGTTGAACTTGTATACTAATGAATGTCATGTCGTTTGAGGCTCAACAAAGCACTTGGGCACTAGTAGCACAGGCAGCACTGCAGGTAGTTGTGGTAATTTACTAATACCCACCATTGATGTCTTGATTCAATATTATCACTGTAACTGACATGAATAGAGGTGTTTTACTGGAATGACAGGATCAACAGCGATTATAGTAGTGAGTTGAATTCAATATAACTAAAGCACAGGAAAACTTAAAACACACCAATTATCTAAGCATGAATTCCATGTTAAGATACTGCTCAAGGGAATGAAAAGGGTGGCAAGGTTTAGCCTGCAATGCTAGGACCATACAGTATCAGCAGATGTGTGGTTAGGGCTTATATTATAATTTTCAAGAAATGACAAGATCATCAAGACCAAAGCTAATAATTGCATGTCTGAAAAAAAACTTGAAAAAAACACAACAAATGAATTTGAAACCAGAAATAAATTTTTAAGAAAGTAGCTAATTTCTGATGAAGATTAGAATAAAATACTCATGTGCTATTAAATGAAATAAGTATATGCAATGACAGAAAACAAAACATGTGTATAACTGTCACATGTTCTTACATTCTATTTCATTCATTTGTCCTTTGAAGTACTTATTACTTGGTCTTTACACTACAAGAAATTTTTGCCCTCATGGTTAGCTAGAATGTTGAGCAATGTACATCCTTGTTTAAATATTAGTGTATATCTCTCAATTTAATAATATAAACTGGCACCATGAAAGAAATATAATTTGTGTCGAAACTGTTTTACCAGCCTCATCTCAGTTAAAGAAATTTGAGTGTGCCAGCAATGCTTTGAAGTTTTCAGGCACTTCAAAGATAAATTTCTGTTCTAAAGTTAAAATGGTAAAAGTAATTTAGACTATAATTTAATACTCTCATTTCTTTATGCATATTCATTGGACATTAGCCGTCAGTGTGCATAAGTGCAAGCAAATTTATCAGCCTTTACACACATTGCTGCTTGATACAAAGTATGTTTGTCAACCATTGATGTCTTGATTCAATAGTGAAGTATCACTGTTGGCAAAGTTTTCGGAAGAGAAATTGCGTATTTAGCATGTGATATAGATGCTTCACAATAGAGGACACAGTTGGCAAGGCAGAGTGGACTGGGAAGTGTATGCATACACATTACTCGTATACATACATAATCTAGTTGCAGGAATAAGAGTGCTCTAGTTATGATGACTGTATAAAAAGTCAGTACACAAATATTTAAGTTATTAAAGCTCGGTATGTTACATACGCAAGTTTTGAAAACAGCCCATAGGGACAATTGGGTTTGATTGGGGGGAGGGGGGGAGGGGTGGGGTTAGAGAGTGGTACATCATCTTTTTTTTATTAATGTTAATTTTAACGAATTACCTACTATAATATGTGCTGTATAAGGATAGATGTCATGGTATAAATATTATTTTTTTCAACATCATGGGTTCAAACTGTTGGGTTTTCCGCAAGACACTCCCAATATCTTGCTTTCAGTTAAAGTCCCATTGTACACCAGTCAATGTCCCCACAAGTACCTTCAAAGTACTAATATTAGCTACTCATCATATTTTAAAGTAAGTAGTTGGGTGCCAAGAATAAATTTTCACAATCTTAACAAAATAATGCACAAGAACAGCTCAATAAAATAATTGTGGCCTCATGGCTAACTCGAGTGGTAGGGAGATATAGATTTTGTTGTGAGTGTGTAGTTCCAAAGTAGCTGAATGAAAAGGGCCAACAGACAATGTCATTTGGATAATAAGGGGATTAATAATTTTATGGAATTGGCTTTAGCTCCAAAAGTTTTATTATTAATATGTACTCTTTATTTTTCTATTTTTCTAAACGAATAGATTCCAGCTAAACTATTGCAATTTATTAGGACTGCACAAAGCAACTAGTTTAGATGCACTCAACCATAACTGATCTACATTTCATGCCTATAGAAGTGTTGAATAATAGAAGTCATTCTATTAGGTGTATGGCTGAACTAATCTCAACTTGATGATGCAGTAGATGTGGTGAGACACGTAGAGACGAAAATAAAATAGCGCCGCCACCAGAGTTCGGAATGTGCAACAGGATTCTCAGCGATCAAACCGAGTTCCTTCAAACCCTCGACCCAAGGTATCTCACAAGATGTCAAAATGCTTATACAATCCGAACTGAACTTTACAAGTTGGGTTGGCCAATATATATAAAACCAACCAGGAATTGTGTGTGATGAGAGCATACAAGGGTGGTGCATTAGAGTACATGGGAAGTGGCAATGGGAGTGAATAGGGTGAAATGTGAGATGCATGAATAGTGAATGGCAAGGTAGGCTAATTATAGTTAATAATCTAATATGTTCCTGAAGGTGTTCCTGTAGTGAGCATGTGGGGAAGGGTATTTCACCACATATCCCCCCTTCTAAGATGACTGATGGTGGTCTTCTTCATCAGGCCATCCTTGTCTTGACAGCGAGTCAGGAATACAGTGATCTTTGCCTTGGACATACTCAATGGAGAAGTCATAGTCAGCCAGCTGCAAACGCCATCTCCACAAGCGATTGTTGAGTTGACTTGAGGTGAAGAATGAAACAAGGGCCTTATGATCCGTCAGAACCTTGAACTGTCGTCCAACCAGATAGTAAGCAAATTTCTTAATGGAAGTGAGCATTGCGAGGGCTTCCAACTCAGTGATAGTGTATCTAGTCTCTCGAGGCTGGAGCTGTCTGCTACAAAAAGCTGCTGGCATCCACACATCTTCCCTAAAGACACAAAGAGCCCCTCCCACACCACGAGTGGAGGCATCACACAACACTGCAAAGGCATCATTATCACATGGTACAACCAAAACAGTAAATGCACAAATGCTAGAAATAACAGAATGAAAGGCATGATCAGTTTCAGTCGTCCAACACAATTTCTTAGGTTGTGAAGGTTTTGTCATACATGTGAGTGAACTGCACAAATCAGAAAGATGAGGAATAAATTTACGATAATAATTTAATAATCCTAAAAATGAACGAAGTTGAGATTGAGTTGTTGGTCGGGTAAAGTTCTTGAACTGTTCCACATGACACTCTGGGATTGACAATCGACCGTTACCAACCACAAAGCCAAGGTATTCAAATGTCGTACAGCCCCACATACACTTTTCAGACTTCACAGTTAGATTGTTTTCCTTAAGCCGAATAAGGACAGTTTTCAAATGAACAAGATGAGTTTCCCAACTATCTGAAAAAATGACCACATCATCAATATATGGTGTAGAAAATGATTCAAGGTCACACAATACAGTTTGCATCAATAGCTGGAATACTGCTGGAGCGTTTCTAATTCCGAACGGCATCCGCTTATACTGGTACTTGCCAAAAATAGTTGAAAAAGCAGTATATTTTCTAGAGTCAGGGTTTATAGGAACCTGATGAAATCCTTTCATCAAGTCCAGCTTAGAAAGAATTTTAGCCTTACCAAGTTTTGCACATACTTCCTCAGTAGACAGCATCACAAAAGGAACAGGCACTGTGACCTCATTCAGCTTGCGATAGTCGCCCACTAAACGTACACTTCCATCCTTTTTCAGAACAGGAATAAGTGGGCTATTCCACTCAGACTGAGATGGTTCAATAAAATCAAGGTCCAATAATACAAGCAATTCACTTTTTACGGAAGTCTCAAGAGCTTTGGGTATAGCATATGATGGACCCCACACTGGAACATCAGTGGTAACACGGATATTAAAGGTAGTAGTTGAAGTTAGACCAGGTTTATTAGAAAAAACTGTTTTAGCAAATTCAGAGAACAACGTGTCAAGTTCTTGACATTGGGACTCAGATAGCTCGGGACCTTTCAAGGAATCTGGCACAAATTGCACATCAACAGAGTCATCACCATCACCATCAACCACCGTAACAATATGATGAATAGAATCGTTACTATCATGAAACTTCTTTAAATGGTTCAAATGAATAACCTTGGGATGAGATTTTCCTTTACAAGAAACAATTTTATAATTGACATCATTCAATTTCGTAACAATCTTATATGGACCTTCCCAACTGACATCAAAACATGATTGCAAGCCTGGGATTTTACGCATAACTAATTCTCCCACTTCAAAGGATCGCAAGTTTTGCCTGTCTGACTTTGCCCTCTTATTGAAGTTGGCGTCATTCATTTTGGACTTCAAGGAATGAATGGTCATTGACATGTTGTGATGCAGTGACTCAATGAATGCATGAGCATTTACAGGAACATTGTCAGGATGAATCCAGTGTGATTTTAATGTGGAAAGAATATATGGAGTGGGTTTCATAAAAACCAACTCAAAAGGGGTGTGACCATGCCTGGAGTGAGGCAAATTTCTCAGGAAGTACAAAACAAGGTCTATAACCAATGGCCAGTCATGCTGATTAAAGATGGTCTTTCTTAATACAGCTTTGAGGGTTGAATGGAGCCTTTCAAGTTAGCCATTACTCTCTGGGTGATAAGGAGAAGTGCGCAAACGGCAAATAGCAAATTTTTCGTATAGTTCTGACAAAACTCGAGACAGAAAATTAGATCCCTGTTCTGATAAGATGGCCGAAGGTGGGCCAGTAAAAGAAAACAATTTTAACAAGTTCATAGCCGTTTCTTCAGATGTATACCCCCTCATTGGATAAGCAAAAACAAAACTAGTTGCAAGATCAATTGCAGTCAGAATGAACCTGTATCCACGTTTAGACTTTACTAAAGGCCCAACAACATCAACTGCAATTTTGTCAAAACGTTCAACAATAATCTCTGGAGGAATGAGAGGAGCCTTGGGTGGAGATGCTTTTGAGAATTTCTGACATGCATTACAGGAACCCACATATTTCTTTACATCCTCATACAAGCCTGGCCTCAAGGCCCTTGTGGCACCAATGCCAAAATGGCCTGATAGGTCATGAGCAGCATGTAAAACTTTCACCCTGAGTGATTTGGGTACAACAACTGCATGGGCAACTCGACCATTTGTGGTTGTCAGACTCATGAGAACTCCCTCTACCGAAAAACATATTTTTTCATTGTTCTGTGCCCACTTCCAAATGTGCGCAATTGACTCATCCTCAGTTTGCATACGAATTAAGTCGGACTTTGTAATTCCATCAAAGCCGATGACAGGAATAGAACAACTACTCGCCAGAGAACTATCAGAGATGTTAGCATTTTGATTGCACCTTGAGAAGTGCAATCATTGACATTGTCAAGAGCAGCTAAACTAGGGCAGTGAGATACAGAGTTGGGAATGACACTCAGAAGTCACATTAGCTTGAAATTCACTAGAAGCTGACAAGCAAGTATCATCATTAGGAACTATATCAGACTCACAGGGAAGGACAGGAGTAATTTCATCTGATGGTTCATCATCAGATTGAAGGGAATCAATATCAGACAAAGAAATCGGTAGACCTTCATCAGCTTGTTGCTGTGCATTATGCTCGCTGTCTTCAACAGCTAGCGCACTAGTCTGAGCTCGAGTCAATAGCACACTGTGGGACTGGGCATAGCAATTGATAGTAATTCATGAAATGTATTACCCAAGTCACAGCCAATCAAAGCATACTTAGCTGGTAATTTGTCATACACAGCAAACAAACAATTACCAGAAACATCATAAGAGTTGAAGGGTAAACAATACTTAGGGACCTTATGTTTAATGTGGTCCAACCCCATAATGACTGTATGTGCTACAATGGAATCATCTGGCTTAACTAAATCTGCAGATATCACACTTACATCAGCACCCGAATCTAATCGCAAGGTACATGGGAAACCATTAATATTTCCATTCAACACACCATTAAACTTTCTAGGTGCTCCATCTTTAACATTAAGACAATCAGGAAGTGTTTCAGTGCAACCATCATCAGAAACATCACTGACTATATAACTAACTGATTTGTCATTATCTTTCTTTTGATTAATTGAGGTACCAGAATTAGTTGAAGAACTAGAGGTACTAGCTGGCGGTTTGTTTTCAGCAGTCCGCAGAGACACTGATGGAGTTGAAACAGAGTTTGTTCGGCGCTCAGGGCACCGGTCAGCATAGTGACCTTCATTGTTACACTTAAAACAAGTAACTGGAAAGGTTGTCTCAGAAGTTCCAGATTCTATGCTAGTTCTATGGGACTGAAAACGTGCCTCACTGTTGTATGAATTGCTGGAAGGAAATTTTCGTCGGTTGTGAAATTTGTCTGCAGGTACACGCTCATGTTCATGACGGTAAGTTCGGTAAGGTCTATCCACATTCTGAGGTTTTCCATTGTATTGCCAGTAAGCGAGCACTCGATCATGAGCAGTTTTAGGTTCAGAGGTAAAAACAAAGGCTCGACCTTCACGAGGTAAAGTGGAAAGAACAGAACAAGAGGAAATAGCACTAGCTACAGCTTTTAAATCAGAATCAGCTAGGTGATTGAGTTCTAAACACTTCCTCAATGCAATAAATATACGATGGGCAGACAACTGTGACCACTGGGAAGCACTTAAACTACCCCCAGGTCGAAAATGGGAAAGGAAAGTGTCCAGGCACTCATGGATATTAAACCCACCAGCATCCAATAATACGGCTTTCAAATCACCATATTTACCACGACAACTATCAACATGGGCATGATAAGTATTAAGATGAGACCCTGTCAAAGCATGCTCAAGCAAGGGAACCCACTGAAATGATTCTGCATCCTTATTCACCATGATTCTCTCGAACCTGATCATTGCAGAGTAAAGGTCCTCTCCTGGTTTCATTGGCAGAGGAGTTTTGGCAATGCGATCCGCCTTCTCCTCTAGTCGATTGGCCCTAGCAAGCTGGTCCTTCCTCTCAGTTTCTTTGGCAAGTTTTTCTCTCTGGGACTTCTGACTTTCAATATTGTTTGTAATCTGCTGCTGTAATAAAGACAACTGTTTCTCAAATCGTTCATGTTCCTTTCGTTCCTTTTCCTCAATTCTCTCTCTTTCAAGTTGCTCTAGCTGTTTTTCCTTCTTTCTTCTCTTCCCTTTAAGTTTTCTACGCTTTCCTTTGGCCTTCTTCTCATCTATGGTCTGTTTCATCATCAGGGCAAGAAGCTGCTCAATAGAAGGTCTTGACATGTCAATTGGTACTTCCTCTTCCTCTCCGGAGTCTTCATCAGAATCACTAGTCAAAGCAAGCAGTTCTCTACAATCCGAACTGAACTTTACAAGTTGGGTTGGCCAATATATATAAAACCAACCAGGAATTGTGTGTGATGAGAGCATACAAGGGTGGTGCATTAGAGTACATGGGAAGTAGCAATGGAAGTGAATAGGGTGAAATGTGAGATGCATGAATAGTGAATGGCAAGGTAGGCTAATTATAGTTAATAATCTAATATGTTCCTGAAGGTGTTCCTGTAGTGAGCATGTGGGGAAGGGTATTTCACCACAGTAGAATTCCTGATCACCAAGTTTTGTTGTAAGGACAAGTCATATAGATAAAAGTTTCAAACATGTCTGCCTAATTTAATAAAGCAGAATCAAGTTTGCAAAAATGGTGTCTATGTATTACAGAACAATGTTGATACAAAAAGGTCCCTTTTGCATGCGTTCCCAATGTAAAGAATGATATCATTCAAAACATGATGATTTGAATAGTGTTGTTTTAGTTTACTAAAACTAAAGCCAAACCTGCTTAGTTTTGGAGTATTTTAGTTTTTGGTAAGAAAAACTAAAACTGAGCTGTAGAGCACATGAAAACCTACTAAGTACTGGAGTACAACTAAAGACAGCTGGGTAAGATATAACCAGTGCAGGACAGTTGTTCAAAATGAATGAAATATACACTGCCTTTCAACCTTCCTATGGACTGCTTATTACTTGTAAAACTGTAGATAAAGAATAACTTAAACTATAGGGCAACTATTAATATAATCCTGTCAATAAAATGTTGCTTGTATTTAAAATTCAACAAACAAAATCAGAGCTAGATTTATATACTCTACCAGGTCCAGTAAACACTACCTTATTCTTATCCGAATCCTGTGACATTATTGCAGATTCTGTGGCATTGGTTCTAAACAATTATTCACTAAACATGAATCGAGAATCCAGTGTAGTTAGTTAAAAGATCACAATGAGTCCAGTAATATATCCAGAAGGAAAGGCGGCCAGATAACCGGTTTGCTAACCGGTAGGCGTCCGAAAGTTGAGAGCACCTGGAACTCACTTTCCCGCGGGAATTAATTGAATCTGTTGTGGGTGTGGTTTGAAAGCAATCAAGTCTCTGCCAAAAGATCGCGTGGACTAATTTTTAGTCCTGGAGTCTGTTTTGTGTTTCTTCTCAGAAACTACGAGTAGAAATGACTGCAAATTTCGTACCCAGGCTGACTATGACCTTAGCTACAAAATGTTCGTTTGCAATTTTTTTTGAAAGAAGAAAATTCGGGCGCGCTGCCGCGAGGATCAAATCAGCACAGTCAACTAGACAAAACAAAGCAGAATTGAGAAAAAGTACAACGAAGGTTTTGAAGACAATCAACAAATGTATCAGTAGACAAGAATGGGATCGTCAGCGACGGCACCCGCGGAGGAGTTGTGGATTATATACTTGAGGCTGAGGAGCTCGTAACTTGAACGAAACAGGCTCTTAAAGCCCGTTCTTTTATTTAGTTAGTCCATTAGCAGCACTCTTTAGGATCCACCCTTAGTTGGAGCTCTACAAACACCAAGAAAAAAGTTCGTAACCCCTAGCAACCAAAATCCAATTATTGTGAAGACGTGCGTGGGCGTTGTTGTTAGCTCAGTGACAGAGCGCTTATGCTTAAGCAAGCGGTCCTGAGTTCGATTCCTGGTGGCGACCAAATATTTTCAATTCTGTATTGTTAAAAAATGTCTGTGAAAGAGAGACAATACATCTGTTGAGTAAAAGAAGGCTGAGGAAAGAAATTCTTTTTTTATTATTATGATTATTGTATTTGTAGAAGAAATCTTTTGAAGGTGTAGTTTCTTCAACTAAAACATCTGTAATTTTCACTTATAATTTAATCCTGTAATAACTCATTCTTATAATAAACAAAGTCATAATCACTACTTACATGTAGACTAGAGTTATTTTAATATAGCTAATGCACATTTACTAAGTGTATTCAGTTCATTCAAGGTGTGAACCAATACTACCAAATCATGCGCCCCTGATTGCCAGTACCAACCACTTTTTAAGTCCGAGCCACGATCACTCTCTCAGCCACATATGGTTCAAAATGAATACGTTCACCCACGCAGCACCACAGACCAAACCTATTTAAAATAAAATTGAGAGGTCGCGGTCACGCGTAAATCAATTGTAGATTGGTAAATAGCGTACTACACACAATTTAGAGTAACCAAATTTGGAAGCGGCGAAAGGAATTGCTGGCTGTCATCTTGAATGCTTGAACCACCTGAAACATGGTTCCCTGGTTCTGGGAAGATTATTCTAATGCTAAAATACGTTAAAGTAGCTAGTTGTAAAACGTCAGAACTAATCCATCCAAGTATTTCCTTACCTGAGTAGGCAATTGTGATCTGTAGCTGCAAGAAGGTAATAGAGAATTTAGAAGTAAAAAATTCTTAAAATACGATACCATCGCTTTTTTAATTTAAATTTAACTAACGAATTAAAAACAAGCAAAAATGAAGAAGTTTATGACCAGTTAACATTTACTAAAGAACAACTGAGAAAGGACCGACCTCTGAAATAAGACTAATAGTTTCAACTAAAATGAGATCACTGTTCAGAGGTTTTAATGTAATTCAATAATTCAACAGATTCCGTGCAGAAGCTGTGACATAAAAGATGCTGCTTTTAACATGCCCGTCCGTGCCGCATCAATTGAAGAAGTTCAGCCGCGGAACTTCCCCGTTAATGTCTGAAGCGGAGACTAATATAGATGGTGGGTGTATGTTCATCGTCACCCTTCGCCACACATAGCGATAGAAGGGTGGAACAGAGGTGGGTTTGGCTATGCTACAAGACTATATTTGAGCAGGACCTTGCCCATTTTTGTTGCCTTCGTTTAGGGTGTGATACGAGCTCCTTTATGCTGGCTCCATAAAAATCAAGGAGCTGCGTATAGTTATCTGGAAATTCCATCGGAGGACATGGCTAGAAGATCAGGCTGGTCTCGAACCTTTAGTAAAGATTCTAAGTTACAACAGTATTTCTTAGACAAGGTCGTACCAACAGGAAAGACACTTGGAACAGGTTCATATGGCTCAGTGCTAGAAGTAAGTGGAGAGTTCTAATCGTATAAATACAATTCCAAGATGAAATCTTGGGGTGTTTTTATTTCTTTAATATAATTTTTAGCTTATAAATAGCTATTTGTGAGTTGATGAAATCATTTTACAAAAAAATGAGTTATTGCACTCCATTTAACAATCATACTAAACTTGTAAAACCTTGTTCAAATTGTTTTACATTGCTATTTCAGGTAAAATACACCACGGTTTTGTGTGCTGCCAAGCGTATGCACCAACTGTTACTGGATCCTGGGAATGAAGGAGTTGGAGAGACTGTAGAACGATATCAACGAGAATGTCAGCTCATGGCAGGTCTCAGACATCCTAACATAACACAGTTCCTTGGTCTGTGTTTCCTTGAGGGATCAGAGCTACCTCTACTGGTGATGGAGAGACTAGAAATGAGTGTGGACGACCTCCTGGAGTGTGCCCCTAATATTCCACTTGCAGTCAAGATTTCCATTCTTACAGACACAGGCAGCGGTTTAGTTTACTTGCATAGTCGAGGACCTCCAATAGTCCACAGAGACCTGACTGCAAGGAACATCCTCCTTACATCATCTCTGACAGCTAAGATCACTGACATGGGAAACTCTCGCATGGTAACTTTAAAACCGACTCAACTAGCCCAAACACTCTCAAAGAATCCGGGGACCACTGTGTACATGCCACCAGAGGCTCTCAGCGAGAGCCACAGATATGGCCCATCTCTAGATGTGTTCTCATTCGGACATCTTTCCCTCTACATACTGACACAGGTAAAACAAACTTGATTATGCATCATTACACTACTATTAGTGCAAAGCTATTCAATATTCAATTAAAGATATCTATGGTATTATGTTATATCAAGTATGGACTTCACCATTCAATCAAGTTAATATAATACTAGCACGTGCAGATTAGTTAGATAGGTATTTTATCAGGTTTTGTAGTCTGTGATTAGCCAAATACAGCAAATGCAGAGACGCCTTTTGACACTATATATTTGTATCCACACAAGTTTATACTATTTTTTCTCCTGTCTTTGTTAAACCCTTTCTCACGCACTGTTATTTGTTTCATGAGTTCTGATTATGTAACAGTTTTCACCATTTCCGTGCTATATTTCTCATTCAATATTGTATACAGTAATTTAATTGAGTGTTTGCACACTGAAAGCTACTGCAGTTATGTGCCCGTGCAACCCTAATGTACTGCTTAATTTACTTCTCTGAGCAAGTCTTTTATGTTTTCATTTTACCCTAAGCTTTGTACTCAGAGTTACGCTGGAACAGTTGTACCATTATCCCCGTAGGTGGTGAACTAAGCATAATAATAATATTGGTACTCAATGTATTGGGATAATTTTAATTGACAATTGCACACAAGTCAATTTATTAATTTCAATAATGGGTTAGGTATTTCCTGGACAGCTGCTATTGGCTACACATTCAGATTCATACAATCCTGGCCGACTTATTGGACGCTCTGAAGTAGAGCGTCGTGAAGTGTACATGAAGAAGTTGGAGAATCTATTATTGGAATCCCATCCTATTCTAGTAGAGATGGTGACTAATTGCCTGCACAATACTCCTCAAACAAGACCTACTGCTGAGCAACTACTGGAGACACTAACACCAGTACAGGATGCAATGGAGAACATACATGGAGGGAGTCTGGGGAGGACCATCAACATAGTCAATGTGTTACACATGAAGGAAACTAAAGAAAGAAATAATAGAATAAAAGAACTCGAGGTAATGTCGATATGTGAACTACAATCATTTGTTAAATCTACCATTATAGTTAATACTATAATTATGTTACTTACGTTGTCACACCGAAACCTATATTATTTGACATTCTCTTTTTTTCATTTTCTTTGTGTTTGACGAGTTGAATATTATTTGCTATGTCAAATTTTTTGCCATACTGTATATTTAAAATATTGTTTGTTTCAAATGTTGTTTCATTTGATGTGTTATATTATTAGATTTCTGAATGTAGATTAGAAACAGAAAATAAAGAATTGACTGAAGAAAATACAAAGCTAGAAAGTGACAAAAAGATGCTTGAATCTGCTAATACACAACTTATTGAAGAGAAACACCAA
>WLWD01004353.1_pt1 | contig 25732 bp, 23 predicted proteins | sample 6712731 | NCBI WGS metagenome assembly WLWD01 (sample SAMN12718690, study PRJNA576275) | sponge metagenome | isolation source: marine sponge | host: Mycale hentscheli | place: New Zealand: South Island, Marlborough, Capsize Point | collected 2014-11-01 | reverse complement strand
ATTCCACTGAATTGAAATTCAGTTGTTGTCTCACTGCATTACTATTACTATTATTAACTGTTATAGAATTGTATAAACTGATGTTAATTGACAACAATGTGAATCCATTAGGAGGAATAGCCCCCTCAATATCAGTAATGTTATCTCCAGTGATGACATAATTACATCCTATATCTTCACATCCACTGATATAGTCACATGACAGTCTGAACCCGCCTCCCTCTGGTGAGCAGATTGTTATTCCCTGAATACAGTTTGTGGCTAATGAGAAAATGGGGTATAAAGATAAAAGGTTAGAAAGTAACTGCTGTGTATAAACATCAACATCCTACACTTTTATTAAAACTTACAAAATGATACTTCTTCTGATCTTCCTTCTCCAATCAGATTAAGTGATGTTATTGTAAACACATAAGAATTACTTTCTAACAAATTCCCAATGTGTAACATAGTCATCTGATCAGCTAGAACTAGAAGAGAGGATAGAGTGTCATTAGTTAAGACAGACCTCACAATTACCTCATATCTCTGTTCACTGATGTGACACTCTTCAGGTATCTGAAAAAATATTTTGATTAAAGTACATTTAAATTAGTATGCATGTACTTACCATTATCATGACTGTCAAAGCAAAGTTTCCATTACGTTTAGACAATGAATATTGAATTGTATCAATATAAGGTATATAAGGTAGACTTCCTACAGTACAAGAGTCTTCTCCTTGACCTACTGTGTTTCTACCTGCTATACACAACCTGTATGGGTCACATGACCTGTTGCCTAGGAAAGTGAAGCTAGTGTTGTTTACGTCTGTTACATTTTTTGTCATTTCTTCCAGGACACTTGGTTGTGAAAATGTTAGACTTAAAATGAAAGTAACTGTAACAGATTGAATTATTCTATACTCCCACGAGACTTCTACTACATTTTCTACAAGTTGTAAAGAGAGATTCATAGGAGGATCTGGTAGACCTGTGATATAAGATTACATTAACCAGTTAATGCAAGTTAAACAATAGCAAAACAAAACAAAACATAAGATTGTACAATTAAGGGAGAAAATAAGTACGTAACCTTGATGGCTTGTTAATGGCAAAAGTGGCTTGTATGATATACATTCTCACTGAATAAGCCTTTCTTATATAAACCACCTGCAATGCACACTCATAATAGTAACAGTGACTTCTCTTTAAGGCTACAGCAATTCGCTCAGAGTAAGCTCTATTTTTAGCCTTTAGAAATAATATGTTCATCAGACAATGAATATTGCATTCTATCATGTGAAGGTAGAGTAAACAACCAATTATCGACCGACATCAGAGCGACATCAATTATCGGCCATTGAAATATCCGGCCGTGCACGGAAAAAAACGGGGTTGCCAAACCAGCTGTTTGCTTACCGTAAACGAAGAGAAAGGGATCTATTTTTTTGGCTGTTTGCGAGAGTGTAGAGTAGGTTTGATATATAGATGCCAAAAAAAAGACAGAGGAAGCGCTTGACCAAGCGCAAATCTCAACTACGGTCAGCATTAACGAGTAAGCACGCTCCGGAGCAGTCTGTGAAGCGAAAACAATGGACTGATCAACAGATGAGAGCAGCATTAAAAGCAGTACAAGAAGGTGCAGGGTTAAATAGGGCTGCTGGTGACCATGGAGTTCCGCATCTACTTTAAAGGACAGAGTGAGTGGTCGTGTAAAGCATGGTGTTAAACCTGGTCCAAAACCATATCTGTGTACTGAAGCAGGTGAACTTAGCTCTTTTTTGAAGACATGTGCCACTGTAGCGTATGGTAAAACACGAAAAGATGTGATGCATATAGCTGAATCTGTAGCTAGAGACAAAAATATGCTGAAAAAGGGTTACATTACTCACGGGTGGTGGAATAGATTTCTTGAGTATCGAGGTGATTTGTCACTCCGAAGGAGTGATAGTACAGCTCACATTAGAATGAATGCTATCAATAAGGAAACAATGGTGCAATATTTCTCTTTATTGAAAGATGTTTTGGATGAACATGAATTACATTCAGCACCAGCTCAAGTCTATAATATAGATGAATATGGCATTCCTTTTGATTATAAAGTTCCTAATGTTGTTGCGAAGACCGGGTAAAAAAAAAATCGATATCGGCAATCTGGCAAAAAAGGGGCAAGTAACTGTCGTAGCTTGTGCTAGTGCAGTAGGCCAAGCCATTCCACCAATGATAATTTTTGATGCCCAAAATCTTAATCATGCCTGGACAAAAGATGAAGTACAGTAGAACCTCCCTTATCCAGACTCCCAAGTTACGGGCACCTCCCTCTACTGGCAGCTGCTATGTACCTTGTGGTTAGGTAAAGTATCCCAACTAGCTAATTTGACAGCTGCTTTTGGATAGGCAGTTCAGCTGGCAGCACTATTTTGAATGCATTCTGAGATATGGGCAAATCTGAGATACGGGCACCCCTTGAAACCAAGGTGCCCGGATAAGAGAGGTTCTACTGTACCTGGAACAAGATATGGTTTGAGTGATACAGGTTGGATCAATGCAGACTTATTCAAAGGGTGGATAGTAGAGCATTTTATTCAATATGCAGTTCCCGGGCTCCCCCTGTTGCTACTGCTTGATGGACATAGTACTCATTACCAGCCAGATGTCATTCGGTTTGCAAGAGCACACAATATTATTATGCTATGTTTGCCTCCACATACAACTCATGAATCACAGCCGCTAGATTGTGGCGTGTTCAAGCCATTAAAGAGTAAATGGACAGCAGTATGCCACACTTAATTTTAGAAGCACCCTGGAATGGTTATCACGCAATTCAATTTCAACATGCTGTTTTCTCAAGCATGGTTGAAGTCTCTCATTCCATCAAATATAATTGCTGGTTTTAAGACTTCTGGAATATTCCCATATAATCCATCTGCCATTTCTATTCCAACTGATGACACTAGCAGTGACAAAAAGGATATAATCTCTATTCAGATCTTTGTTACGTCAGCTGGCTTGAAACACACCATCCAGAAGCTTTGCCCAGTGATAGTTATAACCTTATTTCTGCTGGTTATTGTGTCCTGCAGTCTGTAGCAAGTCTGTTTGACGATTTCACTCCTTTATGTCCTGCTGTCACACTTTCTAATCCACCTGAAGCTACTTCAAGTACTCCCATGTGTAGTTCTTCAGGAGCTGCTCGAGGGCCATGTCTTATAGGAGCTACTCCAGTGTCTAGTCCTCCTTCAGGAGGTCCAGGGCCAAGTCTTATAGGAGCTACTCCAGTGTCCTTCTTCAGGAGCTACTCCAGAGCCAAGTCTTATAGGAGCTACTCCAGTGTCTAGTCCTCCTTCAGGAGCTACTCCAGGGCCAAGTCTTATAGGAGCTACTCCAGTGTCTAGTCCTCCTTCAGGAGCTACTCCAGGGCCAAGTCTTATAGGAGCTACTCCAGTGTCTAGTCCTTCAGGAGCTACATCAGGTCGAAGTCCTATTGAAGCTACTCCAATGTCTAGTCCTGCAGAAGCATCTACATGGCATAGTCCTGATTCTGCAATTTCAGGTGGTACAAGTAAGACAGCCAGTTCGAAGGACTCTTCAAATGTGGTATCAAAATACCTCCAAGTTCCAGTGGACTCCACTCCATGACGTGCTGAAAGAAGTTTACCACGTGCCAAGCTATTAACTAGTCTAGATTCACTTCGAACACCAGAAGAAAAAGAAAAAAAAAGCAGGAAGAATTGGAAATGAAGGAAAAGCGGGAAAAGGAAAGAGAGGAGAAGAAGAAAGCAAGGGATGAGGAATTAAAGAAAAAAGCTGAGAGAAAAAGCTGTAAGTGAGCAAGAGCGAAAAAAGAAAGCAGAACTAAAAGAAGAAGAAACGAAGAGGAAGCAAGAAGCAAAGAGAAAGCGTGAGGGGGATTCAACAAAAATGAAACAAGAAGAAGCAAAGAGAAGGCATGATGATTCAAGAGGAAAGAAAAAGCAGGAAGAAGAAAAGAGAAAGTGTGAGTTCAACAGGAAAACGAAAGTGCAGCGAAGAAGTGAAAACAAAGCGGCAACGTTTTGGCGACAGACCCAAAGAAAGTAACTCAGTCGAAGAGGGAAGAGAAATTAACCCCAATGTTTGCTGTGAAGAGTGTGTGGATGACTGTATGAAAGATGAGGAAGGGAAGGATCGCATTTGTCCATACTGCCTGGATGATCTATCAAAAATGTATGTATGACAATTATATAGATTATTGTCTGGGACTTCGTCCAAGACAGCGAACACTCAATGAACACCTAGCTTACCCTAGCTATTTCATTAACCAGTCCTCATTTCCTGTAAACTAACTGACTAACTAATGATATTCATGTCCTAGTTAGAACCACTGGCCTTCACCTTTTGTTACATTGTATTTAGAGTTGTGTTGTAATAGTTGTTAGCTTGTTGCTTGATTATCCAAACCTAACGAGATACTGTGGGGAGTAGGCGCTTTAGGGATAATTGCAAGGCTGCAAGCTCACGCCAGCGGCTGCGCAAGAGTCTTACCTCAGAGGGAGTCAAGCAAACTGGTCCTTCATTAATCGAGGACTACCTGGGCGTGTCCACATACTAGTGGGCCCGTTCATTTGTATTTCTCAAAGAAAAACTATCTGTTCTCAATTAGCTATAGCCACATTGAAATTCTAACTATAACCACATTAACAGTTCTATCATCACGACAATTTTTGAAGTTTTAATTTATTCACACCTTTTGCTTTTTGAAACAATCTTTTACTATTGAATACCAAATTGCAAGATGATAGTATAGTAAGGGCAGAGTTAACATAAGTAGCTACAAGTTACGAAGAAGGACGGGGAGCGATAATTGGTTTATAGAAAATCTACAGGTGTTCGATAATTGATGCGCGTAGTCGATAAACGGTTTTTAAGGGTGGCCGCACATAGTAACGCGCACCGCCTGTAGATCCGGACAGTAATTTATTTCCCGCCAATACCCCACCATTCGATAATACGCGAGCAGAAACAATCGCGCAGCAGTAGCATAAGTATACTTGTTGTCTCATATTCGTTTATAGCAACTCTCCATACGTCGTCTGAGCTCATGCGGCAAGGTGCACCAGGCTGCCTCTCCTCCAGTAGCCGTTCTCCGGACTCTGCGCACCTGAACTCAAGCGGATGGATCCACCAGGCTCGATTTCTGCGGAGCGAAGACTTCCCAAGCTGCGCAGATCTAATACCTTCACCTCTGGCTATCTTCAATAAACTACTCTCTCTTCTGACTCTCTTGTTATTGTTGTATTGATGTTTGTTTACTCTTGATATAGGCGGGCTATTTTTAGAACCAATAAAAACTAATTGAAAAAAAAATTGCTCGCGTACTCGTAGTACGAGATATGGGAGTGGGGCTATTTCTTAAGAATTGCGAGTGGAACTAAAGTTCCAAACTTACGCGCTACATAAGGTAGACTTTGGTTGTAAAAATGTTAGACTTAAATTGAAAGATTATTAAGATTATTTTATTATAAAATTTTGCCTGATTGCTCTACAGTTCAACATCAACAAACAGTTCAATTACTCAAAAAATCCAGTTTAACTTAAAGTTTGTTTGTTACTATTCATATGGAATTAATACTTGGAGGATCTGAAACACTTGCTTATTAAAAAAAATATGTTACATATCGGAGGTCATACTTTTAGTACCTATTATAAATTTAATTTTCATTCTTAATATAAATGTGTCTAGTTTTAATAGCCTGCATGAAAAGAACTACATGTCACATGTCTCTGTTATTATGGTGTTGTCTTGTCTTGTGTGCTATATTCTCTTATTTAAATAAACCTCTAAGTCAGCTAACACATTATGAGATAAGGAAACTGTTAGGACATTGTTATAATTTATTAGGGCTATCTGAAGTGGTCATTTAAACTAAGTAAACTATAGGTTCAAAGCCTTACAAAGTAAATATCAATACAGCTATTAGCATAACTCAACCAATTAATTGAATAAGATAAATAACTCTATCTAGGCATAACAATATTTTAAAGATTGGTCGTCGCATTCAGCATACAAGAAATATAATCATATCTGAATGGTCAAAACCTGCTACACAGCTAGCTTACAATTATTATTAATCTAGACCTGCTACTTAGTTAGATTAAGAGTTACTTGTTCAAAATGCTAACTTACCATATATTGTTACACTCACTCTAGGCCTAAAGAATTCGATAGTAGATAATTGAATACCAACACAAGTAACTGATGTAATACTGGTATTAGAAGTGTTTAGAGTCAGCATAGAAAATTCGGATTGTTCTACTACAGTCACTCCTGGCAATGGAGAATTGTTGGGTGTTACACTTACTGTAGTATTAAAATTCATAAACTGTACATTCCAGCCAATGAGTGTAATACCATCTTCTAACGTGCAGTTTATAGTTGCGGATTCACCCACTGCTATGATAATAGGACCACTGGGTTGCAGAGTAACTGTAAAACACATTGATTTTACATATTCATTGCTGACAAAAAAAATCTATTGTAGTGAAACATTAAAAATGCATAATAACAATAGCTATTTGAGTGTCATTGCTAACTTTAATATTTTATGATAATAACGTGTATTTATGTATTTAAGTATGTATTTATTCAACCCTATATCTTTCCAATGTTATTTTTAGGTGCAGTGATTGAGAAATCAGTCCTAGCACTACTACAGCAGTGAAGAAATCTAGTGTGGAATAAACAACTTATTACACTTGTCAGAGTGATATGCAAGGTATTGCACTCTCATGCTGTATTTCATACACTCTGGCTCATAAAAAAAAATTAGCCTGCTAATGAAATATTTGGCCTTATCACACTCTGACTCGTGTAATAAGTATCATATTATACAGTTCGTCCATTCACACACACACAAATATTGAAATTGATTATGTTTTAAAAATGGGTGGTTTGTGGTCACAACTGTGGTAATAGATAGAAGAAGTGACCCTAATAAATGGAGGATATTTTTGATGTTTTTAAGCCAGAAAAAGAGTAAATTGAATTCGAGTGTCTAAAGATTTTGCAGACTGAATCTATAGCTCATTAATTTGTTTTGTACCAAATTTTTATATTTTAATACTATTTTACTTATTTTTAATTTCATTTTTTATAAAAAACTAAACTCCCAAAATGCTTTAAGCTGGTAATTTTGCAATTTTGAAGTAAGTGTCTTGGGAATTTAATATAAAATACCTAAATAGTTGTATTTTAATCCATATGAATTTGAAACCCCTATCTTGAAAATTAAGGGAAATAAAAATGTTTTTGTGAGAGTGTTAGTATTTTCGGTGTAAGTTGTGACGTTTGCGGAAGCTCTTATCTCAATGACGACGTATTTGTGATGTCAGAGTGTTGCGCTTGCGCATTTGTGAACTAAACCAGGGGATGTTGGACACGCTGGTAAAACGTGGGAGATAGAGGTTCTAGCTTATTTCTGTGCTGTGGCGAGAGGGATTCACTTCTATGATTTCTCACCTGAGGAAGTCGTTGCTGGGCTACGGTTCGGCTGTGAGCGGGAACCATTACATGCCAAGGGCCCTAACAGCATCAGGCTTGGGTGCGGTCCGGCTGGCACTGGTGTTTTAGTTTAGCTTCTTGCAAAATCTTTAGACACTGAATTCAATTTACTCTTTTTCTGGCTTAAAAACATCAAAATATCCTCCATGTTAGGGTCACTTCTTCTATCTATTACCCCAGTTGTGACCACAAACCACAATTTTTTAAAACATAATCAATTTCAATATATATTAATTTGTGTGTGTGTGAAGTTTCAGCTTCCTGACATAAATCTGACTGCACATGTATACATTTAAAGAACAATTAACAAAAAACAGAACTTTCTACTCTTTAAGCTGGACGAACTGTATATGCCAACTACTCAGATCAAAAACATTTATGATGGTATCGTTTGCAAGTGCTTACCTACATGGGGCAAAGGATTGGGAGGAGAGGGAATTTGGATAGGTTCTGATAACACTCCTCTGAAATTATTGACAACCACAATCACATTTGTGAACTGACTCTGTAGCATTGCTGCTCAGGGAAGATGGAAGTTGGCAGACTTGGGACATTGTTCCACCCCAGATTAATTAGTTGGGGTGGTAGTTGGGAGGGGGTCTGTGTACAAAGCATGCAGATTTATTACACCTTGTAAATGTACCACCATTAAAGAAATCAGTTTCTTGATTGATTGGCTCATGAATTCAATTTGCAAAACAATAAAAGCATGGTGCTTATTATTTCCAAATGCAGAACTCAGTTGGTATTTACTCATCATTATGACATATCAGGAAGAATTTTTATGGTCCTAATGAAAATTTAGCATATCTTGCTGAAGCATCTCCTCAAAGACAAAACTAACAATATTGAACTGACTGACATGGTAGGATCTCATAGAAGAAATGAAAAAAAAAAGAAAATTTTGGTACAATTTAATTGAACTAGATAGCCCATCAAATTATCACTACGACATTATGCTTGAATTTAGCTCAGTTAATGCAAATGTTATTTACATGAAATATATTGATGGAAAAAAATAATTTCAAGACAGTCAATTGGTGTGTTGTACATGGTGCTAATCTGGTATAGTAGACAAGCTAGTCTGACAAAACAACACAAAACTAAGATAACCAGCATACCATAATTATTCGATATTTATATTATTTTTGGCAGAAAACTCTACAAGTCAAGTTTTTTTAAAATTTATTCTTTGTTTTCATGATTGAGGTAATTTGACTTATTGCATGAATAAATACAATAACTCAACTAATCCTCCTTTTTCCCCTTCAGTCAGTCATACATTATTAGCTAAAAGAAGAGATTGTAAGTGTGTAAAATGTACACGGAGCCTATGTATCAGTCATAGCGTATGTTTTATACACGTAGTAGTTATTAATGAATGAGCTTGTCATGGAAAATACTAAAACATACCTCGAGTGAAACCAAGAAAGATATTGGCCATAAAAAAGGCCAAATAGCCAAGCATCATCTCCAATATAGCCTTCATTAAGTGCCCCACAGGTACTCTTCAGCAAGACCTACTACTCTACCTAATCTAGAGACTACTGTACGGCCAGCAAGATTGAGCTACCACACAAGAAAGGCAGCCACGCAGTGCCCTCAGCGAGAATTGTTTTCGAATTTAGCACTCAGCCCCTCACAAAACGGACACAGGGCAAAAAGCTGAATTTCCTGCTATAGTATTTGTGGTTGAAATGTGGTGGTAATGTCATATGCAGTGCTCACATGACTGAAGGAAATATGATATGCATGATAGGAAATGTGATATGCATGATAGGAAAAAATATGATATGCATGATAGGAAATATGATATGCATGATAGGAAATATGATATGCATGATAGAATTTCAGCAACAGGATAAAGCTAAATCCCAGGTACATGACACTGTATGTGGCATTTTGTGTAGAATTATAGGTACATGATATTTTAGAATCATATGGCAATTTTAGAGTTTCAGGAGCACAATATTATAGGATAATGTGGAATTTTAGATACTACATTTCGGTTGCATTTTACTAAGCATTTCAGGTAGTTGTCAGATAAAATAAATTTAATAAAATTAATGAACATAATAGTTTATGAGGAAAAGTACAAAATTAATTCGTAGCCCAACTGGGCAAGTCTGATGAAGCAGGCCTCTTTGAAGGGACCTCACTCAAAATTCTAATTTTTGTTTGCCTCTTGGCTTGGGAGGACTTTGCTTGCTGGAATTGATCATCACAGTCCACAAAGAACTTCTCCACAAGTGAAGACCTCCACAGAAGTGGCTTTACATTATAGTTCGTCGTCTTCTCCACTTTCTTCGCTTGAAACACAATCTACATTCAGCAATGACGCCCACTTCTTCCGGTCCTCTTCACCATAGCTTTTTTTCAGAAACACACTTTTTCTCTCTTGCAGTTTCTACAATTAACAAAACCGTATTTAAAAAAAAAAAATGATTAGCTTCATGGAATATACATGTAATGGAAATTTACCCTTCTTATCCTTTCAGCTCTCCTTCTATTAACTTTGCGTGTCTCTGCCACGCCACGTTCACCGAGAGACCGCTCCCGGTTCAGGTGCTTTATATAGTAAGTGTAAGCTGCATCTGAAAATTTTTTTTTTTAATAATCGCAACAGAAAAAAAGAATTGAATAATTGCAATGGAAAAAAGAAAATGTATGTAACTTACCTCTGATTTCATGACTCTTAAAATCAGGATTAAGGGTGCTCACACACTCTTTGAGCGCGAAAAACCCGCCAAATAGGCCACGGTTGAGGGCCTGTTAAACTTACTTCTGCTTTTCCCCCGAATTATTTTATTTATGCAGGCCAGCAAGTACTGCTAGGAAAAAGCACCTACCAAGAATGAAGACTGGAAGTCGATCGCATCTTAAGAAATACCCCGTCACCATTTTGGACTTCTTGGCAGTACTGCACGGCTACCCCCGTAGTTTAGAAGCTGATTTTTTGTATATCATTTTCTTACCCGTGCATGCATGCCATAACGTTGAGTTTTTGTTGAATTTTATTTTACTTTTCTATTTACTCACCTAACCACGTGAACTATTGTCGATTATTTCCGTGAAATTCCGTACATTAAAAATATCTCAACGTTATATGGGTCGACCCCCTGTGACCCTAAAACCTGGCAAAATTTGAACCATAGCAGTTAGTCCATTACTGAGCAGTACGCAAGATAAGATTCTAGATCCATTATTTTAAAGCGGGAGAATTTTTTATTGTAAGTTGACTCCACCCCGCCCTAACAGTGCGCACGTAATGGAAACAGCTGCATTTCACTGGCACTAATTTGTTACAGAGTGGGCGTGGCTTTGTGGTCGATAACGCGCTACTATTCAGCTGGAGTGGCTACTAAAGGCGCCCAGGGGGTGCTATGTGTGAGCACCCTCAGCTTACTTTTCTCCAAAGTAAAATCCAGAAAAATCATCATCATCGTCTATCAACATCTTATACGTTTTCAAGTTTCAGACAAAAAAAAAAAAAAAAAAAAAAAAAAAAAAATGACAACAACAACAAACAACATTAATAGCCATAAAATAAACAGGCTCAAATTCAAACGACATAACTGGAAATCTATACATGTCTGTGTGCTATACATATTATATAGGAAAAGGGACCAATTAAATATATCAAAATTGTTGAGAGACCATTACGTCCTGCTTTCTTGTATTGACTTCTAATGGATGCTCAGAATGCACCCTATTTAGTGACCTATACAGTGCCTAGTCAAGTCATTGGTATCAAAATATTGCTGAGATTGAACTCATATCTCATTTTTCATTTTATATTAGTCTCCTTTCCCAAGTACTATCACGTATATATGGCCCATGTCTACCATAAAAGAACTGAAGTGATTTATTTTTAATATTAGATATGCATCATAGAAAGTTGAAGTAATTTATCTTTTACCTTAAGAACAATGATTACCCTATTATCAATAGTTCTACCTCACACTATGATCAGGATTAGAGTGACCACTGGCATTAGACTAACATCTTGCAGGGCTGCTAATTACAGTCGGTCAACGGACAATTTCCGGTCAAAATTGCAATTTTCAGCCCGTTTGAAAGATTAGTCGGGTTATACGTCCGTCCTGCGCGCGCCCATCAAATAACCAACCGTGAGTTGGTATCCAGCATGAGTTGCAAAATATGTGTGCGTTTTCGGGGCAGACTTATGAGTTGTAGAAACTACAATTCAGCATTATATAGATGGCTCTACAAATTTGCGCACTTCTGCCTTTAAAGGACCATGCTCATTCAGATATGCACAATAGAGCTATGCAGCTTCTACAACGTGCAAATAGCAAGGGTGTTCCAGATAATGCCCCCATAGCCAGAGCATTGTTTTCAATGAGTCAGAGTGCACAAGAAAGAATAAAGAAGAAGTTTCAAATAGCTTATTGTTTAAGCAAGGAAAACATGGCATTCACCAAAATGGGAGCAATCTGTGAGCTTGAACAATTGCACAAGGTTGACTTGGGTGAGGGATATAAAAATAGACAGGCATGCACAGAATTTGTGGAGTATATTTCTCTGGATCTTAGACAATTATTAGCAAATGCTCTTCTGAAAGTTCTTTAGTGTACAAGTTGATGGTAGCACTGATGCTGCAAATGTAGAAGAAGAGCTTTTTGTGGTCCTTTATTTTAATCCTCACACTGAGGATGGAAAGGTTGGTGTATGTAGTAGTCTTCTATCTGTACGACAGCCTAGTGGGGATGCTGCTGGGCTTTACGAGTCATTCGAGCGAGCAATGGTACGTGTTGATGTGGGGAGTTGGAAAGACAAACTAGTTGGCTTTGGTTGTGATGGTGCTAGCGTCAATGTGGATAGTTTGTTTTTGGTGTCTAGCACACCGCTTGGAACTATCTCTTCAGGATGCCTTGAAAAATACATTTGTTAATACTATTGATGATCTCTTGCTTACGACTGTATTATCTGTATAAAAAATCACCCAAAAAGTGTCGTGAACTTGAGGATGTAGTGGTTTCTCTTAAAGAAGCTTATGATCAAAATAATGATTCTGGTAAGGGAATTCGACCTATTCGTGCATCTGGAACTAGATTTGTGAGTCATAAAGTGGCTGCCTTAGGTAGAGTAATAGACAAATTTGAAGCATATCTTGGTCACTTAATTTCACTGACTGAAGATCCAACAGTAAAGTCTGTTGATAAGCAGAAAATAAAGGGTTATGTTACTAAATGGCAGGACAGCAAAATTTAGTTTGGCTGTGCTTTTTTTATGATGTACTGAAGCCATGTTCTATCTTAAGTAAGTGTTTACAAGATGAAGAATTAAATATAGTCGATGCCATCGAGGCAATAATTAAAACTAATAAGTCTGTTTCACAGTTGAAATTGTCTAGTTTAGATGATCTTCCTTCTGTAAAGAAGTAAAGTCTCGTATACAAAAAGCTCAGGGTGAAACTACATATCTAGGAGCTCCACTTGCTAATTATGAGCAAGGCATAACTTTTATTACCACTCACAAAGATCAAATCATTGAGTCTGTACTATCTTGCCTGAAAAGCCGTATAAAAATACAGCATCCTGACCTTCTTACTGATGCCTTAATTCTATTGGCAACTCAGGGGTGGGAAAAATCGGAAGACAGTTTGGGTGATGTTGCTCTTGGTAATCTTTGTGACAGATTTAGAATTCCTTTGGAAAAGGCAGGTCTTTGTATTGCGGTAATGCAGGAAGAGTGGAGAGATATGTTTGAGTATGCCAGACTTTATTTGAACATTGTTCAATAACCAAATAGAGTTATTTGGTGGAAACGGTTTAATGCATCGTGTTCCAGCAAGTGGTCAAATGCATTGGGACTAATAGAGCTTCTTTTCTGTCTGCCATTAGCTAATGGACATGTTGAGCGCATGTTCTCTTCACTGAAGCTTATAAAGTCAGAGAAACACTGCTCTCTTAGTGAAAATCACCTTGATGATTTGTTAAGGATTGTTATTGATGGGCCTCCTCTTTGTGAGTGGGATGCAGAGGAAGCCGTACAATATATGGTGGAAGGACAAGCGACGAAGGAGTGTTGGTGATAACCGTAAGCCTCCCACCAAGATCCAACAGTCAGAATCAGAGTCTGATACTTCAGAACAAGAGCTCATCACTGATGAATGGGAAAACTTCGTAGCTGACTGACTAAAATCTGTTAGCAATCTGTTTCTTTCTTTCTTTCAGAATTGAGATACATGAAATGTCTATTTATCTTTTCATAATTACTTCAAAATAATATTCCTAAACTCGTATTTAAATTTGAATAAACGCTCCTGCATTTCCACAATTAAGTTATCAAGCAAAGGCAGTGCAATTGTTCTTCTGAAGTAATCTTCAGCTGAACTGTATTGTACAGTGTCACGGCCCAGTTGACCACCAACAATTCTAGGGACTTGTGGTTCTGCACCAATACTGCCAGCTTGAGATTTAGCTTGCTCATACCACAAATGAAGTAATTCTTCATTTGCTCGTATCAACTTCAACTCTTCAATTACATCTTTAATCTTCGAGTATGCATAAACCACATCATTTGTTCTGTACTGTAGTTTATTACTCAAAGGCTTAATAACACTCATACAATTCATTATTGTAATAAAAGAATATATAAAATTATGGTTGTTATAAGATTTCAAGAGACCATTTGCTGTCACTATAGTCTTAGAAATCCCATTTCATATCACCATATGTATCATCACAACTAACTATTGCTAACATAACATCATGCAAATATTTGAACATTTCAAAGAAACATTCATAGGCTTCATGACGATAGACCCAGCGAGTTCTGCATAAATCTTTAACTTTCTTAGATTTAGTTTGCTTGTCTATTACTAACTCCAAAAAGCTTTGCCTTTTAGGATTGTTTTTAAAGAAAAACAAAGACTCAGTAACAGTACCATTCATATTTTGTATGGACCGTAAAGAACACGCTTGGACTATGCACAGATTAAGTATGTGAGAATTGCAGTGAACATACAATGCTTTATTGTTTTCTCTACTTAATATACCTTGAACACCATGTCTAGCTGACATATTCGAGGCCCCATCATAACCCTGGCCTCTGCAATTCTCCAACTCCAAGCCGTATTTCACTAAAGTACTCTTTATATTACAAGCCAGAATTTCTCCAGTAACTCTGTCAGTGGATATGAAATCCAAAAATTCTTCACGAATGGATTTGGTATTATCTACATACCTCAAGACAATGCTAACCTGTTCTTTATTTGATACATCAGTAACTTAATCACAGAGAATTGAGTAATATTTAGCTTCCTTAATTTCACCTAATATTCTATCTCTGATGTTGTCACCAATTATTTCAATTATTTCATTCTGTATAGTTTTACTGGAGTAAATTGCATTCTTTGAAGCTTGATTGAAATGAGCTGCAAGAACAGTATTACCACATTGGATACTGTAGTTTAGTATTGCCATAAAGTTTCCCTGGTTGCTACTGAGATCGCTAGTTTTATCATCTCTGTGACCACGTAGAGCAATACACTGTTTCCCAATAAAGATGTATTGCAGAAGCTATATGCTTTATTATTGTTCGGTTTTTGGCTATCTCCTCTGTCCTAATATTCTTTAGCTGATTATCAATAGCTTTTTCAGGTGCAGCATGAGTAGTTTTTAAAGCCTCTGCTTGAGTCATAGACAACTTGTGATAATGTTTAGAATTATGAGAAGAAAACCTACTAGATTTTTTTGTTCAGTGATTAAACTTCTCGGTAACAAACTGATTTAAATTTTCTTTAGTTGCAAAAAGAACACAAGGCAAGCAAAACAACCCATCTTCCTCCTTACTATACACAAACCAAGGATTGTCAACTAAATATGAATATTGACAACTTCTACTACAACAATCAAGATATCTACCAGGAAATTTAAAATCTCTTGATGGTCTAAAATGATTAATCAAAATAGCATATTTTTTTGAAGAAGAAAAACATCTCACATCAGCTTGAGATGTTGATTTCAAAAGTAATCCAATGTCAGCACAGGACTCATCAAAATCACTAGAATACCTTAAAGATGGGCCAGGAGAGACTACGGCAATAGTACTATTGGCACAATGTTCCATTACGGAACTTGCATTATTAGCAATTACGCAATCCAATGACATGGTTGAACAAGGTGGTACCATAGCTGGTTCAGGCACAGAGAATGATTCAGACCCTGAGGATGGACCAGGCACCGAGAATGATCCAGGCCCTGAGGACAGACCAGGCACAGAGAATGATCCAGACCCTGAGGATGGACCAGGCACAGAGAATGATCCAGACCCAGAGGATGGACCAGGCACAGAGAATGATCCAGACCCTGAAGATGGACCAGGCACAGAGAATGATCCAGACCCTGAGGATGGACCAGGCACAGAGAATGATCCAGACCCAGAGGATGGACCAGGCACAGAGAATGATCCAGACCCTGAAGATGGACCAGGCTCTGATTCTGGTTGAGGGACTGGAGAGGGAGTGAGCACGACAGATTGACCAGGCATTGAGGAAGATCCAGCAGTTAAAGAGAGAGCAGGCTCAGCAGGCACAACAGATGGCTCGGGCTCTTCTTCACCCTCTTTATCAAGACTCAATCTGCTCCTTCTGATATATACATATATATAACAATTTATATATATTATATATATATATATACTGCATACATTCATGAAAATACAAAACCATGCTTTGATAAGATTATGCGTAGTCTCAGAAAGTAAAAAAAAACAACAACAACAACAACAACTTACTTTGCAGGAGGAGAACAGGACTTTCTAAAAAAGCAATGTAATTTTCTGTGGCTCATGTTGATCTTGAGGTGCTTCCACCAATTCGATCACTACTACCAACTAGTAAACCTAGAGCTTCAGTGACGCCTTACCAACCTTGTCGATTTGCCAACTAAGCGAACGGCTCGGGCTTCTCGTTTTAACAACCGTGTCGATCTGCCTATACTACAAACGGAAGGCTTGGGCTGAAAAAGCACAGTCGGTAAGGTTTATAACACTGGAAATGACTAAAGGTAACAGTGCAGCGAGGTGGGAATAAAGAGCAAGTAATTTGGGGTGTGGCAGTGTGTAAAAGGGGGGTTCGGACGAACCAAGTCGAACCCTACTGGATCCGCCACTGCATTTTCAAAATTTAAGAACCGCATTGGTTTTTTTTAGTAGTTCATGTAATTTTCATGATAAGCTCTTGAAGAGGCACGTTAAACACAATTTTGCAGCATTAAAGCATAATTGTGCATTACAATAAAAAAAGTTTTCTTAAATATGAATGTTTAATACCTCTTTTTTTAAATTGGGTATACATGTATTCTATCAACTGTGATTTTAAAGTAATTTCAAATTAGAACGCATTCTCAGGCATTCTATGATTAATCTAAATGTGGTAAAATAGTAATAATAATAAATTTGTGGTTCCACTGATTTAGTAGTTCGAAATCTTTTAAATAGGGAGCTACTTCCCCCTCTAATAAACCAAGGAAACTACTAACTATTACCCCGTGAAAGCTTTATCTCTAATAACTCAAGAAACAAAAAATAACTCACCCTCACAACTTTCGATATTTTAGGTCTCTCTTTATCCCTATGAGTGTTTAAGGTCTGAAGTTCGGCCACTTTATTCTTCAATTTCTTCAGTTCCTTCTCGTTACTTTCTAGTCGGTGTATCACTTTCTTTAATAGGCCAGAAATTTCTTCATTAAATTCTATTAGAAACAATGTTTTGTTATTATTGTATTTTTGTAAACCACTATACTTTGTTATCACCATAACAGCCAATTAATCAATTATTTAATAAATCTGGACATCATGTTTATACTGTATTTTCAAATGTGGCATTAATTCTTGAGAGAGAGAGAAAAAATGCATATCATTCATTGACAGAAACAAAAAAAAATTAAAACAATAAGAAGAAAAAGAAAGTGATAAATATTCAAGTGAAATGAAATTCAAAACCAGGACCTCATGGCACACTTGATCCATTCATTGAATAAATAAAAAATTCTATGGTAGTAGCTGGGGCCTCCTGTGCAGTAGAGAGTAGGTCTTGCCCAGCACAATTTTGAGAATAGAAGGGGAAAAAAACAACTCTTAATTCAAATTGTATATTCAATTCAAGACTAATACTATGACCAGAATATTATATTAACCAGATACTTACTTTCCATTAAAAGTTTATACCTTAATACTGACCTTGAGACGTACAAGGGAGAGACTGCCTCGAGTTTAAGTGCCTTCTTGGTGCCCTAAAAGAATCAGCTGTCTCGGTCCTCAATGGGGTTACCGATTTGGCAGTCTTGGGATCCACAATTGGGCTATCTGAAGTCGCAGTCTTACAGGCACCTGATGATGAAGCATTCCTGCGGGATGTTGGTTGTGGAGTCCGGTAGTAATCAGGCTGCTCCAAATTCTTAAATCTACTCCTTGTTAGACCAACACTTCCATCTACTGACGTATTCCGGATGAGTACTGGAGCTAGACAAAGCAAATACTGTAATTACTTCTATTCATATACTGGAATGAGGATTAAATGAAAGCAGTATCCATACACTTCTTAGTGTACACTAGGGCTCTAAGTGCAATACAATTATTAAGTATCTACATTTGGCCTTCATTAAGAATAATAACCCTAACTTGGCAGGATTCTTCCCCCACTCAGGGACAAGCAAAACATGAAGCCAGATCAATTTGTAGCAGCAGTGAGAAATGACAAAGTGACCATCACAAAGGAGTTCACATTCCCAGATGTTGTTTTGGGCATATCATGACTTTAGCAGGACTATAATCTGTTGTTGAGTCAAATTTCTCATGGAAAACCACCAGGTCCTATGGTAGTCTGGCGTAGCCACACCCTTTACGGAACCGCAACGCTGGGAATGGGTCTGGGGACATGGCCATACCAAATTTGTTCTGCCCCATACATATTATTGCAGTGGTCAATTACCATTAGCAAAACACCGGGAATAGCCCTCCTCAACCACAAATAGAAATTCCTGTATGTGTCAGCTACCCTTTCAATGCTAGGTTTAGCAATCATGGCTAATTTGAAATTCAGGTATAAAGGAGGTGGGGCACTCACCACTTCCACACTCCTCCAGAACAAATTTGGTATGGCCAATCCCCAGACCCTCTGCACTCTTAGCGCTAGGTGGTCTGGCTCCACCAGACTAGTCCTATGAATGATTTTAGCAATGGTTCTCTCATCACTAGTTCATTTATTACCATATCACAGCTTCTTGATATCCACCTACCTCAAAACAGAATTGAGCTACTGTTTAATCATCATTAAGGTTTCTAGCTAGAGAACTATTTACTGACTAAATTAGGTTGATTTTCTAGATGCAAGCAATATTCTCATAAAATGTCTGATAACTACCGCCGAGATAGGAGGAACAAATACTGCAAGTTTACGCATGTCTGAGAAAAAGGTAAGGTTTACCCGATTTTTGTCCGTGTATGAAAATTTTGACTAGATAGATTCACTTATTACCGAAGTACAAAGTAGACTTCTTTCTCTACTTTCACCCAATAGGTGATAGCTATGTTAGTAAATTCAGTTGTGTTCTAATCTTTTTGTTGTTGTTTTACTTTCATTTCGATCACTCCACGTGCGCGGAGGTTGTAATTACCAGGAACTGTGCAAAGTGTCGCGACTTACATTAGCGTACATTGCTCTGCATGTTGTGCGGTGTGTGATGGGTGATGAAATTTGTTTCTCCCGGAGTAAGTCATTGACTGGCAACAACATCACTGCTAGTTCTTATAAGAACTCAACGGCCAGCGGTAAGCGCAATCTTGACCGCTTGGTGTTAAGAGTGGAAAGACGGTTTTGTCCACATTGCGAGCAGTATCTGTCTTTGAAGACGTACAAAGCCCATAAACGTCTGTACTACGCTCCTTCAAAGGACGAATGGGTGCGTAAAGGTTCAATTAGCTGCTGTGATTCTTCTCTACAATGTGAAATTTTACCACCACTGTCATTTGGAGTGCCTACAGTCTACTTGTGAGGATAATGGTCCTCCAAGCATGGAATATGTAGCAGGGTGTGCAGATGAAGAAGGTACATTATTAGTGTACGGCTAATTAGTAGGCAAAAGTTTTTTCCTCTATTAGATAAACTAGCTAGATACTGATAAAGCTGATCATCTTGAAGAGATAGATGAAGAAAGTAAAATAAATGAAGAAGGTACGTACTTTGGGTTCAATATTAACAGATGGCTGCACTGAATATTGGAATGACTCAAGTGAGGAAGAGTGTGAAAATGATTTAGAAACAAAACCAAGAGATGTACAACATGAAGGTTTTGGCGATCAAGAAATTTTCTTAATGAGAAAGGTGTATGCACTATCAGATGCAGGAACTAAAATTATGCTGAAATTTTTTGTCACCCTGTTTGGTGTACTGGGAAAAATGTTTCCTCCTTTATCTTTTATTTTACAATTTTTTCCCACATTTACTTATCATTTACGGTCATATGGAACTTTAAAAAAATTTCGTAGATTAGTTGTCTGCCAAAAATGTGACAATATTTATACTTTCGAAGATTGCAAAGAAGGGAATTTAAGCAAACGATGTTCATTTATTCCTTTCCTAACCATCCACATTTACGAATGAGGACTACAGTGAACTCTCTCAACAACGAAGAACGGTGAGCCTCGACACAGCGGTAGTTTTTAGTGGAACGAAACGTTTACAATACAGTTCCAATAGTTTTATAGCCTCCGATGAACGGCCACCCCCGAATTCTTAACAACGGCCAGGGATAATTATCCTAGAGCGGTCAAAATAGTAAAATTATAGCTACATAATATATATAATAATTGTTCTTAATAGCTAGTTACAAATGTCCAGCAGCGATCAGTGGTTCAAGAGTATCTTTTAATCTTTGTATATACCGTGGCGGACCGTATAAACGAAAAACACAGGGTATTTCCAGTCCATAGCCGCCACCTCTGTTCACTTTTTCACCCTTAACTTCAACAAAAGCCTTGTTGATTTCTCTTCTTAAAAACTGGTACAGAATTGGAGCCATGTTAATGGGGACATGTCCAACAATTGATCCGTCTTTGAAGACTGCTACAGCACTCTTGTCTCTGACATTGGAAGGTTCAGGTTTGGCGAGCAAAATCTCACCTGTAGTTGGTTCCCATACATCTCTTGATACCCCCGAATAAACGAATTGATTTCAAGTATTTCCAGCGTTTTGGCGTCACTACCTGACTTGCCGCAGCCATGGCTGCTGAACTGCCAGTTCAAAGGTCAACCACACCCATTTGCGTTGGTGGCTCATCTGCAATATGGCTTCTTTAGTTCTGTTAAAAAGCGAAATTATTTAACTTGAGAAGAAAGTGGAGGTGATTAAAGCTATGGAAAGGGATCGCACGCTCAATCAAAGGACTTTAGCCAGCATGTTTAATTGTGGAAGGACCCAGATTGCCCAGATTTTGAAGAATAAAGATTCTGTGATGTCTCTTTACCAATAAAAAAATTAAAAAAAATGTCTAGAGTTTCAGTGTTTAAAGATATTAATGAAGCTTTATATAAATGGTATATGGCAGCTTGTTCTAAGAATATCTATCCTGCTGGACCATGTTCTTGGAAAACCAGAGTTTAAAGGCTCAAATGGATGGCTCACAAAGTGGAAGAACAGGTATAACATCAAGAAAGTCAAAATTTGTGGTGAGTCTGGAGATGTGCGTGGGGAAACTGTTCAATCATGGAAGGAGAGGTTACCTGAAATACTTCGTGGCTATAGTCAGGAGGATATCTGGAATATTGATGAGACAGGTGTATTTTGGAGAGCATTACCAGAAACTGGATTTGGGCAGAAAGGAAAGGCATGCAGAGGTGGGAAGAAGAGTAAACAAAGGATAACAGTGGCTTTTTTTGTTACAGCTAATGGAGAAAAAGAAAAGCCAGTTGTTATCTGGCACAGTGAAAATCCAAGATGTTTAAAACGATTTGACAAGACTGTCCTACCCGTGGCATATTATAGCCAAAAAAAATCTTGGATGACAGGTGAATTGATGGAGGCAATTCTTACAAAATTGAACAGTCGCTTAGCCCATACTAATCGACGCATATTACTTTTAATGGATAACGCTGGTTGTCATCCTCCTCACCTAGAGACCATGTGTAAGAATATAACCATTTGTTTTTTGCCTGCAAACACTACTTCGAAGTTGCAACCATTAGATTTGGGTATCATAATGAATTTCAAAGTTCACTATCGCACATTGCTATTGAAATATATAGTAGCCAGGATTGATGAGTACAATAGTGCATCAGAAGTGGCCAAATCTGTCAACATTTTGGTGGCCATCAGATGGGTAGCACAGGCATGGGAGAAAATGAAAGCAAGCACAATACAAAAATGCTTTCGTAGAGCAGGCATTCTGAATGATGACATGTCCGATGTTGTGACATGTGAAGTAGAAGATGATCCATTTCAAGACCTGGATGAAGACACCAATCTACAAGAGGTGATTCAACAAGTCATGTTGCCAGATGCATGCTCTGTTCAGGAGTATGCTAATGGTGATGATGAAATCCCTGTTTGCATTGAAATGGATGACAACTCATGGGATGAATCATTTATGTTACACCTCCAGGAACCTGCAAACAATTCACAACAAGATGATGATGAAGAAAATGATGAAGAAGATGATGAAGAAGGTGGTAAAGATTACGATCAACCAGAACCAGCAATTAAAACATTCAAAGAAGCCATTGCTTCACTGGAAAATGTGCAGCATTTTCTGGAAAGAAAAGGTCAATTGGCGGTGTCTTTTGAAGTTGGGTCAATACTTGACTCCGTAGCAGCTATGCAAAGTAATTCACTACACAGAGATCATTATTTGACCTCAATAAACCATTCATTGGTCTATTTCTATTATATTATGGAATCATTGTTGCTTGGCATAATCTCCTGGGATTTCTAGTTCTTCTTCAACTAACAAGTCAAGTGGGGATCTAGCATTCTTACCCAACACAATCTCATATGGGGTGAAACCTGTGCTCCTGTTAGGTGCACTTCTGATAGCATACAGACAGTACTTTATTTGGCTTGCCCAGTCTATTCCAAGGCTTTTCTGAGCATGGGGATCAACGTTCCATGAAATCTCTCTACTATTCATTTTGATTGTGGATGATATGGGGAGGACTGCAGCTTATGAATCTTTAATTTAGAACACAACTGTTTGAACAATGCACTCTTAAATTGTTTTCCCTGATCTGACAGCAACTGTCATGGGCACACCGTGTCTGCAAAATAACTCCACCAAACCTTCTGCTACCTCATCTGCTGTTATTGACTTTAGTGGCAGTGCTTCAGGATATCTGCTTGCTAAGCATATCATGGTTAATAAATATTTATAGCCTGACTTAGACCTGGGAAAGGGTCCTACCAAGTCTACAGCTACACTCTCAAAAGGTTCAGTTGCAATAGGTGTTATTCCCATAGGTGCTCTTCTAGGTTTGACTTTACTCTGTTTCTGACATGTCACACAACTTCTACACCATTTCATTATATCTGACATCATACCTGGCCATGTGAATTTCTGAGCTATTACATACTTGCATTTCTTGTCACCCATATGTCCAAAATTATTGTGAGCTAAAACTAGCACAGACTGCCTGCATTCTTTAGGCACAACTAGTACACACCTTTCACTGCCACTATTCGTTAAAAATTTCTTTTTTATCAAATTCTTTATCCCAAAAATAACCATTCTTAGACTGGTCGGCCCATTGTCTCCACTGGTCAAGAGTTGGGTCAGACTTTAACTGTGCAATGAATTTTGTCTTAAACTCATTTCTCACTGGTTCACCTGGAGGGTCTAAACTAGTTAATAATTCACAATCATTCTCAATGTGCTCAAGAGGAATAACACATGCTTCATTTACTGAGGTGGACTGAGCTGACAGCTCTTCAACCAAGGCATCAACATCCATTCCTCCCAGCCATTCTACCTCTCTTGAAGTATCTAAGCTATCCAAACCAAGATCTAAGCTATCTTCTGCTAAGACTACACGGCCTGATTCCTCTTCCAAACCGTTTTGCTCAGCCACCTCACTTATTTCATCAACACTCTCTGTATTATTGATACGTTCAATTGGGATTGCAAGTGCACAATCTTTACTCTCTTACCTTTCTAATTCCTGTTCTACACATTCCTGTTTTTTTCTTTGTGCCCTTGTTAATTTCACATACACTTTCTTGTCAGCATGCAACCTGTGAAGTTCAGCTTGTTTCAACAGGCTCATAAAAGTGTCATAATCAATATCATTCCCTAACAACCCTCCATCATATTTATCATGAATATCAACTACTGCAGCTAGGACAGGTATGTACAAGTCTCCTACCTGAATTTCAAGTACTGCAGTGGGGAAAGTGAATTCCTCACCTCCAAACCCATTAAATGTAATAAGTTCCCCAGTTAATTGCTCTCCATGCACTAGATTCTTATTTATTATAGTGATGTCAGCACCAGTATCTAGCAAAAATGATGTTTGTATGCCATTCACACAACCATTCACAATGTTAGGAACTTTCTTTGAGGTTTCTGAGTTTTAAGTCTGTATATGTGGCTTTCTTAGTAGCTATACAATTGATTACTGTAACCTCTGCCTTCCTGGGGACAACAATAGGATTTGTGACCAATTTGCTTACATATATGGCATATAGGTGGCTGCTGTTGCTGCTGCTGTTGTGGTCGAGACTGCCATTGCTGCTGGGGGTGGGGCTGCTGGGGGTGGGACTGCCATTGCTGTTGTGGCTTGAAGTTCTGTTGCCATCCTCTAGACCTATCTTGACTGGGGGAAGTATAGTAATTTTGATATGGTTTAGAACCTTGAAATTTGTTACCCTGCATTGATTGCCTTTTCCCTGCCTCTGGATGCAACTCCATACATTGACTTACAGCAGAAGCTAATTGGGCTTTTGTCAAGGGATTTGTATTGAGTACTGCTGCAATGCAATCTTCATGATAGGAGGAAAGTATTATCCACATTTCTATTTCTCTCTTGCCACTGCACAGCTGTGTGTGCACCCTTAAACAGCCTGTCCATGTATGCCCTGGCTAGTGTGAACCTGGCACCAAAACTTTCTCCTTTAATTTTAGGATTGAAAACATTCTTTATACATGTTAAAAGAGAATCACCATGCATCTCAAGCACAATTTCCTTACAACTATCATAAGCTAAAGCATCTCCAGCTCCTTTATGATTTACCCAATCATGCCATGCTTGACCTTTCAACTGTCCTTGTAAAATATGGGACCATTTATAACCTTACTAATATTAGCACCCCTCATGGCTACTTCAAATTCTGCAATGAATGCAGCTAAATTCATGCCTTGTTCAAATTTTTGTAGGCTTTGGATAGCAAATTTTTCTGCTTCTAGTTTCTCTTGTCTTTGATAATATTCACTTACATTGGGTTCCCTACTTCTCCCTGCAAATGCTAATTCTGCCATGGTCTTTATCATACCCTCCATCCTATCCCACTGGGGGATAGCTCCTCATTACCAGTTTCTTGGGAACTAGTTTCTTCTTCCCCTTCAAATGGTATTCTATACCTCCTATAAGTTTCTCTATTTTCCTGCTGTTGCACATATTTTCTTAGAGAATCCTAAGTAGGTGGTGTTTCTCTACCTGTTGTAATCTCATACCAATACTATCCCTGTGGTTCTGTTCAAGTTTTAACTTAATTTTGATATATCCAAATAAAGATAATGAGTGAGAGTGTTTCAATCAAAGAGTCAGAGCTCATGACTGTCCCTGGTCAGCCCTTTTATAGACTGCCAATGGGATCACAAGAAAACAGAACATAATGAAAAACTGACCAATCACAGAGATGATAATGGATTATTAAAGTAACCAATCAAATGAGAGCACAAACATTCACACAAATTGTAACAAGTAACCTAGGCAACATAAAAATGATACATAAAATACAGCTGCTACTGTACTACAACTATTGAAACTAACACACAAACATACATACAGAATAAATGTCTGGCAATAAGTTAATAATACTGTTGTGGGGTGTGGTCCCCACACTCCAGAACAGTCTGTGGTGACAAACTCCGCAGACATGATTTCGAAGACCATTCTTGACGTGGTATAGTTAATTTTAGGACTAAGTTAATGGACCACTCATTCTGGTCTGATTTTAAATCACAACGTTTCGCC
>WLWD01003229.1_pt1 | contig 25732 bp, 12 predicted proteins | sample 6712731 | NCBI WGS metagenome assembly WLWD01 (sample SAMN12718690, study PRJNA576275) | sponge metagenome | isolation source: marine sponge | host: Mycale hentscheli | place: New Zealand: South Island, Marlborough, Capsize Point | collected 2014-11-01 | reverse complement strand
AATGAGATGATTGACTTTAGCTGTGTTTGTGCAGTAGTTGATGGCCAGTGGAATGGACTAAGTTTGGAATGTTGTGGTTGAGGCATGGCTGGTCTGACCACCACAAGTACAACATATAGGTTTGTGGTTGGTAAAACTTGTCACTACTGACCATATGTTGGTGTAGAGTGTGTAGGTGTTTACAATGCATGCAGTCATGCTGGGCATTGAAATCTGTGTGATGTGTATCTTGTGCAGTCATGTCATGTGCAGTCCTGTGTTGCTGGACTTTGTGTGTGTATTTTGTGCAGTCATGTAGGAGATCATTGTTGCTGAGAGTTGTAGTCACTATGTGTATGTTTGTGTGTTATTGGATATGAGTTGCTGCTGAAACTTATATTCAGTTACTAGGGTATGGTCCACACAGTCAGAATGTTTGTGTGGATGTTTGTACTTCAGTCTTAGTGGTCATTTTTAACTTATGTGACCAGTGACTAGAGGTAGTGATGAGGTTCTCATGTGCCAGTGACTAGAGGTAGTGATGGGGTTCTTGTGTGACCAGTGACTAGAGGTAGTGATGAGGTTCTCATGTGACCATTGACTAGAGGTAGTGATGGGGTTCTCGTGTGACCAGTGACTAGAGGTAGTGATGAGGATCTCATGTGACCAGTGACTAGAGGTAGTGATGAGGTTCTCATGTGACCAGTGACTAGAGGTAGTGATGGGGTTCTCGTGTGACCAGTGACTAGAGGTAGTGATGGGGTTCTCATATGACCAGTGACTAGAGGAAGTGATGAGGTTCTCATGTGACTAGTGACTAGAGGAAGTGATGGGGTTCTCATATGACCAGTGACTAGAGGAAGTGATGGGGTTCTCATATGACCAGTGACTAGAGGCAGTGATGGGGTTCTCATTTGACCCAGTGACTAGAGGTAGTGATGAAGTTCTCGTGTGACCAGTGACTAGAGGTAGTGATGGGGTTCTTATATGACCAGTGACTAGAGGTAGTGATGCGGTTCTCGTGTGACCAGTGACTAGAGGTAGTGATGAGTTCTCATGTGACCAGTGACTAGATGTAGTGATGGGGTTCTCATGTGACCAGTGACTGGAGGTAGTGATGGGATTCTCATATGACCAGTGACTAGAGGTAGTGATGAGTTCTCATGTGACCAGTGACTAGATGTAGTAATGGGGTTCTCATATGACCAGTGACTGGAGGTAGTGATGGGATTCTCATATGACCAGTGACTAGAGGTAGTGATGGGGTTCTTATATGACCAGTGACTAGAGGTAGTGATGCGGTTCTCGTGTGACCAGTGACTAGAGGTAGTGATGAGTTCTCATGTGACCAGTGACTAGAGGTAGTGATGAGAATCTCATGTGACCAGTGACTAGAGGTAGTGATGAGAATCTCATGTGACCAGTGACTAGAGGTAGTGATGGGGTTCTCATATGACTAGTGACTAGAGGAAGTGATGGGGTTCTCATGTGACCAGTGAATAGAGCGTGGTGATGAGGTTCTCATTATGACCAGTGACTAGCACGGGTAGCTGATGGGGATTTCTCATATGCACCAGGGGACAGAGGAAGTGATGGGTTTAGAGGACCAGTGAATAGAGGGAAAGTGATGGGGTTCTCATATGACCAGTGAATAGAGGTAGTGAGGGGTTCTCATGTGACACAGTGCCTAGAGGTAGTGATAGGTTCCGTGTGACCAGTGACTAGAGGTAGTATGGGGGTTTCCTGATATGACCATGACTAGAGGTAGTGTGCGTTCTCATGGGACCAGTGACTAGAGGTAGTGATGGGGTTCTAATATGACCGTGACAGAGGGGTAGGGATGAGAATCTCTTGACCAGCAGGACTAGACGGAGTGATGGGTGGTTCTGAATTATGACCAGTGACTAGAGGTAGTGATGGAGTTCTCATGTGACCAGTGACTAGAGGTAGTGATGAAGTTCTCGTGTGACCAGTGACTAGAGGTAGTGATGGAGTTCTCATGTGACCAGTGACTAGAGGTAGTGATGAGGTTCTCGTGTGACCAGTGACTAGAGGTAGTGATGAAGTTCTCATGTGACCAGTGACTAGAGGTAGTGATGGAGTTCTCATGTTACCAGTGACTAGAGGTAGTGAGGGGGTTTCTTATGACCAGGTGACTAGAGGTAGTTGATTGAGGTTCTAGTGTATGGTGGGACAGTGACATAGAGGTAGTGCTGAGGTTCTCATGGATAGGGGACTAGAGGTAGTGATGCGGGTTCTCGTGTGACCAGGGGACTAGAGGTAGTGAGCGGCGGGGTTCTGTTGTTGTGACCAGTGACTAGAAGTAGTGATGAGGTTCTTATGTGACCAGTGACTAGAGGTAGTGATGGGGTTCTCATGTGACCAGTGACTAGAGGTAGTGATGAGAATCTCGTGTGACCAGTGACTACATGTAGTGATGGGGTTCTCATATGACCAGTGACTAGAGGAAGGTAGTGATGGGATTCTCATATGACCAGTGACTAGAGTAGTGATGGGGTTTATATGTGACCGGTGACTAGAGATAGTAATGAGGTTCTCATGTGACCAGTGACTAGAGGTAGTGATGAGGTTCTCATGTGACCAGTGACTAGAGGTAGTGATGAGGTTCTCGTGACCAGTGACTAGAGGAAGTGATGGGGTTCTCATATGACCAGTGACTAGAGGTAGTGATGCGGTTCTCGTGTGACCAGTGACTAGAGGTAGTGATGAGGTTCTCATGTGACTAGTGACTAGAGGTAGTGATGAGGTTCTCATGTGACTAGGGACTAGAGGTAGTGATGAGGTTCTCGTGTGACCAGTGACTAGAGGTAGTGATGAGTTCTCATGTGACCAGTGACTAGAGGTAGTGATGGGGTTCTCATGTGACCAGTGACTAGAGGTAGTGATGAGAATCTCGTGTGACCAGTGACTACATGTAGTGATGGGGTTCTCATATGACCAGTGACTAGAGGTAGTGATGGGGTTCTCATATGACCAGTGACTAGAGGAAGTGATGGGGTTCTCATATGACCAGTGACTAGAGGCAGGGATGGGGTTCTCATGTGACCCAGTGACTAGAGGTAGTGATGAGATTCTCGTGTGACCAGTGACTAGAGGTAGTGATGAGGTTCTCGTGTGACCAGTGACTAGAGGTAGTGATGAGGTTCTCGTGACAGTGACTAGAGGAAGTGATGGGGTTCTCATATGACCAGTGACTAGAGGTAGTGATGAGGTTCTCATGTGACCAGTGACTAGAGGTAGTTATGAGGTTCTCGTGTGACCAGTGACTAGGGGTAGTGATGAGGTCTCATGTGGACGAGGGACTAGACGGTAGTGGATGCGGATCTAGTTTGTGGACCAGTGACTAGAGGTAGTTGAGAATCCTGTGTGACCAGTCCTAGAAGTATGATGAGGTTCTTATGTGGACAATTGACCTAGAGGTAGTGATGAGGTTCTTCATATGACCGTGAATGGACGGTGGTAGTGAGTGGATTCTCATATGACCAGTGACTAGAGTAGTGATGGGGTTCTTATGTGACCGGTGACTAGAGATAGTAATGAGGTTCTCATATGACCAGTGACTGGAGGTAGTGATGGGAATCTCATATGACCAGTAACTAGAGGTGGTAATGGGGTTCTGATATGACCAGTGACTAGAGGTAGTGATGAGGTTTTCATGTGACCAGACTAGAGGTAGTGATGAGGTTCTCATGTGACCAGTGACTAGAGGTAGTGATGGGGTTCTCATGTGACCACACTAGAGGTAGTGATGCGGTTCTCATGTGACCAGTGACTAGAGGTAGTGATGGGGTTCTGATATGACCAGTGACTAGAGGTAGTGATGCGGTTCTCGTGTGACCAGTGACTAGAGGTAGTGATGGGGTTCTCATATGACCAGTGACTAGAGGTAGTGATGTGGTTCTCGTGTGACCAGTGACTAGAGGTAGTGATGAGGTTCTCATGTGACTAGTGACTAGAGGTAGTGATGAGGTTCTCATATGACCAGTGACTAGAGGTCGTCAGTCAATCTGTTGTCAGTCAATCTGTCGTCAGTCAATCTGTCGTCAGTCAATCTGTCAGTCAGTCAATCTGTCGTCAGTCAATCTGTTAGTCAGTAAATCTGTTAGTCAGTCAATCTGTCAGTCAGTCAATGTGTCGTCAGTCAATCTGTCATCTGTCATCAGTCAATCTGTCGTGAGTCAATCTGTTAGTCAGTCAATGTGTCATCAGTCAATCTGTCGTCAGTCAATCTGTTAGTCAGTCAATCTGTCGTCAGTCAATCTGTTAGTCAGTCAATCTGTCATCAATCAATCTGTCGTCAGTCAATATTTTAGTCAGTCAACCTGTCGTCAGTCAATCTGTCGTCAGTTAATCTGTTAGTCAATCTGTCAGTCAGTCAGTCAATCTGTCGTCAGTCAATCTGTTAGTCAGTCAGTGTGTTGTCAGTCAATCAGTCATCAGTCAGTCAGTCAATCTGTCAGTCAGTCACTCAATAAGTTTGTCAGTCTGTCAATAATTCTGTCTGTCAGCCTGTCACTGCTGTTGTATTTCAATTGAATGCCACACATTTTTATTTTTTTAAAATGACTCGGCTATAGTATTACTACTCTAATTTCATTATTTTTATCCTCATCAGTCAGGATTTTTTTTTTCTAGTTATACATTGCTGTTGTTGTTAATTATTAAATAATAATATTATTATTATTACTACTACTACCGCTGTTATTATTATTATTATATGTAGGTAATAATCCAAGTTGGCCTTCGCTTGTGATGGAGTCTAATTTACCAAAGGATCTGGTCATCCGGACTGCTGGGAATGTCATATGTTTATCATTCTGAGATCGTTTTCCATGAGCTGTTCTCTGGGAGCCTTGGGTTTCTCTGCAGTCACTCTACTGTATACATCTTCTATGAGACTGAACTACAAGCTAGCTGTACTAGTTGTCATTTCACTGATTTCGTTTCATTCACACTCATATGATCTAGTGGACTTGGTAGCGTGACATGCTACAATTATTTGCAGAAAATCAAAGTTTAAAATGGGTGTATGTTAGCAGTAAGCTTGCTTGGTTCTGTTGTGGTGTGATTGAGGACCTGTTATTTTTATTCAGTTTTGTTTAAATAAGTAAAAGGCAGCAATAGCAAACATGAGTATACTAACTTGGCAAGTGTAAAATCGGAGTAAAGAATGTCAGAACCCGTTACACATCGAGGAAATGCTATTGCGACTATGGCCTCTACTTATAGATGAATTAGATCCAATTGCACACATTCCATATCCTGAGATACATGTACAAAAAGTCGTGTTGTAAGGTATATAATATACCATAGGTAGGAAGGCCATGCAGTTGCTATGCATTCAGTGTGGTGGGTGCTAACTACATAAACCTCATCGTTGTACTAACTGCACAGCGCATGGCAGTCTACGTTTGTCAGTGGTACATCTCACTATATAAATTTCATAGCTCCCATGACTTTCACATATATCTGACCTATTGCATCGCTCATGATGACAGTACTAACATTGCACAGGACCACAACCTCCACCTATTTTTTAACCTATGGCACATATCTAAATACAAATTGCATAACAATCAGTTCAGACACAAGAAAAATGGTATATAGAGAGACTGCAGTTGCTGTGCAATTAAATTGATACTTGCTTGGGATCATGCTATGGCTCCACCTTACGTAGGAGGATCCCATGGTCACCATGTAATAAGTATTGTTAGTGTGACAAAGGAAGAACATGTTCTACTATGTAAGGACACACGTTTAATCCCCAAGGTCTTGGATTTCGCGCCTCATGCATATTAAATATGCATGATATATTATTATGAATGCATATTAAATATGCATGCATTACTGATTATCTGGGGATCCATTGCACACCCTGCAGCATGACACTAATTGCTCAGTGACCAAGGCCTCCACCTGTGACCTGCACCATCTGCACACCTCCGCAGGACCATTCCCTACGATCTGGGCCAAACTGACTTTTGAGAAATAAGTTGCTACTGTATCTAAAAACTACGGGCAGAGTGCACTAGACACTGGTCTATGAATCTGAATTGAGATGGTTTGATCTGTATGCATACATGCATGTAGCATAGCCAAGTGTGTAAGCATTGTTTAGAATAACTAAGGAACAACAACACTGCTGTGATTGCATGTCATTATCAAAATATCACAATAACACCACCACCTGAGTAATGAGGTGTATTCTGTTGCTATCGCCCTCCGTATCCCAGATAAATGTCCATTTGCAGCAGAATAATAAGCAGACAGGACTATTAGGTTCAACACTACCAGCTGATCATATGACTTCCTTTATTTTTTTCAATTCATTTAATACAGACATGCAATAGTCACAATCCAACAAAAGATAATCAACAGTAAAATAATCACAAAAAGAAAAAAACAAAGACGTAATGTTCGATAGACAAGTCGTACAAATGTCACTTGTATTTAGAGATAGTCTTCATTTACTTCTTGAAATCACTTCACTGTAATTGTTACAGCCTGACAAAAAGAGAAAACATTAATAAAATGCAACAAAAACATATATCCCAGTTACATACCTGTAGCTCTTATGAACAAGACAGTGGTGCTTCACATGGCTGTGTTCAAACATCTAGCATAGTACATCCTCCAACACGTGCTCATAGTTCCTCAACTCCACCAATTAGTGTCCATCTAAGAACATGCACACACATCCAAATACTTTGTAAATCTCTTGCTGCCGTTAAGCGGTCATGCACACCTGGCAGACCCAGGATGCCTGTGCACTAAGCAGGCACTGTGAGCCATGCAAGCAAAGCTCCTGGAGCCAGGCTAGGTACTCGCAGGAGAATAGGCCTTTCCTCACAGCAAGTGGCGTGGCCACCCAAAGACCCACCTGGACCATTGCTGTTTCATGAGAAAGGCCTTGAATTTGCACCCCAGCAATTAATGCCAGCTGGGTGGACTGGCGGGAGGCATATGGAAAACCAAATGGAAAATTGCCAGAATGGGGCTTGAACTTGGCCCTGAGCCAAGGACACAACCACACACACACACACACACACACACACACACACACATACACACACACACCTTGAACCGTGCCACCCTCAAAGGGTAGTGCTTCTCTGCTAAACAGATTGACAGTTGCATAGTGGTTAATCATTTTCTTGGTCTTGTTGTAGCACATCTGTGTCTAGCTATATCTTGGCCCCTTCTAAATGACCGACTACATCTATTGCAGGTAAAGGGTCCGAGAGTAGGGGGACACACACACACACACACACACACACACAAGTAAGTGGGTTCAATGCAGGATATAACTAGCACTAGTTTCCCATTCATATTTTCCAAGCCACCGACCCAGCCTCCTCCTTAACCAAAAGTGACAGAACTAAAAAAATATCAACATAAAATATGAACATAAAAGTATCACACTTGGGTTTTTGGCTAAAAGCACATTACTGCCGTATTTAGATATGACTTTTAGAATTCAGGAAAATGCCAATTATCTATGGAGACTCAGTGTAAGCATTCAAAACCTTTTCCGCCACTTACAAGCCCAAAAATTAGTTATAGATGCAATTCTTTCAACCCTTCCCACTATCTTAATCTTTAGCCACTTTCTCTGCTTAAGTTCACAGCCACTCCTCAGTGGTTACTACCAAGTTCTACAAGACTGCAAGTAAGCAGTGGACGTTATTGGGAGGAAGAGAGAGGAGGAGATTTGAATCAGAACTATGTTCTAATTATATCACACATTTCCCAGCATAGGGGTAGGTAAAGGCAGGGTTTCATAGAGACTATGGAAAAAATTAATTAAAAATATTTAATGCTACTGGTAATGTTTACTATAGTAAAACTGAGTAAAACCTTAAATACAGATTGAAGTGGACTATAGTTTACCACAAGATTTACTGTGCAGACTACAGTTTACCAATGTTTTACTGGGGAAGTGTAACTGCAGTAAACTAGCTATGTGTAAAACATAGTGGCAAAAGTGGTCCTGTTTAGAGTTTACTGCATGGCTTACTAGGGTATACTAAATAGTAAATCATTGGTAAAACTTGAGTAAATCATAGTTTTACATATGGTTTACTGTAAAGTATAACCTGCTTGTTGAAGCAGTGCTATAAGCTGGATGTATACTACATATAAGCTTTCCTTTACTCTTCTTTATACTAATATGAGAAATTTATGATAATAATTAATAATAATAATAATAAAAGATGGTTTATGCCTCATTTGCATAGTGAGTATCTAGCCTATTTGTTGTGGTGTAGCCGACCCTTTTATCTTTTGATAATGGATCAGGAAAGTACTTTGGTTAGAACTAATTAAACTCGGATTCACATTGGAGTCAAAACAAATGTGTGTTAAACAATAGAAAGTGTTCAATTAGATATAAGATAACTTGCATGGGCAAAACAAAGTCACTGCATTAAAAAAAAATCCACCTCTCTATCACACGAAATGGACTGCACCGGTGACGTGACGTCACATATATCGAGAAAACAAATTTGACAAATATTCATTATAGTTTCTTCTCCCAAATACCAATTGTTGGAAAGCTACATCACGCTACCTTGCAAGAATACCAACACAACTCATTATTTGTAATGAATCCAGAATCATAGATACAACTAATACTACAATAAAGGGATCGGTTTTGTCACAAGTTGCTAGTTTAGGCAGACCTTTAAACGATTGTCCAGTCTATTTTACAGAAAGAAATAGTCAAGCTGATGGAGACACAACTCTTAACCTTCTATTTAGGTGGAAAGAAGGAACAGGGTCGTCACCACAATTAATTGCTTCTTGTAATGGAAATACCTTACCCATTGAATAATGTTATTGGGTAAGGGGTTTTAAACAAACTGGCAAAGCTTGATTGTACAATCCAAATTATATAACAGAATTAATCAAGCATTCCAAGTAAAGGTATGTAAAGATGTACAAAGAATTAATTAAATTAATCTATGAATTAGGAGACAGTGGTGCCCAGTAAAGCATTTGAGCAGCTATAACTGAAATTTATTGTAGTAAGTATATATTATAAATAGCCTTTTCCCTCTCCTTATTAGACAGGGTTAATGGCAGCCATATGTATTGATATTTCTATCTTCTGTTCTTCAGCAGACCGATCTTCCCTGGCCCAGAGCAGCTCCAAGAAACCTTTGCGCCTGAGTCATGAAGGAGCAAATGTAACTGGACACATTTTGATGTCATAGACTGTGTAGGTAAAATAAAAGTCAATAAAAATAATAATTTTTTTTAAAATTATTTAAATTCATACTTTTATTATTATTATTATTATTATTATTGTTATTGTTGTTGTTGCTATTGATGTTATTATTTATTTATTTTTGTAATTGCATGATATTTTGCCTTGCTTACTTATTTTTGTCATTTTATTATTATTGTATATAATTATCTATGAAAAACCAACAATTATAAAAAAATTGAATTAAAGAGTAAGTGAGTGAATGAATAAATAAATAAATAAATAATAAATAAATAATAAATAAATAAATAAATAAAAAAATAAACAAATAAAAAAATAAAAAAATCGACTGAATGAATGAATGAATGAAGCAATCAATCAAACAATTGGTTTACAAATTTTGGTAAGAGAATATGCTACAGTTTAATTTGTAAATAACTTATTAACTACAGCATGACTCATTAATCAATAATTTGCAATACTGCCATTTTGAATCAATTCCATGTATCTTAAAATCAATTGTAAACACCTCACATTAAAATAAAGTTCAGCATCATTTAGTATACACACCAGGTTAAAACATTGGACTTGAGCATCATTTAGTATACACACCAGGTTAAAACATTGGACTTGAGCATCATTTAGTATACACACCAGGTTAAAACATTAGGCTGTCTAAAGTAGAGTATACTTCTGTTATACTCCACAAGTAAACATCAAGATTACATAGGGTATGTATACTACTAGTATAACTTTGTTATACATACGTGGTTTCACATAAGTATAACATATTTTTTGCATGGTGCTGGTGGTCATTAGCTGACAATTTCTTCACTTCATTCATTACTTTCAATTTAATACTTGTTCCAATATAATTTTAACATCATCCACTAGTCATGGCTTGAGTCAAACCCTTTCCATCACGAGCTTTCATAATAAAACGTGTTGCATTTAGGGAATCTGATGGAGAATTTAAGTCTGGCATTTCTTCAGTCTCTTCCAATTCCTGAGATTGATCTTCACTTGGCATTACTGACTCATCTTCGTTATCAGCTTGATATTGTGTTGTAGTCAACAAATTTTTGTGGTACCTGTAGACATGTGCCTTGAGAGCTTCATAGCTCGAGGGTGTTGCAGCACAACCATCCAGTCCATAGGTTACAGCATCACGAAAAAATGGATGGACTTCTCTAATATATGCTTTAGAATTTCGGCAACAGTTGTTCTTGCATGCTGGTGACATATGCAACATTGAAACATCTCTACAAGAGAATTTCTATTTAAAGAAAATAATTTTTAAACAATATTCTGTATATTGTATGTAGTCCATGACACAAGTGCAGCTGCTATTTTCCTTACTCAGTCTAAAGATTGGCTATATTTTTACTGGTTTTCTTTTCTCAGGAGAGTAGTGGACTGAGGCCAGACAAATGGAAGATTCTTCTAGTAAAAATGTGGTACACGTAGGGGATTGGTTGAGAGAGCAGAAGTTTTCTGAAAAAGTTGTTGATAGCTTTCAAGGTAAAGTCTACACCTTTTTATTTTTGTTCTAGTTGACAATATTTTTTAAATTTAGACAATGACATAGATGGAGAAACATTTTTAATTCTGGAAAAAAATGACTTCAGTCAACTAATCACTTCAATTGGAGAAAGAAGAAAATTAATTTTAAAGCAAAGAGAGCTTAATTGCAGAACTTCTTCTGTTCAGGTAGGCCTTATGAAAAAAATTTAAACTTATATGTGTAGTCCAAGACATAAAACTTCTTAGGTTATTGAAGACAATGTAAAAGAAACTGCATCTGTTCCACACGAAGATTTGTTTTCAACCTCTAAATCTCTGGATGTAAGCTCTTTAGAGGTTCTGTTATATCTTATAGGGTTGATTTATAAAATCATTAGCTAAGTTGTTTTGTGTCCATCTAAGCAATTCAAAATACTGTACAAGTGAAGTTGTTGTAAGTAGTGAGGTCCCTTCAACCCTCCTGAGGCAAGTGTGGTTTTTCTTATCACTAAGTCTATAGGTTAAGTGGTGAGGTTAGCCACAAGCCATTCAAACATGCATGGTCTGGTTCCTCTGTCATACCCAAGATGATCCTTATCACTTCCAAAGCTTTGCACAATATTTGTGTCTTCACACATACAAGTATCAACACAAATTGAAACAAAATGTTTGTTGTGTAGTCTACATTGATTTTAATCAAATTCACTCATCACTATTTTACCTTGAAAATAATTTATATACAGAGTCTTATTTATTTTTGGTTTGTTCTTGGGCTAGTGAAGAAGAGGTACATTTGAATGTTTCATTGCTAGCGTGTAATAACTTGAATAAATCTCTCATTTCAATTTAGGATTTGGCAAGTTCAAGTGTGTTAGATGAGGAATGGTGTAATGAATTGTCACCTGAGGTATAAGTAGTGGATTGTAAATAAAAATTTAACATAAAAACACATTGTTATTGCATAGTTACCGTCAGCAAGTATGGATCCTGATAATATTGAAGTAGGCGAGGATACTATAAGTCCTTCAGTTAAGGTAAATCTTTATGACACTGTAGTATAAACAAGTGTGTATTAGGGATACTACAGCCCCTCTCATCTGTTTGTCTTCGGCTAATAAAAGGAAAAGTGTCTAATGTTGGTTCGTATTGATATTTCATTTGATACAATTCCCCCTCCTTCCATACTCCCCAATTTTTATCCACCAATCATGTTTAGCCTACTATAATTTGCTACATTATATTTTCATAGCTTTTCCAGGTTTAAAAATAATTACAATTTTTTAAATATCTCTTTAATTATTGTTGCTATTCAATGTTTTTAATTAATACATATGTCTATTTGGAGCTAATGGTTTCTCATGTATTGTATATACATTAGGTTGGTATGTTCAAAAGGATCCCTGGGACAATCATAACCAAGAAATGTCCTGACCACCTCTGCCAATACCATTTCGTTTGCCACAAAATTATCCAGCAGCAGTAATGTTAGGCCTACAAGAGGGTGTTATGACTGGAAGCACTAAGACGAAGTTCATTGGTAACGTCGCTGCAGCAGTGTTTTCTTTTAAAAGCTATCCAACCAAAGACGAATATACCCATATTGGACAACAAATAATTAACAAGTATCCTTTCCTAAAGTCATCTACAGGAACTGGATATGTAAGATTCTGACAATAATAATTTGAACACAGTTGTTGTTATTAATAAAGGGATACACATAATTGTTAGATATTTTGACCTAACTTAATATTAGTATATTTATTTACGTAACAATTACTGTTGCACAGGGTTACTTGGTTGAAGCACTCAAAGACAAAATGAAATATTTAAGAAGCACTGGCAGACCAAGCAACAAGAGAATGTTAGAAAATGGAAGTCTTACTGCACAAAAGAAAAGGAAAGAATACCGTGCATTTCCAGCAGCAACAACCCCAACTATACCGGATAATGAAGATGAACACTCTAATGCAAAGAAATTACAAGCTAATGCTATCTGAGTCAAAAAAAAAAATCCAAATACCAGAACAATTAAAATATTAATGGAGCGTACTTTCCCCTTTCGAAGACAGGACATATTGAATAGTGAATTTTCATTACATGGTGTTTTACAGAAGTATCCACCACTGCAAGTCATTGATGAGGTATTCAAAATAGTTTCATTTACTGCTAAAACATATTTCAACTTTAACTTATGTACAATGCTAATAGAGTGAGTAGTGAGTAGGTATTCTTTTGTATGTTTGATTTAGGTTTTGGCTGATATATAAGAAATATTTCCAGACAAAAGTTCCCAAGGAAAGTGGGAGAAACTTATGCCGAAAATAACACAACTATTCCAGAAAGAATCAATTTCTCCTGAGATACAAGTGGTGCTTGAAATGCTGAAAGAAGACACAACACCAGGTAACCAGGCAACCATTTACATTCCTTGAGAGCTTGTACATTTATGAGAAAATGCAGCTGTTGTAGGGAGGAAATGCAGCTGCTACTCAGTGTTTACCCTCTTCTTATTTATTTATTTTTTAATTACTTTAACAAGTTACTGGACAAGTTATTTAATATCTGCTTTAAGCTATGAATAATATCCCACTAAAAGTACAATTACTAAAATCATATCTATGTATTTCTGTCCAGCAAATAATTTACTAAATTTATTTCTCCTATATTATTGCTTCCAATTTTTGAAGACAACATTTTGCATATAAATAGAAACTATATGGTTTGCAAATCGTAACATTATATTTGTTAAGACATCAGTAATAGGAAATGGCGAACAAAAATTAGTATATTGAAATGTTTGATTGCTTCTTCTATTACAATTCAGGTTGTCAAACTGTTCAGGCAATGATAATGATGAATACAATGCTACCAGACACCAGGAGCAAGTCCACTTATAAGAACATTGTCATTGTCATTGAGGTGAGCAACAATAAAGAATGTTAATACAGTGTAATAAAGACTGCATTCATACACAGTTATTGACGTTGTCTTATATTATTGTTAACTGTAGGATCCAGCAGATATAGCAAGAAAGAGTCCACACGCACAGCCTCTGGTAGCAGTGGTACTACAAAACCAAACCATCACCAATATATACATAGTGGCTGAACGAAAAACTGTGTACAAGATAAACAAACACAACATTCCTTTTACATTGTTATCATTCTTTTATGTTTTCCATTTGGAATATCCAAGTGGATGTACCAATTTTTATTTTTTTTAGAGCATTTATTTTTAGACAAAGTATATAAAAGAAGCAAGTTACAACATTTTATTGTAAGCATAAATAACATATGATTTTTTTTTGTAAAATTATATTCAATTATGAAATTTGTATGAAAATTATACTAAATTAGTATGTAAATCATTCTTTTTTTTTTGGTATGGATTTTATACTAATATTGGTATGTAAAACATACTATGGCAAAAAAGTATGGGTATCACACCAAGTTTTGGGATGCAAATGGTGACATGCAGTATCATACCAATTTTGGTATGTAAGTCATACTTCATTTTTAGCTGTGTAGTTTAAAGGGCTTTTTTTTTGTTATGAGACAATTTGTGCTTCAGCTGAAAATGCATACAATAACATAATTGTACAATGTTTGGAATGAGAATTTGAAAAATTTTGGACCTTTTTATGGGTTATATGTTTTTGTGTTTCAAAATTATGGAATGAAAGCACTGCTGCCACAAATCATATTTTATAGCCAAACTCAGATGTAACAAAGCAGGCATCAATCTATTTTTATAGAAATTTAATCAGTATTATTATTGCATTTCAAGGAAGAAATCATGATTAGCTAGCTACTAGGAATTCATGAAATATAATATTATTCATTATTGTAATATAAATATTACACACTCATGTTCAATTATGATGTATTGCGTTAATAAAAGTGTAAATAGTCCTCCAATTATAATATAGTTACATGTTACAGTGTGTGTTATTCATCTAGCTCTAGCAAAGTAACTAACCTAAACAGTTTGAGAGAACTATAACTAGAACTAATAGTGTCTTTAATCAAAGTTTTCAAGAGTATACACTCCAATGCTTGAGCAGTATGGCTGAGGAGCACGTACATCCTGCTCAGCATATCCGTAAAACCCCAGGATGGCTCCAACAATATTGAATGATTTACTTGAAGCACTTCCATAAGTGCCAAGCCTTTCTGAATATGTTCCACTTCTGTTAATGTAAAGGTCAAGATGGTTTACATACCAACCAGCTGTAGATAGCCTCATTTGATAAAGTATATCTCCACTTCCAAAGTTTATATATGAAGGATTTCCACCAATTCCACCTATTAAGTTTCCTCTATAAGTCGACCCACCAAGCAGTTTGTATGTGCATTGAATGCCATCAATCAAATTGCCAGAATGCACAGTGATATTATGAATCCCCACTACAGGTGGGATAAGGGAACTAACATTATCGTCGTGTGAATATCTTCTACCAGAGCCTCCATAACTAGAGGGACTTCTAAACAATGGTGGCAGGTAATATACACTAAGAGCATTGATGCTATCAAGCTCATAGCCTCTGAATCCAAGTATGTATCCCGATACATTGAATGGAGTCTCTCCAATGCTTCCATAAGGACCCAATAGTCTTTCAGTTCCAGATGATCCTACTGTTACAATCTTAAGTTGAGTGATTCCTAATGAGCTCGCAAATCCCTCAATTTTCTTGATATATTCATCATCAGCCAGTATGACGGATGTCTTATTCCCCTGCCCTGCCTCATTCCCGTATATTGGAGTACAATGTTCTGTTCCATCTGTGAGGCGGTAGCATATGCGGAGTGAATTTATCTTCTCCCCGTAACGAAGCGTCAAGTTTTTAATTCCAATGATAGCCGGGGTGTGAATCACAATTTTATCGTCCCAGGGAGATCCCTGTTGTACTCCAATAACTTCAGTGACTAAAATTGGCCTACTGTAGTTTGAAGTGTCTTCTACAGCAGGTAAATCAATAGAATTCAGGAACAATTTAACTGTATCTTTTACTTCATTGATGGCTTCCGAGGCACAATGAGAATTGCTTTTTACATTTGGGAATGCAAGCGGTGAAGTACAATTAGTTAAGTACAGGTTTATAAATACACTCAAAGTAGTTATACCGAAATAAAATAAGCGTAGCCTAGCCATGTCAGTGGGCGAACTTTTGCTTCATTAATTCTTTTATAATTCCCTGCTACAAAAAAAATTTCCTTCGTGCATGCGCTTGCTCGGGAATAAAAAAAAAAGATTGGTGTAATCCCAGATCTCATTAATCAGAGGACTATAATCTTAGTCAACTCTCTTATCTAGCATACAAGTGTACAAAACATTTATAAGGTAGATTACAATGATAATAGCATTGGTTTTGCCTGCACATTTATAATTAATGTTCAGTAAAGGGTCCATGCTATTCCCTTGAGTGTGAATTTCACACTAAGTGTACATTCACACTAAGCAGAAAGTGTTAAGGACACACTATGCATAGATGGTGGGCATTCACACCACCAGTTTGGTGTGAATTTGGTGGGTTTTCACGTTATAATTTTTACAGTGTATGGCCAACTAGTTTCCTTATTTAGGACATAGGGTCTAATCTGTCTAAAAGCTATAAACACTTTTTAGCTAATAATTTAGCTATTTCAGCTAAACCAAACTTCTTTTATGTTTGCAGTAGTCCCTCTTGTATAAAGAAACAGATTGGAGTGACAATACTGGAATATTTGGAGCGTTAAATGATAAAAATGTTCACTAATGCCGCCCTAGTTTTCGAGGTAGATTCTGGATTATTTTGCGATTGAACTTATAGAAAGTTAGGAATAGTCCACTGGAGGATTCCAGGAATCTTCGGTCTGTTCAATCGCAATATATTTCTGAACGGGAGGCAGGAGCTCTTTAAGTGTGTGAAAAGGATGGAAGTCGGAGAGAGGTGTGGCTTAATAGGTACTTTTCGGCGGTGGCACTAAAAGTTCCAGGTTTTTTAATCACATACTTTAGGGGGCAGCTAAGTGTGCAACCTGGTGTACTGTAGAAATATAAAGCTGCAAATAAATGTCTTCTATTTATAAGGAATGGCGTAAGGCTGACGTGGGGTCATTGAAGCCAGGTATGATAAACTGGCACTAGTTACTGTGTGTATAATAATATTTATAGCCCGTTACCCGAGCGACCGCGCTTGTTAAGAACTATAAATCTGATACAGTCTGGTATGCTCGTAAGAAAATGTATTAGCGGGGAAAAGTCTGATATAGTTCTTAGCAACCATAATTATGGTGGAAGGCAGATCAAAGCAAAATGGAATAATGAAGAGTTTGGGTACTTTAATACAATTACTAAGATAGCTAACGCTATACTTTGCTCGTTGTTTATGTTTGGGCTATAAAATAGTTATAAACCAAAATCATTAGGTTTGTATTTCGATTTATAAATCGCATACAAGCCTCAATTTTGGTTTATAACTATAACATAAATTACATGAGTCAGAGTGTGATATGGCTGAAATATTTCATGAGCAGGCTAATTTATTTTCACTGAGGGGAACCAGAGGCAGAGTGAAAATAAAGCCAGAGAGTGAATATCTAGCCATATCACTCTGAGGAGTATAATAAGTGGTTTATCCCATGCTAGATATCAGTTTGTTGGTAACTCTTGGTGTAAAATTGATCTAAAACTCTCTAGGTAGCTGTAAAAAACACAGAAAATTGAAAAGTTTGGCCAGGTTGCTATAACTACAAGGGTAATGAGCTTGCGCAGTACAGCGTGAAATAACAGCATGAAATATCTTGAGTTATTTCACAGGTCATGTACCTAAAGATATCATTGTGAAGATATCAGGGTGGAATAAATATATATAGTATATATTATACATATACATACAGTGATGTAGCCATCACCGACAAGGTGGTCGGGTTTAATTTGCTGATTTAGCATTATTAAATTGTAGAATTTAGTTTATTACTATCATGATACTTTGTTATATGTTAATTGTACTGGCTTAAATAAAGTAATGAAGACACTATCAAATCATGAAATAGAATTAAGTAACTTGCAAAGTATACCTTCACACACATTATATCTGTATTTTATATAGCTATGAACAACAAATCGTTGTAGTTTTTATAATTATATGGGTGGTGGTATAAATATTCAAGTGATTCAGCCTAGTCATTGTGTACCTTGTGAATATGACTTGATATACTGAACTTTTTAATTGTGGTAGTAATAGAAAAAGTTGTACAAACATCTTTTGCAACAGCATCTTGAGCATTTGTTAGTGATAGTAATGCAAGCTTGATGTGTTCACTGATTATCAGTTGCAGGGGATTGAAAAAATATATAGCAAATATAAAGCAAATAGCTAATCTCTAATTCCAATTATTGCAAACTACCGCATTGTCTCTGCATTTAGCCACTTATCAACGTATTGAATAACCTTTTTTAATTATTACTTGAAGTGTAAAGGCTAGTTTGACTTTCCCGAAGGTCAGGAGGTTTACACTCTTACTTTTGTAAGACTGGCTTCTCTGCTATTGCACTGCTAACCACCTCCACAGAAACATTGAGAAATGTTTTGTTGGCAAGTTAATGGTTGTCATAAAAAAAGTAAGAGTCGTTTAGTTGAAAAAAGTGGTCCGGTTGTTTCCAGTCCAACACGCCATATTTATTCCACACTAGATATCTTCACAATGTTACTGCTAGGTATCTTCACAATGTTACTGCTACATATCTTCACAATGTTACTGAGGTATCTTCACAATGTTACTGCTAGGTATCTTCACAATGTTATTCTTAGATTGTTATTGCTTGATATCTTCACAATGTTATTGCTAGATTCTTCACAATGTTATTCTTAGATTGTTATTGCTTGATATCTTCACAATGTTATTGCTAGATTCTTCACAATGGTATTCTTAGATTGTTATTGCTTAATATCTTCAAAATGTTGTTGCTAAACATCTTCACAATGTTATAGCTAGATATCTTCATGATGCTATTTTTAGGTAGGCTCATGAAAGTAAATTAGCCTGCTCATGAAATATTTTGCCATATCTTACTCTGACTTATGTAATAAGTAGTATATCATGTGTATATACATAGTACTTAATACATGGGTCAGAGTGGGATATGGCTGAGATATTTCAGAGTAGGCTAATTTATTTTCAGGAGCCAGAGGTGAGTGAAAATAAAGCCTGAGACTCACTGAGAGTGAAATATCTTGTCATATCACTCTAATGAGTGTAACAAGTCATTTTATTCTATGCTATATAATATATTTTTACTGGAATAGTTTGTATTAGGGTTGGTAACTCATAGTGTAAAGTTGGTAGTAGAACTCCCTAGGGGCTACCCACCACCCCCAGCTGATTTGTAGCAGCTGCTTGAACCTGCTTGGGTAGGCTGTAAAACTAAACTAGTAAGCTAGAGCTGTTGCTATAGATAGCTACCTGAGTATTAGTTGCTGATGAGCTTGTGCAATACAGCCCTGAGCTGTAGGCATTTTTATATGAACAGATGTTTAGTCCAGAAAAAATCAATAGCCAACTAATTATTGTTAATTTTACTGTATATTTTGTTGCCACACCCCTTCTCTCACCCTTTACACAATATGAATTTAGGTACCCACATTCGTACTCCAGGAACTATGTATGATCATCACATGCTTGTCATCAGAGTGATACATCCACACAAAAAAACAGTACTTGTAATACATTATGCCACACTTGGTGGAGAAATGAGTGGAAAATTGGGACTGGATAACTAAATCATAGAAGAAGAGAAAACTATCACAGACAAAATTGAAGTGGCAGTATACAAAGATGGTGTAGTAATCTATACACCAGAAGAAGCCATAGCAAGAGCGAGGTCTCGTAAGGGTGAGGCAAAATATAAACTTCTCTCCAATAATTGCGAGTCATTTGTAAATTGGGCACTAACTGGAGAGGACGTTACTGATCAAGGCGATGCAGCACCTAAGAAAATTGCACTAGGTGCAGCAATAGGTGTAGGTGTGGGTGCAGCAGCAGTGTATGGTATCTCAAGAATGTCTCGCAAAGATAGTGATCGTAAAAAAGATGATGTTTAACACATTATACTCACTGATTTTAGAAACATTTCTTTAGCACTGTCTCATGGTGCAAAGTGCATATTTATTCTTTATGTAATTTATATCAAGAATGCTTTCAAAACTTAATGTAGAATGTATTAAATTACAGAGCAATTGTATAATTGACTCCAACTTGTGATCATATAATATTAGCTGTATGATGTTGATACACAATGTCTTGGTTAAATAATTATTTTAATTAGTCTAATTTGATAGTTAAAGTTTGTAGCTATTTTGAATTTACAATGATAATAATTTAGGAAGTTGAGAGTAATTATAAGACAGTCTTAAAACCAATTCAAAGTTAAATTATTGCATTGAAAGAGGTATGTAGACAAAATATTTAGTATTAATGAGGAACTTTAGTTATGTATGTGACATAACTGAGCGGGAGTATTTAAAGGGTTTATAACCAATCAGGATGCTGTTCCCATGAAAGGCTTCTCGTAAAATTTTGTATTAGTTTTATGATGGATTATATCTGTATTTGTATAGTTGACATGTGTTGTATATTAAATTTACTTTTTACTACATCATTATTATAATTTTATTATTATACAATAATGATCAGTAGCCACTTATCAAATTAAAGAATTGTTTTCAAAATATTTCGTGTATTTATCAACTTCCAATTAGCTAACCTTTGTTACAATTCCAATTTTATTAACTTTGTTTTAATAACTTCCAGCTCTATTAAGTTTTTTTTAAAGGCTACCTAATTGAGCATATTTAAATGAGCTGATTAAAGTCTTAGCTAGAATTATAATTACATATTACTAGATAATAATAATACTGATTTGGAAAGAAGACATAATACACTTATGGCTATCAGTATGGATGATAATCCAGCATACGAAGAAATCAGAATCCCTCAAAAAAATATTACTCACCATGGACTCCTTCAAGGTAGATATTTTAACAAAAAAGTTTTTAAATGGTACTGCATTGTTTTAACTATGGCAGTGATGGGGGCTATCATCCTAACTTTACTAGTGTCCTTATCAGTAATGTTTACAAAGATTTCATTACAAGCTGGAAATGAAGCAAGCACTTGCACTTTGAATACCATAGAAGATCTAGAAGTATGTGTGGAGAAAGCTAAAGGAGACCAATTCTACAATACTACACAATGGCTCATTAATTACTTGAAAAGAAAAAATCCCAGTAGTGACTTGACTTGCATATCAGTTCCAAACAAGCAGGTAAGCTCTACTTCATATGGTAACTGCGCTGATACTTCCACTGTGAATGTCTCTGATGGGGAATGGGTAACAATAGCAGAGATAAACATGGCTAACAGCATGAGTCGATGCCCACCAAACTTCACTCACAGCAATATGGGAGGATTAAATACTTGTAGAAGTACACGTCACACTGGTTGTTCTTCTACTTTCTTTAACACCTTCAATATGACATTTTCCAAAGTGTATGGGAAACTGATAGGCTATCAGTACCTCAAGACTAATTCATTTCTAAATTACAACAGAGGCAATAATACGATTGATGACCCTTACGTGGATGGTGTGAGTCTTACTTATGGGTATCCACGACGACACATATGGACGTTTGCATCAGATATGGATCAATCCAGGTCGTTCTGTCCATGTGGTACTTCAGAAGAAGTTGACATTCCAGATTTCATAGAGGAAGATTATTTTTGCGATAGTGGGATACTGCTGGAAAATCAGGATTCCACATGTGCATTTAGCAGTCCATTATGGGATGGAGAAGGATGCAGTTCGAACTATGGCTGTTGCAGGCATAACTGTCCTCCTTGGTTTTACAAAGAGTTGGGAGGTGGTTCATATTCAGGGCCCATTGAATTAAGGGTGTGTAAAGATCAAGCAAGTACTAATGAGGATATTTTATTGCGATCTATTGAACTTTACATTCATGAGTAAGAACAAGATGTCCTGGATCATATAGAAAAACAAATAGACTTGTGTCTATATTGTGTTGGTTTCATATGTATTTACAATGTAGAGCTGTTATTCCCTATCCTGTTTTCTAGATTTAGTGTGAGTATTATTCATTATTGTCGTATGATTCTGATTTTGTGTTCATCATTTTCTGCAGTAGCATAGTTATGACATGATGTTGCTTGCCAAGGTTGACATTTAGCTAAATAGGAGATTGCAAGGCATGATTAGTAATATTTTACAAGAATTTGCTTATGCTCTGATTCATTTTACTCCACTTATCAAAGCACTGGCACACATTGAAGGCACGCCGTAAAGTGTATGTGCTTATTTTTCAATACTGGCGTACAGTATCTATTCCTAATACACAAAATAAGAACTAAAAATAACACAAAAAACAACAACAGAAAAAAAATATTGAGAAAAAGCCTTTCCTTTCAATAGGTAGCGAAGTGTTTTTGTGACTCTAATCACTTGTAGTAGTTATGAAGTAATAAGCAATTGTATTTAACACAGAATAACTATTAGTTTAGCCTGCCTGAAAAGAGTCATTAACAACTAGCTATAACAGAATCTGTAGCTACATGTAGACTGTGCTCATAATTATAGTTGACAAAAAATTGACATGCAAGACTGCAGCGGTTAATAAGCTAGTTTTCTGCACATTGTATACTAATTTATGATTTTGTTAGTGTTGTCAATAGACTCTATTCAGGCAGTGAGCAATTTCATCCATATTGAAGCCTGGAAAATCTTTGAGAATTGTTCCTAACTATGTTAGTGATTAATCATATAGCTACTGTCATATACTTAAACACATTGATATTAAGATTGAATGTAGCAGGAATATTAATAGTTACCTTGCCTTGTTCCTAGGCTGTAGGGTGAGCTGGGAGAATAGACAACTTGGTACACAGTAATGTAAGTACACACAAAAAAAAAGTGAAGCAAGGTAATGCAAAAAGAAAGCAAAAGAAATACTCTGAATGCAAAAAACAAAACAAACAAACAAACAAAAATAACAACAGCAAACAACTATGTTCATGGAGATAAGGAGAGCTGAGAACCTGTGTAACCCGCCCAAACTGACATTCACTCTACATAGGGCAATGACAATCCACTGAAGAGGCTGAATTGGTTGAACGGACGTAACTGGACGTATCATGGCAGGGTTGACTGCAGCAGAGATATTCAGACTCCCTACGCGCTTATTATTATTTTTCTTGGTGTTTCGTAAATCTCCAGTAATCTGTTGTAATATTCAATAAAAGACAGTCAGTCAGTATAATCAATTATTCATGAATATTATCAAAAAGTATATGTATACAGCAAGAAAGTTATGGCGCAAGCGTAGCCAGTGAGTTCCGGCCACCCACCCGACGGCGTGCAAGGGCTGCATGCAGTACATACACACTGACAGGCCTCCATCATCCAATAAATCATAAGGTTTTGAACGTGTTTGCGTCACCAATTCGATGTTGATGGAATTCTTTCTCAGCATCTTACTAAGTGGATTATCAGATATGAGAAAGACTGCGTTTATAAGGCTCTACCATTTCAATACCTGATTAGATAGGTATATTTGAGAAAATAGAAGCACTGAGGGTTGCACTTTAATTAAGCTGCTATTTTGAACTGGAAAGCTGGTAAGCCAGTCTAGACTAAAAAGTCTATAAATGGATCAATGACAGACTAGACTGATTTGTCCAAAATAATAATACTCCTGTATAATCTAGCTACTTCACAGGCACTGGTTTTGGTGTGCACAATATATCTTGTGACTGGTAATACTCGATATGAAAAGTCGTAATTAATCAACGGTAGCTACTTCACCCACATTTGTTTCAAATACGGAAGGGAGAAACCCAGGTGAACCCCCCCCCGGAATTCCCCACCTCTAAGCGGCGACGTTTACCTATATAAGCACCAATTGTAAGCACTTCTTACATTGCAGCTAGAAAAAGATATATTGTTAGAAGTCTGGCCGTGATGTCGCTATATAGGGAATGGATTGAAGTTGAGGTATGGTCATTAAAGCCAGGTAAGAAGAGGCTAATCAATTTTGAGTTGTGTAGTTAGTGTAACAAATGTGATATTATGTAAAAGAAACAGTTTCCAAGGTGGTATTGCTACAGCATATTTTGTGCTATGCATAGAACTAGCTAGCTGTGTATCTTTTGTGTTATTTTCAAGTGAATGCAGTTTGGCATAGAAATGATAAAATGTTACTTGCTATGTATTTTTAGGCAGCCACATACGTATCACAGGATTAGTGTATGATCATCACATGCTTGTTGTCCGAGTGACAGATCCATACAATAAAAGAGTACTTGTTATACATTATGCCACACCCGGTGGAGAAATGAGGGGAAAATTAGGAAAAGATAACCAGATCATAGAAGAAGAAAGAACCATTGAAGAAACAATCGAAATGGCAGTGTACAAGGATTGTGTTCAAATCTTTAATCCTGCCAAAGCAATTAAAAGAGCCAGGTCTCGCTTGAGTGAAGCAAGATACAAACTTTTCTCCAACAACTGTGAGTCATTTATAAACTGGGCACTAGCAGATGAGGATGTTACTGACCAGGGCAAAGCAGCTCCTGTGAAGATTGCAGCAGGAGTAGCCATTGGGGTGGGTGTGGCTGGAGCTATTGTTGCAGGACTGGTTGGATTATCAAAGCTGCTTAGTGAAGATAAAGAGAGCCAAAGTGACTCAGAAGATTCTTAAATTTTGCTATTTACAATAAACAATTAATTTTGATCAGTTCCATTAATTCATAACCTTAGGCATTATCTTAGACATCACAGTTTAATTTTTTTAAATTAATCATGTAATAAATAAAACTAGCAAGTAACCCCACCAGCACTCCGTATGGCACTTAACATGCTAACTTTTGCAACATAGGAATGCAGCAGCATCATGTAATAAATAAAATGGGTGATTAAGTTTGACAATTAATATAGCCACTATAGTAGTTCAATGCCTTTCATTTGCTTCTAGTAGTGTGAGTAATGAAACACGGCATAGATAAGAGTATTATTGGCGAGCGAGCGTAGCGAGCGAGACACTTACAGGGGTAACATAATTGAAAATCGGGGATGTTTGTTTATTTGTAATATATGTTTGGACGTATGTATGTCCTTGTGTACTTTGACCCTCCGTATTTTTGTGTTCGCTCGGCGTTCGACCACGTCCCAAACTTCACTAAACAGAATCCTCTGGTTTAGCGACCATTACCCGTATCACTTTAGAAATTGAATTGTTTACCGCTTTGAATTGTTTTGCGGGTGCAGTTAAAATGCAAAAACTTATGGGAGCTCCATTTCTATTCGAGTTAGTGGCGGTGGTAAGTTAATACGCTATTTGTCACAGTTATAAGCCCTACTCAACAGCATTACTTGAAAATTCATTGTCCACTAGACGAACCACGAAGGTAAGTCTTGCGTAGGTATGTTCAGTTGTGTGAAAGTATTGTGCATTACAACTACTATTAAGAATATCACAAAGAAAATTTTAAATAACGTGACTTGATTTTGTTGCTTCTTTTTCAATTCAAACAGTTGTGGGGAGCGGTTACTATGGCATTGAATCCCCTTTACCGCATATACTTAATTTATAAACTCGACTTTATTTTAGTAGCTTGAGTGTTAGTTGTTAAAATCAATCATTTAACAATAGTGTAGGTTAAGGCTCGCTCCCATTTGTGCTCAAGCACACCACTAGTTATAGCGAAAATTTAAAAAAAACGGCGATATTACAGGCAGCTAGACTATTTAATAGAACTAGCTACCCCGATAGCTAGCCAGGTGTAGCAAGTTTCAGAGAATTTATTTCAGTAGAATAAAACCATAATATTTCGGCTTGTGGAGCCTTCTAGTGGTTACTGAACTGAATGAGGGTGACTGAACAATGAACTTTGTATAAACAGATGATACAGAACATGAGATCATTGTGTGGTGGGGTACAGCCCCTGGGAATGTTAGTTGGTGTTGGACAAT
>WLWD01004738.1_pt1 | contig 25733 bp, 25 predicted proteins | sample 6712731 | NCBI WGS metagenome assembly WLWD01 (sample SAMN12718690, study PRJNA576275) | sponge metagenome | isolation source: marine sponge | host: Mycale hentscheli | place: New Zealand: South Island, Marlborough, Capsize Point | collected 2014-11-01 | reverse complement strand
TGTGTGTGTATAATGTATACAAGATATCCAAAGAAGTTCTAAATGTGTTTATAATTAGTGACAAAACTCCCAAAATTATAGACAATAGGTTGCACCGAGTGCATATAGTGTGCATTAAATGGAATTTTCAATTAGCCACTAGAGTATAATTACTTGGAACATTGCTAATTGTCTTTGTACTAAATCATAATATTATAATAGTAAACAAATAGGTAGCGAGTGATATCAGTGAAGCTAATAATTAGTGGGGGATCCAATAATATTTAAGTGTTGTACTGTATTCTCAGGAAATGCTGGAAAAGCCTTCACTTATAGAAAGTGTCTAGTAATTGCTACGTATATTGCATTTGGACTCATAGCTGAATAGTTGGGGGGTTTTTTAAGCACCACAAGCCATATTTTAGTCTCATTGCCCTTCCTTCCTGAATTATTTTTCCTATCTTAGATTCCTTTTCTGTGTGCAGCCCAGTGTAAGTATGTATGTGTGTATGTATGTATGTACGTATGTAAGGAAGCCAGTGAGCCAACAGTGAGGTATTGCATGATATCCAAACATGCCACAAATCTTTAAGAAGCAAGGGAGGTCTTATGGTGCATGGATGTCTGCAGCCAGAGAACTATGGATCACCACCAGGCAGAGTCATTTTGATTTGTTGCTCACTTGTGTGCCTGTGTGACCTGTTATGGCAAGCAGGAAGACAGGACAGGACAGGTACGTAAGTTTGTATATACATTGGTCTGTATCATGAATGCACTATATACATACATGCAAAGCTGCATATAGAAAATGAATTTAGAAGGGGCAAAAACAACTATCTTAGATTTTAGGAGATGAGATACTGAATTAATTTTGTTATGTGTAAGAGACCCTTGCAGTGCCCAGAATAATATGCAAACCTGTGCTGATTTTATGTTGCTAAGTCAAATGTAATACCATTAATTTATTACATTTTGACTTTGTAACATGAAACCAGCACAGTTTTAAAGGCTTTTCTAGGGGAATGGAGTGAAGTATTTTACTGCTCCCCTTCATGCCCTCCCTTTAAATGCACTCCTATTAGTAGTGAAAAGGTGTACATTAAGCTTATCTGAATCCTGAATATATGCACAGGGTTTCAAGGATTCCCACTCCCCCAAGCGAAATTTCTCCCACCTCAAAGAATTGCCAATTTAATAGCTTAAATCGGCTGCATTAACAAACAAGTGGCAATTGCGGTAACAGTTTTGATGATCCTGTGATTTATTCTGTTGAGATTTCTCTCATGATTCAGTAATATATATTTCTTACATAATATGCTTTGAAACTTTCAGTGGCTAATTATCATTAGTCATGCCAAGTTCTGTTCTGGTTGGCAGTTTCGTGATCTAGAATTTTTTTAAATTCTCTCAACTACAGTTATACCAAATTAAAAGCACTGTAGTTAAGATATCATAATTTTGTATTGCGTTATATTTTCCAAATTAATTATCCCAACCTGGTTCTGCTTTATTCTTTCTGGTACTAAATAGCGTTAACCAGGAATTTCACCATGATATTCCTAGCATATATAATAAATGTGCAGGGTTGCGGATAAATTGCATTGACCATGTTAAATTGCCGTGACCAATTAGATCATTATTTCAGTTTTCCACTGCTGTAGTATTTCAAGATAATACCACACTTTCTTTTGTAGTGAAAAAGACTCCACTTTAGTATTAGTATGAGTAATAGCACAGTAACCATGCTATTGATCCCTAATAGCACAGTAACCGTGCTATTGATCCCTAATAGCACAGTAACCGTGCTATTGATCCCTAATAGCACAGTAACCGTGCTATTGATCCCTAATAGCACAGTAACCGTGCTATTGATCCCTAATAGCACAGTAACCGATCCCTAAAGCACAGTAACCTATTGATCCCTAATAGCACAGTAACCGTGCTATTGATCCTAATAGCACAGAAACCGTGCTATTGATAGCCCTAATAGCACAGTAACCGTGAGTGCTATGCTGATCCCTAATAGCACAGTAACCGTGCTATTGATCCCTAATAGCACAGTAACCGTGCTATTGATCCCTAATAGCACAGTAACCGTGCTATTGATCCCTAATAGCACAGTAACCGTGCTATTGATCCCTAATAGCACAGTAACCGTGCTATTGATCCCTAATAGCACAGTAACCGTGCTATTGATCCCTAATAGCACTGGTTGCCCGTGCTATCACTCGCTAAATAATAGGCCAGCTTTTTTTCTTTTCTTTTTTTCTTCTTTTTTTAATCATTAACCCTCAGTGCACATGTGCGAGAGGGTTATAGTAGTTGTCCTGTTTGTCTGTCACACTCTGGTTTTGGAGACTACTGACAATTAACAGTTGATTTATGTATGAACTTACTCAGAACGACGATTTAAGACCTTTTATTGTGCTACTTATTTAATTTTTGGCTAGTTCTTGAGAAAACACTAGTTCTGTGTAGGTACCAGCTTTGTGGATAACTCCCCCTATTAGCAAGTTGTAATCTACCAGACCCCTTTCTTCCTCCCCGCCCACCAATTTAGGGGAAGAAAAGGGTCGACGATGCCAGATAAGTGGGACAGTGAAACACAGTGAGAGAGGGTGAAGAATGATATTTAACATAGGGTGGAGTGTTCATAGAGCAGAGCTTCCAACATTACTGATTCATCTATGTGTTTACAAAAAATAACTGATTCAAATGATTGGAAATTTAGTGGTAATGACAAAGTATAAGACCTCCTTAGAATTTCACTCCATAATATATTATGCTGACGAAGGTATAACATTTTAGAGCTGTACAAATAATGTATCAGTTATCGGTTTTTCATTATCGGTATTGGTTGTTGATCTCTTGGTCGTGCCGATAGAATTAACCGACAAAAAGAAATTTTGTACACATCATGTTACTGCTGACAATAATTGAGTTCTTCTAGTGCTTAAACAATGGACAATGAAAATAACTAAGGTTTTGAAGAGGTTTCCATACTTTGCTGCTGCCGCTAAAGTACGAGAAGAAGTTTTTTGTTTATAGTGCCAGTGTTAAGCACTCTGCTGCAGTACATATCACTAAGTAATTCTTGACATACAAGCCACCTAGCCCTTGAAAGAGAGGAAGTTATATACAGCTAAGGAAACGACGTTACGAAAATCTATTCATCAATAATTCCTGTAACATAATATTTCCCATTATGTAACCAAGTGAATATTAAAAATGTAATCAAAATAGCTATTGGTTATTGGTATTGGCCTTGATTCTATATAGAATATTGGTATTTTGGTTGAATCCCCTATCAGGCACACTACAAAGTTTGTTAAACTAGCCTGCTACGAAGTATGTGTTATATAGAGTGTAATAATGCATATCACGAACAGTAATCTAAAGACCTCGAGTTTAAATAACTTATTGTTACGCTAATTTTGCTTGTGACTCTTTGTATGTAGGATTGTGTAGTACAGTAGGAGGTGAAAGCGCTGTGTTCCTCTGCAGTGAATAGTGTGCTGATTATAAGCTACTTTTGGACTTCATAAGAGGTGAGGAAGCTGCACAAAGAAAGAGGTTTTTTGAAATTATCTTGTATTTTTTTATTGAAGTATTCTATGTACATACTCTTAGTGGCTAATTGATAATTCCATTTAATGCACACTTAGACAATCTGAAATATAGGGTACAACTTAAGAGTCTGAAAAAATTGAACTTTTGTATCTTATGTATAAGTGGACACATAAACACACATACATATGCACATGCACACACATCCTGTGAAGCTGCCCATCCAAGTAGGATTATAGCAATATCCTAGAACAAAGACTTGTCCTGGATAATCATCAGAGCGTTGCAGAACAAGTGAACTTCTTTGAATGACTTGGGGGGGGAGGGGAGAGGGGAAGTCTCAAAAACTATCCTGTAGCTTGGTGTATGACTGCAGAAGCGTTTATGCCGGGTAAGGTCACCTGGTCTTCTAAAATTTCGTCCACATGCACACACATACATATGCACATGCACACTCACAAATGTTTGTACCCATTTAACTAACTGCTCACTAGATTTATTCTGAGTGTTTCTGAAAACACATACAAATTAAAGTCCACACAAAATACAATGAATCTTGATGGTGGTCTTAAAATATCTAGCATTTGGAACCAATTTCTTGGGTTTTATTGAATACATCGATCCTTTATTTCTTTAATTTTTCATTATTTTTCATTATTTAAATATAATTATTAATTAATTTAATTATTTAATTATTTACTTTTTATTGATATTCTTTTTAACTCTCTTCCAACCAACTTAATTGAGGAGGAAATACCAATTTAATACAATCACTGAACTAGTTAGTCTTTTACAAGCATATTCACCATAGCAGACGCTGTGTATCGACGCGAAGAACCAGCCACGGAAGAAGCCATCTTCGAGCTCTAGCGGTATAGCCAAACTTCAGCATTTTTTCCCTTCATATGATAACATACGGTTATTTCTCTATTTATAGGAAGTAGCTACTGGTCACGCGCAAACTACACAAAACTGATGGTAGTCGCGCCGAGAACATTTCTCCCGCCTTTTACTCTTGCACGTACCAGCGATTTTTCTGAATTGTATAAAAACCAGGTAAACTGAGCACCCACGTCATTGCTACCTGGATACGAGATTCCTAAAGCAATTGCAGTGTGGATTAGGCGAACTAAGGCTAAGTTCTAACACAGTAACAATACTTAGTTTTATGTTACCTAACTATCGGGCTCGCTCGCCATTTGTGCCCAAGCACACCACTAGTTATAGTAGGAAGTTTAGCTTACTTATAATCGCAGTAAAATATTTATATGCGAAGATACCATACCAGTTTTGTTGTAAAAATAAAACAAAAGGATCAATTTTTCTATAGTTTGGTCGGAAGAAAGCTAATATTTATTTATTTACTTCTTTATTATATTTACTTATTTAATTAATTATTATTTATATATTTATTTATTCATTCATTTATACAATTATTTATTGTTTTATTTATTTGTTGTTGTAGTTTTTTTTGTTTTTTTTTATTTTGTGTTATTAATTATTCATTATTATGATTTTAGCGTTAGCGCTTTCTGAAGTTCCTTAGTGTCAATGTATCATTTAACATTCTGTGGTCGTAGTTTTCACGACTGTACCATCTCACAACTGATGAAGGCTTCTTGAAGCCGAAACATCTTGTTAAAATTAAACTTCATCAATACTATGATAAGTTCAAACAATAAGATTATTAAGTTCAGTTACATACAGTAATTGGCGAGCGAGCGAGGCACTATCAGGGGAGGCACTATCAGGGGTAACACAATTGAAAATCGGGGATATTTGTTTACAGTAGGCGACAAAAAAAAAGTTCCGAATTCCGTCCCGTAGAACACCCGTGGAACGGCAGTCGCAACCGCTATAAAACGGTAAAAAAAACGGCGTGTGTACGCCCGTTTATAGCATACGTACGGCTGTACCGTTCCGTCGCGCGGTATTAAGAAACGGTCATACCGTCGCAAATAAACGCCGCAATGGACGATAAATTAGCGACGATATTTACCGCTCTCGTATACGGTCGGCGTTCACGTGCAACGGTTGCACAAAGGATAGAAGTTTTGCTGCTCACGGTGGAAGCCTTTTTGTGGAAAAATGACTCTTAGAAGCCGTTTGAGTGCTTTCGTAAATTCTAGTGAGTATAGCAGCTTTGTATTGTGTTGTTTTCAATAGCTATATTTTGGTTGTGCTATTTTTTGTTTTTGTTTTTCAAAAGCTATAACTACAAGTATATATATTTTTTATTTTCTTTGCCACACATCAGCCCTAACATTATTAGCTAGCATAGCTAGTTTTAGTTTTACTCTGTGTTTCAAGTTAATTTTTTTTGTTTACAGCTATAAATAAATTTTTGTATTTTTTATTTCTTTGTCACACACTTGCTCTAGCAAACTTAATTTCTTCTCTATAGTCATATGTACTTTTGTTTTGTTTCAAGGTTTTTTTTGTTTTGTTTTTTCGTCCCCTAACTACCTGCCAAATGGGCTAATTTGTTCTTATATTGTCAATATTGTCAACATTTTTTTTATACTTAAATAGGGAATTACTTCCTAGTTTATTGGGATGCTGAGGAGTCTGTCTCTTGTGTGTGCCGAACAATTTGCCAGGGTGGAAGTAAGGTTGGAGATGCTCTTAAAGTGAAGTTTAAAGGGAAGCAACATTCGGCAAGAGTTTGCGCTGTTGGTGAGCGACACGTTTCTTACTGGCAAGATGTATCACAAAATATTGAACCCTTTTAAGTTGTGTTTTTATAACGAGTAAAATTAAGAATATCAAGAAAGTCATAAATGTCATATCACACTTGTCGTATATGTGACCGGATTTGTGAAAACCTGGCTAAACGCGGCATCTACAGTTTTCTAATTTATTCTACCAGTAGGCTGCACGGGGCCTTGGGATGCCTTCCTCCTAATTTGGAAGCTGTAGCACAAGCCGTCTTCGCCCTACGCACTACAACACTTTAGCTAAACTTATTATTGCTGACTTCGAAAAAACACCAGGTAAAGGCGTTGCTAAGGTCAGGGGCGTGCCTTGTGTCCGTATACTATTACTGCGTGTCTCCGGGACACTATGGAATAAACCGGTTATAGGCGGATTGAAAGAAGTCTAAAAGGCTTAATGCAGGGCTCCTTAAGAAACTATGATGGCAAGAATTGCGTGAGTACGTGAATTATGTAGAATAGTAAGTGAATTAGTTAGCTATAGTTTTCCCGGCTGTTAGTGAAAAGCCCGCCAATAATTTCTTAGCAACTCTCCGTACACGAGTCCAACCGGCTAGTGTTTCTAGCCTCTTAGTGTGAGTTCTAGAGCACGCCAGAGCTTACAACTGCGTCATAAGCTAGAGCTAACTGGTGTCTATCCATTTCTGCCGTAAAAATTTCGAAAAAAATTGACCCATAAGGCTTTACCCGGGGATACTGAAAAAAATTGTTTGCCGCGTTTAGGCCGATTTCCCCAAAACTGGTCACATATTTGACTCTGTATGATATGTATAATGCTCTAAAAAAAAGTGAAATTTTTACATGCTGAGAAAAAAAATTAGTACTGGCATATTTTCTTGTGGTTCAAAAATGACATTTAGAAATAAAATTGAAGCTTGTTTAGCCTTTGGGGTTATATTTATTTGAAGCTATATGGAACAACATTACCACAACAACAACAACAACAAATTATCAATTAACTAAAATTAATGTCACATTTTTTTCCCTAATGGGCATAAATTTCCGTATATCCAGGGACTAAAGATGAGATGGAGAAACTGGAGGAGGAGTATGTGGCAGGTGAATTTACACCCTTTGAAGATTCACCACCATTAAAAAAAACCAGTCTTGAAAGTACTGCTGAAAATCTTAGTGGTGGAAGTGTTGAGGGCAACGAGACCAGAGTTGTGGATAGTGGAAGTATTGAGGATAGTGTACCTAGTGTAGCAGATGTTGATGAAAGTGTTGACGGTGGTGAAAATAGTGTAGAGGATGATGAAATTTTTGAGATTGGTGAAATTAATTATGTGGATGATTGTGGTAATGATGATATTGGTGGTGATATTGTGGATGTTGATAATGACACTAGAAGTAATGGTGGTATTAATGCTGTTGTGAATGGTGGTGGTGACAATGAGAGTGTTGCTACTGACCGTGGTGGTTCTGAAGTGCTGGTTCTGAAGGTGCGGCAGTAAGTCCAAGGCCGTAGGAGCTGGCACGGCCAGCACGGCCATGGCCGTACCGTTTTTTTCCTAGAAACCACACCCCCACTTTAAAATTAGTACTGGGCATACCCAGATTGATAAGTTTTAGGCATGGCCGCCTTACCAGATGTTCCTTCTGAGCCATATCAGCCGCAGAACCACAGCTTCCCCAAGTGCCAGTTTGGACAGTGAACCGCTCTTCCAAAATTCGTGGTTCAGCCAAGTGGAAATGGATCCACTATGATGCCTCTGGAGACTTAGCTTATTGTCACATTTGCATCAATGGCTTGAAAACAGGTAAAATAAAAGTTTCTATTGGGCATGCAGGAGAATCTACTTTTATATCTGGTGGGTTCTGGAACTGGAAAGATGCCACTAGCTAGGTGCTTTAACAAACATGAAGCTAGTCTTCTCCATAAAGCAGCAGTGGATGCTGTTATTACTGTACCCAAACCTGTTTAGATGTTGGTGTTATGCTCTCAAAAACACATGCATTAGAAAAGTTCAAGAATAGAGAGTATGTTTTTCAGGTTTTCCATAGCATAGAACTGATAATTTAGACTAAAAAATCTGTTCAAATGAATTTATAACTGGAAATGACCATAGAATGAATAACATACAACAATTTTAAATTTATTTCATCTACTAATTATTTTTTTCTTTTGTATCCTTGGATTATCACTATCAAAATTATTCATTAAGTGAAAATTGAGATTTCAGTGCTGTCATTGCATGCCTGCTACTTCTGTGCTTCAAACATCGATCTAAAAATACATAATGAGTGGGTGTGGTTTCTTTGCCGTACCATTTCAAATTTGCTTCCTACGGCCCTGTAAGTAATAGCAAGAGAGGGAGAAAACAAACAAGGAATAAGCCAGCCACCAAGAAGACGATCAAAGAGGCACGGAAGAATGTGACGAGGAAGCCCAAGCAGACCAACAAGCCTAAAGGTAAATAATGAATAATTAAGTAAAAAAAGGTAAAATAAAAATATAAAATAATAATTCAGCGAGCGAGCGAAGCGAGCGAAGCTGACTATCAGTCGTGTTCAATTGAGATTTCAGATATATATATATATATATGTAGGTATGTATGCGTACGTCAAAAAATTTCGCCCGCGCTTCTAATTACGTAAGTTAGGTAAAGCGTTTACAGTTCCGGTATTTTTCAATTAACGAGCACGGAGAATCAACTAAGTTTCAACCAAAAAGTTTATAGCTACTCTCTTCTTGGCGAAAGACTGAATGGCAAATTGTCAAGCTGCGCTTCTTTGCCACTGCGTTCGAAGTTTATTAGGTAATTCTGTTATTGTTAACTCTTCATGCCTAATCATTGCTATTATTTAGCGATTTCCTTCACAAATCATCTTTACCTATACTCATATATTTACTCGCTCGCCATGCATTTGCGCTATTCGAGCGCACCACTAGTTTATTTATTTATTGGCGAGCGAGCGTAGCGAGCGAGACACTTACAGGGGTAACACAATCGAAAATCGGGGATGTTTATTTATATATATGGACGTACGTATGTCATTTTGTACTTTGACCCTCCGTATTTTTGTGTTTGCTCGGCGTTCGACCCCGTCCCAAATTGCACTAAACAGAATCCTCTGGTTTAGCGATCAGTACCCGTATCACCCTAGAAATTGAATTGTTTACCGTTGCTTCTTGTTTTGCGGGTGCAGTTTTTCTATTCGAGTTAGTGGCGGTGATAAGTCAATGCGCTCTTTGTTATGGTTATAAGCCGTGCACAACAGTATTTACTTGAAAATACATTGTTCACTAGATTACTGCGAAGGTAAGTCTGTGTAGGTGCATGTCCAGTTGTTGTGTCAAAGCATTGTGTGTTACAACCACTACTTAGCTAAAGAATATCACAAAAAAAACTTTTAAATAACGTGTATTGTTTTGTTGTTGTTTTCCTTCCAAGCAGTTGCAGAGAGTTGTTACTATGGCACTGAAATCCCTTTACCCTGTATGGTAAATTAAAAGACCTTATATTCAGTAGCTTCAGTGTTAGAAGTCAAAATCATTCATATAAAAATAGTACAGTCTTTAGGCTCGCTCGCCATTTGTGCTCAAGCACACCACTAGTAATAATAATAAGTCATAGCCTCATACATACGTAACAGACAACCGATTATGTGCCGTCATAGAATGTTCCATTCTATGAAGGGTTAGAAATTTGGTATTTGTAAAAATTAAAATTAAAAAAAATTAAAATTTTTATTAAGCGGAAGTCATATTTGCTAACTGTAGACTGTAGTCTACTTCTGAGTGTGTACGTACATTTGTATGTGAGTGCACTAAGCATGAGGTTGATGTGTTCCAAGACCCAAGGATGTGTGTGCATGCTTGGTGCCCTCTTGTGTGATGGTTGTAGAATATACCATAATTCTTGTTTCAGTCGAAGCAGCAGTACATTCTGCAGTAACAAAAATGAAAGGATGAAGAGGACATATAAAATTACCAGTATGAATCAATTAATGTTATATGACTAAGTTATTAATGGATGCTCACATAATTGACCAAATTCTATTGACCTTGTGGTTATCAGTTGCTTTAGTGCAAAACTCCTTTACTGGTTGTGTGTGTGTGTGTGTGTGCCAAAAATAAGTATTATTAATTTTAGCTGGGGGCTGCCACCAGGTCTCCTTTAGAAGGAGGAGTTGGAAGAGGGAATGATCACCACCAGTTACGATTTAGACTACATATTTTTTTGTCTTATACTGATAGTTGTTTGTGAAGTGTCAGCCAATAGACTACAAGTGGAAGTTAATCACCTCATTGGTAATTTTTTCTATGGTCATCATTTATATTTCTCATGTACTGCCATTCTGTCTGAGTCACGGCTGTTTCACTAATAGAAACATTTACGGTTAATTGTTACCGCGTAAGGGTACTTCTGGTATTCTCATGAATATATTCATGAGATGTACATTCTTGTCAGCAAAATATCTGTTCTTTGTTCACCTATATTTCAAATCTGATTAAGCCTAGACACATCCTGTTTAGGTACAGATAGATAGTGACCTTTAAAGGGCCATTCCCATTCCACCGCGCAATTCAAACCGATTCCACACGTACAAGAAAGGTCAATTTACACCGCTCCACCTGGTTAGACAAGGCTGGTTTTGTGGGTTTCTTATCAGTAACTGGAAGTGCTTCAGACATCTAGGCTGAGGTGAGGCAATAGCTTAAATATCAATTAACAGCAACATTGTATTTAGAACATGCAATTTTTTTTTTTGTTCACATAATATGAATTCAAATAATGACTAGTTCAATGGAGTACCACCAAGAACAGCTGCAGAAACATTGCAGAATCTGTGGGAATCGCCTCAATAAGGCCAAAGGGAGAACACAGCCTATGTATTCATGCAAAGAGCACTCTTCTGATCTTTTGTGTGTTGCTGGAGTGGGGAATGTAGCCACAGAAGATAGTGAAGTCTTCCCACAGTGCTATTGCAACCTCTGCCATTCTAAATTGAGGAATGCCAATCGTGCGGCAAGTGATGGTCTTCCTTTCCCTCCCATCACTGCAGTGGAATGGTTACCACACCAGGAGGAGGACTGCAAAGTAGGTGGAAATTAATTAATGTACTGGCAAAAAAAAACAACACACTCCGAAAAATAAAACAACTAAAAAAAATTTAAAAAAAAGAAGATAATAGGTTAGACATTTTTTTAAAATAATTAATTATAACAGGTATGCTCACATTTTCGACAAGTGTCTAAGGGTGGTGGACGTAATGCAAAGTCTGCCAAAGGTAGAGGAAGGCCTGCAGGAGAAACACCAAGGGCTGTAATTGAACACATCCGGTGTACAGCTCCTCCAAGTCCACTACAGGACACTGCTCACTTCTTCCCTTCACCTATGCAGGAGAAATTGCTGTGCTCACTCTGTCACAAGGTAGCGTTCCGGCCGGTAGAGCTTTCCTGCGAACAGATAGTGTGTTCCAGTTGCTGCTGTAAAGCTATACTACAATCGAACTCACTGAAATGTCCCTGTTGCAGTGCCCACATCCTGTCTAGTGAGACCATTCGTCCTCCCTCCTCTCTATTTATGTCATTGATGGATGACCTTCTAGTAAAGTGTCCCAATGCATGTGGTTGTGCGGTGAAGCTGAGTAACTGCATCAACCATCAGCAAAGTAATTGCCATAGTTTTAGGGAAAACCCCAACTCACCATCCAGGATCACTTTGAAAGATGTGTTGTCGAAGTCCTCTACATCTCCTGCTACACCTGCAGAAATTCAGGCAACACACTCTTTGGTGAAGCGGCTTCTGAACCAAGGCGAGATTTCTTCCACTTCCACACCTATAATCAAAGTAGGAAGTCGAGGCCAGGTATGTTGACAGCATTTAAGTTAGAATTGGTTTGAAAATTGAAATTTGTATATTTGAACTAAAGCCTATCACCTTGGTGCAAGTCCCAGCTGGACGAGTGGAGACTAGTGATGCGTGCGCTAAGACAGTCCGTAGGCGCACCAAGACACTGAGTTTGGTACGGGAGATTGCCAGCTGTGGTGACAGCACTTCTCAGCTGGGTGAGGAGATAAAGGTACTGTCTAACTTGGAGAGGCAGAGTCTTCTTCACCAAGCACAGCTGCCAATATCTATTCCAGTTAAAGACTCGTTGGCTATGAAAGCCGATCTGGCTATGCCTTGGAATAGATTAAGAGTATTGAGACGGTAATAAACTTTAAGCCATACTTATTTCTTGACTTACCAAATATGATTCTGTAGATGGTTCAAATCTTTCAACATTTGCATAGCCAGTGAACGCCAGCAGCGGATGGTTGCGAAGGACATTGTTGGGGAGGACATAATAGCAGAGAAAGGGGCCTTTAGCTTCTGCGAGCAAGGGAAGGAGGAAGTCATAAAGGAAGTTCCCTTTGTATATAGACCTAACCTCATAGCTGCAATAGCAGAAATAGTGGATAAACATGAAAGGTAATGTTAACCAATGCCTATACAACTTACTAATTGCTTTGCTAATGAGATTCATCGCCATAGAATCCACAGGGGGAAGGGTCTATATTGAATAAATGACACAAAAAATATTTTTTCATTCAAGGTCTACTGCTGGTTTGACATGGCATGATGGTGCCATACCTTCAGACGAGATTTGGGTAAAGCTTGGTGGTGACAAGGGGCGTGGCAGCTTTAAGCTGAATCTTCAGCTTGTCAACACTGCCCATCCAAACTCCATGAAAGGGACCACTCTTCTCTCTGTTTTTAAGGCCGGCGATACAGTCATAAACCTCCACACAGCACTAGACATGTACAGGGAGCATGTCATAGAATCTCAGGGGATGAACATCAAGTAATAAAAAGCAAAACATTTTGTGGTTACTTTTAAAAAAAAATACTTGCTTTTAGGAATCGCACTGTCAAGATTTTCTTTTCTGGAGACTATGAGTATCTCTGCCGTATGTATGGCCTCAGTGGTGCCAGTGGTATGTGCCTTATTAAAAATATTAAAAATATATTTTTTAAAAATCATTTTTATATAATTACATGTGCACCTCACCTTTAGGTCGACATAATTGCTTGTGGTGTACAATACCAAGTTCCAAATTGGTGGAACCCTTGGCCAGTAGAGGATCTTTTCCAGCCAGAACATTGGACTCCCTCAAAGCCGACCACTCTAGGTTAACTTCCGAAGGCCATGGAAATCTGAAGAGGGCAAAGTTATTTAATAACGTAATTGGAGAGGCGTTATTTGATATTCCGCTAGACAATGTAAGAATTACCTCTAGATAATCAAAATAAATTAAAATTGATTAATTCACAGGTCTGCATACCAGGCCTCCACTTGTCCCTTGGGATTTTCAATCGGCTGTGGACCCTCCTTGAAGAAGCGTGCTCTGAGCTAGATTTTAAGTTGTCTTCTCGAGGAAGTAGTAGCCCATCCTTCAAGAAACTGGGTGATATGAGGGTGGAGTTGCAAACTGAACGCAACTATGCCGATTTGCTTACACAGATGATTACTTTTCACACGCTGGCTGTGGACAGTGCAGATGATCTCTGTGACCAGTTGAAGGCAGATCTGGCTACTTCACAACTGTTCATCAGTGAGAAGGTACCATTAGTACATGTAACCCAAATATTTACTAATGCTCATCATAAAATAGTCAAAAGAAATATCTAAGTACGAACATACCCTCAAAAAGGAGTTTGATTATGCCAAGGGGACTCTCTATAGCTTGTTGGACAGGAGCCTCCAGGCACTGAGGGTAAAACGTCAGGCGTACCAAGGAGGTACTTTTATCGGCAATCATGTCCACAAATTACTTAACGTAGACTAGTATAGATTGGAATTCTGAGCTTGACTGTTGTTTTTTTAACTAGAAAAAGAGCATCTCCTTTATCTCCAGCAAACTAAGGGAAGTGGCATCCACTCATCCAACCATTGCTGCAGATATCAACCAGGCTGTGGACAAATTCACCACTGCCTTTACTCTGTTTGGCAAGTGCCACAGAGGGTACAATTCCTCCCATTATATGTCTGATGGGGAAATAGACAAACTAGGTAGATAAATATATATATAAGTTGTTTTTTTAATTTTTATTTATACTTACTTCATTGTAATAGAGACTAAAATCATCAACTTCTTGAAGTTTTACAGAAGTTCATTTCCCAAAGCTACAGTGCTCCCCAAGATGCACATTCTTGAGGACCACGTTGTGCCCTGGGTTAGGAGATGGCGGCTTGGTTCAGGATTAATGGGAGAGCAAGGTGCTGAATCCATTCATGCTCACATCATGAAGTTGGAGCGAATCCACCAAGGGATACCTGATGATGTTGAAAGACTTAGATACATTATGCAAGAACATATGCTAGAGTCAGATCCTTCACTAACTTGCCTCATACCAGCACCAAAGAAGCGGGAAAAAAAGACTGATGACTCCTCAGAAGATGATAGTAGTGGCAGTGACACTGATTCTTGAATGATTTTAATTTGTATTCCTTTGTTGCCCTATCATACCATTGCATAAGCCTAGCTGACCAGCCTGCTTATTGATCAGTTTTTCGGCCTAAAAAAAAAAATTTGCACCTTTGAACCAATTTAAAAACCATTTAAATTCTCTGAAATGTTAACTCACCTAAATCATATCTTCTAAACCACTTCCATATTTCTTCTATACTGACTGTACTAGTACCCAGTAGCGTGGCAACTTAACCGTGGGTCAGAATTTTTTATTTTGTTAAAAAAGCCCCTTCCAAAATATTACTGAGGTGGTTTCCCTATTCCATTCAACAGTTAGCTTACGTAATAAGTGTAAAATGGGATAGCATTCTTATGGTTTTTGGTTGCTACTGTGGTAGTTAGGGATATTGACACTGGGAAAAAATTTTGGGGGGTGTGACTAAATGTCCCCGTGGCAATTGAAGTAAAACTGCCGTGTATTGTCATCAGTAGTTTTAAAAAAAAATTTTTTTTTTTATTGCAAATTGCAGCTGTGTTGACCTGTAAGTACAAGTTGTGGGCTAAATTGCTGGTCACACTACAAGTGTGTGTAGTAAACAAACCTCAAGCCCATTCAGGTGTGGTTAGTTTTAAAGTACCTGCTAAAAGCTTAAACCTCAAGTGCTTCTTAGATTAATGAAAAATAATTATTATGCAGGACATATCTTGGCTTTTGCAGGAGATCTGGAAAGTGGTCAGCCACATGTGACCCATGCCATCTCACTTCCACCGCCTCCCTCCTCCTCTATTGCAGATATGGAAACAACTGTAACTATTTACAGTTCAGATTCCGAAGGTAATAGTAGATTAATGGTGAAATATTGGATTAAAATTGTTCCATTTGCAGATGAAGCTCGTGTGATACTATGGGATTTAAAGGAGAGGGTCACAAAAATGGAAGATTTTTTCAAGTATTTCTTCCTCTTTCTTAAATGTTCCTTCCTGTTGTGCATCTTTTTCGTCTGTTTCTGCTATATCTACCTCTTTTCCCAATGTTAGTTCCATTGTCTGTTCTCTTCCTTATTTTACTTCGTCATTGTCCTCAACTACTCCCCTTACTGTTTTGTCGACCCAACCCTCTGCATTATCTTCTCCTTCACTAACATCTACTGCTCCCACTATTTTACAAACACAACCCCCCATTTTGTCTGCTACTCTTACTACCACTCCCACTTTCAGCACATGTCTACCTATTTCATCACCCTTACCCACTACACACACCACAACACCTCCTATGGCTGTTCCTGTTCAATCATCAGAGAATGTAGAGTTACTACAACCCATAGACAGAGTCCTCGCTAACAACAGCCACCTCAGACAATCATCTACCATTGGAAAGCTGGCTTGTAAATTAGCCAGAGAGGCAGTTTTTGGAACTTATGTAATGAAGCGCTGTACACCATATGGAACGAAACAATACCCCCCCTGCCACCACAAAAATTAAAAGAACTAAAACAATCGATTTTTGGGGTTTTCCCACAATACTGGGGAAATCTGATCGAGTTCGAACCTTTGTGGAAGGTGTGCGTTGAATCAATTCAGCAATGCTGCAAGAGATTAAGGCTTAAACAATAACATTTTATTGTGAACTTCATATTATAAATAGTACTGAGTGAAATGTTTTCATATTTACATATATTGTATTAAATCAAAAAATTAAATTAAATTAAAAGGTATATTAAAAAGTGTGAAATGACCAATTAGAAAGTATATTAAACAATATGTATGAAACTATCAATATCCAGTTGCTTCTCCATTTAACTCTATGATGCATGGTAGTACTTTGCGTAAGTGTCTATAATGTATTTACAGTTACGGTGCTCCAAAAAGCCTGAATGCCCTGCACAAGTTCTGCCTTGTTCTTTGGCTTCACCTCCCTCCGGTTGTATTCCTTCATCTCATGCCAGAGATTTTCGATGGGGTTTGCATCAGGGGACTCAGCAGGTGTTTTCATCCAGTTTATGTTGTGTAATTGGATGAATTCCTTAGTGTGCAATGATGTGTGCTTAGGGTCGTTGTCCTGCATAAACCTATGACCGAATGGATAAACGTCGTTGATAAAGGGCAACAGTGTCTTTTCCAAGATCTCGGTATACAAGTTCTTATCCATGATCCCCTCAAAGATGCACAAGGCAGTTGCACCACGGCATGATATCCCTCCCCACACGTGTACTTTCACTGGATGCTTCGCTCTAAGACAAAGTAAATATAAAAATATAAAAATAAATGACAAATTATTAATACATTTTGTGGTAGCTACCGTGGTTTGTTCCGGGGCAGTTCTCCTATCTTGCAGCAACAAAACCTTCTGTGGCTCTCAAGCTGCACAGTACACTCATCTGACCAGATGACATCCCGGAACCCAGTCTCAGCTTCGTGTAGATACTGAGTAGCCCACTCCAATCTCTTTACTTTGTTATCATTTGGCAGTATGGACTACCGCTAAATGAAAAAGGAGGATCCAATTCAAAATACACAGAAAGCTTCAAATTTTTAAGATGTTCTTAAAATAGCCCATATTGATTATTTAATATTGTGTATTAAAGAATATTAATTAGAAATAAATTCACACCAAAGGGATATTAAAAAACAAATTGAAAAATGGGGAAGGTTTTTGTTCTTGTTAACTTGTTCATGTGAAAATAGAAAAACTATTTTTAAGGGCAATTGGAAATGATCATATTTCTCTAAAATTCACTGACAGTACTGTCCTCACTGTCTGCAGCGGAGTACTGTCCTCACTGACAGCAAGTGGCCTTTGCTCCTTAACAAGGCATGTAACTGGTAGGCTGAAGATTCATGTCCTTAGTTTTATTTCTGAATTCCATTTTTGAAACCACAAGTGAATATGCCAGTATGAATTTTTTTCTCAGCATACAAAAATTCTTTTTTTCTTCCCTGTATTTTAGCCACTACACTGATTCATCAAGCTGAAAAATTATAAATCTATCTTTCTATCTAAGGTTCGCTTAGACTCATATACCATAAAGAACAACAACAAGTATTTATATTGGCCTACATGTAGGACTAACCTGTTAGCTTATATGTTGTTAAAAATTGTCTTATTCCTCTCTCACTTGCAACCATCCCTTCCTCTGCCAACAGCATCTGAATTCTTGCTGGGTTGCAGCCTTTGTGTTGTGCATGTGTGAAACTTAAAAGGATTGCCGTGCAAAGGCCTGCTCATGGTCCAAGATGATGGAGTGACAGCATGATTACAACAGAGAAGAAGTAGACGTGGTGTGTGCCCACATAGGACAGGAGTAGCTGAATGGGATAGTGCATAGCAGGGCTGGAGAATGAGGCAGAGAGAAGGCTGAAGAGAAAGGCTGCTGCTCAACTGGATAATCAAATGCCCTTTATCTTGCCAACAGATCTTCCAGAGAAGGATGAATTGCCTCCTCAAGATGACTGGATAAGAAGCTGTGAACATTCCAGATTAACTTGTTTGTTTACACCTGCTGCTATGCATTCTATCATATCCCACTTCATTTGTGCACTTCTTGAACCCACAGTCATCAAGCAATTTGTTTTCATGCCATTATTTTTATTTCTACTGTACTGAGACTCTGATAACTGCAAGGTGATTGCTATAACTTTATCAGATGTGGAAAAAAAGTACTCCCAGTGAACTTCTAGCTAGTGATAATAACATTACCTTGTGTTGTGAGGGGATCATGTGTTTTGACTAGTTCATCAACTCCTTATAGATTCCTCCATAAACATTGTGGGAAACACAAACTCCACTCAATTAATATTCAGTTGTAGCGTATGCTGGCAAGGAATTTAATAAGCTATAATATTGCCATGGAATAAGATGTGTAGCGTAGTCGAGAGACAGTTAGCTACTAAAACTATACTAAATACAACTCGTCTTTCTTTTTAATGATGATGTCATAGTATGATGATGATCAAACAGAGTTCAAAGTTCCACTACAGATGTATGAATGATAAATTAGTGTCATTATACAGTGACTCCTTAAAAATAGCCACCTTCATCTTATCAATTTATGCTTGGTATAAAGTTATTGGATTGCTATAATGGCATCCAGAGGTTAAATTCTGAATAATTTCTTGAGATGTATTTTTCATCTTATTATGGGACTATATAGTGACCATTATGAACCGGCTAAACGTGTTGCACTGAGTTTGCTGAATGTAAGTATTTCAAGATTGTATTACCTACAATATATATTCAGTCATAATGACAAGGTATAGGTCCTGTTGTAATAATAAGAAAATGTTTCATTTTCATGAATCAATTTACGTGTGTGTGTGTGTCTTGAGTTTACGTGTGCGTGTGTCTTGAGTCAATTTGTGTGTATGTCTTGAATCAATCAAACTTCTAGTTCAGCCCACCCAGCTTATATTATCCTATACCGAGCTTATATTATCCTATACCGAGCTTACACCCAGCTCATATCCAGTCTCGGAATAAGGCAGGCCATATTCAACATATACCCACCCAGCATATTAAGAATCCAAAGTCACAAAAACATTTAATTAAGTTATGATTGCTAATTAATGTCTCATAAACTGTTATTTGTTTTGTTCATCAATTTCTTGATTGTCCTCCTCTCCCGCAGCATTGTTAACCGTACACTTTTTATATTCTCGTGGAGCATGTTTTTGTTTCAATGAATCCCTTCACCTGGTTTCTCTTGGATGACTTGATGGCAGGCTGTTCTAGTAGACATCTTACTATTAGGTAAACTTATTTAATGCTCCTGAGCGATATGACAGAGGATGGCGTAAAAGTCTTCTCATCTTGTTCTTGTTCTTCATCTGACATCATGTCAGGTGTGACATCTGACCACAGCTCCCTCTTCTGTCCTTCCCTCACTGCCTTGCCCTGGCGCTCATAACTCTGTAGAGAAATAAATCAATATGAAGTGCACATAAAAATATTATACATAAGATAAAGACACACTCATAATAGATTATCAATCTGCAATGATCATAGGTAAACGCATAATGGCCATCGAGTAAACATATTAATCATTAGATGTTAAAAGTACTACAGAATCGACACCTATGCCCAAAATACTTGATCACTATAGTATTATGCATGCATGTTTTGAGTTGTGCCCCGGACTTCCGGTTTGACCCCTTTTAATCTTTCCCTGCGCATGCGTGTCTTCTGGCTTAAAACCCTCGACACGCCTGCATATCATCAGATTCCCCATAACTTGTTTTCCCACAACCTGAGTTAACAGTCAGGGCGGGTAGCTAGCTACTTGGTGGACACCCATACTTACAAACATACCAACCAAACTGTGGGCAAAAGAGAGAAGAAGACGACAGAGAGAGAGAGAGGAGAAGATAAAGAAGAAGAGAGAAGAGAGCAAACAGTGAACATTTGTATGGTGTGTCATATTGAACGTTATTATCATTTATTAGCATAGTTTATTCATCAGTGCATGAGTGTATTTGTAAATGTAGTCACGTCATCAGAGTCTCTGGTGGCAGCGATTCACTAGAGGCTTTACGTATTGGTGAAGTCACTGGTGATCTACCGTGCTTCCGGTACTTCGGTACTGGCATCTGGCAGTTCAACGTCGTGGTGGTCAGAGCAATACCGTGGTGGACGGAGCTTACCCGCCCACACAAACGATACCCTTTCTATGTATTAATTGATGGCAATTATTTATATTAAACCAGAAATATGATAAGGAATTATCATAGCAAGTCACAAAGCAGTAAATACTTAGCGAATGTCACAATAGAAAAGCAATGACCTACATTATATTGAATATCAGCGAAAATACCAATTCCTTTTCTCCAATTAATTACCGTTTAGGGGCTATTACAATTATTAAATTTAGAAACCTGAACTTATTCCACAAAACTGACAATAAAGTTGCGATAATAAAAGATACTATATTTGTGTACAATACACACAGAATGCACAACAACAGCTAAAAGCACATACCATAATTATTTATGCACCTGTCAAAAAAAATAACTCCCTTTGTGGTACAAAATATTTTTTTCCACAGGCGATTGGATGGGAATAACACAAGGGAATAATATTTTAATCCATAGCTGTTACCATAGCAACTATGATATAAATACAATTAGATAATAAGTGGTAAACAAGCCACACATACAAATACCCATAAACTCAATCCATACACTCACTACACACCATGCAATATACCCAACATACTCAATACATCCACATTTTAGAAAATCGGAAAACACAGGCCTTTCCACCCGCATATATGTGGTTACGGCATTGAAAGGGTTCATAAAAGATCACATGTATCTGACAAGACAATTAAATTGTAAAACATGTGTACATACAACCCATTACCACACACACATTTTTATAGAGGAATAATCCAAGGGATGTAGGGCTCCTTTCTCTTTACAACAGCATCACCCCTCTATTTGTTTGAGTAATAGAACTAATAGTACATGTGTAGGCCAACACACACTGACGACACAATGTCAGTCAAAATGCAGCTGCTACTTTACTGCATGTACTACAATTTATTGCTAAGCAACAAAAGCCTCAATACACCAAACACAATATTCCAGCTGGTTGACAAACATCAGAAAGTATGCTACACAAGAACACACACACACACACACATACCAAGCCTATATCACATGATTGTGATCCACATTTCACAGCTCCCTCTCTCTCCTTGTATAGTCTAGTCCAGTAATTATACCATTTTTTTGTGAAGTGAACATGAATTCACAAGTACCTAATAAATTAGCTAATAGCACCCATCATGCATAAGCTTTTTCAACTAAACCTGACATCTTGTATTACATTAAAAAGGTATTACTCTACTTTTAACCTCCCAACACCTCCCCTTCCCCCCCCTCCCACTTCGCCAGAAAAGAATTATTATGCTCCCTCTGCTCTCTCCATGTAGCTTAGACAGTATTATCAAGCCATATCATGTTCCTGACCACTACAGCTTTGATGAAGTCTTGCAGGGACATAGGAATATGGGGGGGGGGGGGGGGGGAGGAAACAATTGGCCCCCCCCTGCACTTTTCAATATGGAGCATTGCCCTACTTTTTGGCTTTATTGACACATAGCTGCATTATTTTTATAAAATTATCATACATGCTGCATAGCTACAGAATTAATTTTATGGCTATGCACTTACTCAGTATGGGCTTGCGGGTTAGATGGTTTGCATCACCACGATTCCTTCTACTGGGATAGCTACGCCCTCTGAATAAAAAAAAATCCCAGTATTTTCTAACAATTCACTTGAAAAAATTCACACAAGTGAACAATTCAACCATTCATATTTTAAACAGCATAAACATCACATCCCTTCAATTGCATGCATATTGCTGCACAAGGCAGGTTTAACATCACCTGGCAGTATGCAGTAACCAAAGATTGTACGTTTTTCAGTAGAGTTGACACTGTAGCAGAAACATTAGATAGAAACACTTTTAATCAAACTTCAAGTCCTGTTCAAAATTTAGAACTCGTGATTGTGACATTATGCAGACAAGATTATTAGGTGAACCTGACTATTAGAAACACAAAAGACTACATTTGTGAGACAAAATGATATAATTATGACGTATAAACAGCAAGTAACAAACTAACAAAGTTTAATGTTTCTTGTAGGACATACCAATAGCATAGTTTGTTCTTCATAAGTTATATCCATGAATGCACAATAGCCAAGCAGGCATTGAACAGGAAGAAATGACAGCATACTCGTTTCATAAAGGTCTTTCTACCACATTTCCAGAGGACTTCAGAAGCACTTCTTTGCGGAATGTTCTTTTAACTAAGATATATGAACCAAGATATGCTCATAAACTCTGTCGTTATGTTGAAATGACATATGAACAAAAAAATGAATTAGTACCGGATGAATGGATGGATTTGATGTTTTAAAACATGATTGAGCCAGTGTGAAGCAATCAATGTGTGACTCTTTGTAATCCCGGGACAAATATCAAGTATTTGCATATGTTATAGATGAATACTTACGAAATGATGAAGTAATTATAATATCACTGGATGGTATTTTAGGATAAAGAAAGTGAAACAAGGAATGAGGTTCACTAATATGATATTCATTGAACACTGATAACCTGTAAGAATTGGGTGTATCTATATTACTATCACTGTAGTGAAACTGCCAGTCTATGGTGCTAAAATTTGTAGGAATGCCATAAAGGGTGGTGTTTAGATAACCCTGAACAACTGGACTTAAAATGGTCTCTCGTAGTTTCCCAAATTCGGAATGAAAAGCTTCTGGAACATTAAATCCAGACAGAAAAAATCACTAAGAAACCTATGCATCAGTTGAACTACTAAAGATCTAGTGCTACTTGGAAAATTTTCAAATATTCCGTTATATCTTTCAAAGCTGAACAGCCAAAAATTATATAATCCAACAAACATTCTCTTAAGTGACAATGTAAATGCATGTTATGAGTAACAATAGAAGCACCATACATTCTTTCTACCCTCCTACTAAACTGTTGTAGAAGTGCATGAGCTAATTGAACATCACTCACACGTGACAGATACCTGTAACTGTGAAAGAATCCTTGATGCCAACACAAAGTGACGCCAACATTCAAGGTCATTTGAAGGGAGATGATCATAAAGAGCAAAAAGTGAAAATATGTTTGTCCAATTTTTTAATTGGTCTGCTGCTGTCAACCCAGAAAAACCACTCATTATCTTAGATGGTAATCTGCCAAGTCCTGGAGGTATATACACAGAATTGACACTTTTTGAAACTTTCATAATCTTGTTTCTGTTCCAAGATACAGGTTATGCATCGGGTCAATTATAGCCATTCTAATGGGGTCAAAGAAAGGTAACTCCAAAAGTACTGAATAGTGACATCCTAACGAGGACTCTAAGCTTGCTTGTTCAGCTTTAGTTTTACATCTAAGGATTCTTTTGACATTGTTTCGATGCTGTTCATTTGATCGACGTGGCCATTGTGATAAATCAAATTTTTCGTTCCAATTCCACCCGGGAATTGCTTTAAACACTTTGAACACCCTAATTAGCTGCATGGCCAAGAAATCCATTCACTTTTCGTGATGCAGGGATATCACAGGCCACACATAAAAGAGCACATCTCACCACTTGCATATTTCCATCAATGTTTAAAGGTACTCCTTCAAGAAATTCTAAAAGATCTTCCACTAATGGTTTCAACAATCTATTAATATTTAGACTAGGTTCATGGGGACTAGGAATTAAACCTACTAGCAATACATTTTCTTCTTTAAATCTGATTTGGTGAGGCAAATTCATAATTGGAGAGTGAGACACTTACAGGGGTAAAAATGAAAAAATCGGGGATGTTTGTTTATTTGTATATTATATATGTATGGACGTACGTATGTCATTTTGTACTTTGACCCTGCGTTTTTGTGTTAGTTATGTGGTCGACCCCGTCCCAAATTGCACTAAACAATCCTCTGGTTTATCGATCAGTACCCGTATCACCCTAGAAATTGAATTGTTTACCGTTTTGAATTCTTTTGCGGGTGCAGTTAAAACTTGAAAACTTAAGGGACTTCCATTTCTATTCGAGTTAGTGGCGATGGTAAGTCAATGCGCTCTTTGTCATGGTTATAAGCCGTGCGCAACAGTATTTACTTGAAAATACATTGTCCACTAGACTAACCGCGAAGGTAAGTCTCTTGTAGGTGTATGTCCAGTTGTGTCAAAGCGTTGTACTTTACAGCCACTACTTAGCTAAAGAATATCACAAAGAAAATGTTTAAATAACGTGTATTGTTTTGTTGTTGTTGTTTTCCTTCAATTCAAGCAGTTGCAGAGAGTTTGTTACTATGGCACTGAAATCCCTTTACCGTGTATGCGAAATTGAAAAACTGGACCTTATTTTCAGTAGCTTCCGTGTTAGAAGTCAAAATCATTCATATAAAAATAGTATGTATAGTCTTTAGGCTCGCTCGCCATTTGTGCTCAAGCACATCACTAGTAGTCAAATACATTGCACCAACAGAATATTCAAGGTGTTTATGCGGTTTAAACCAAGCGACATTCAGCATGAGACCGTATGTGAAAGGCTGTGATAGAAAAGGCTTTCCGTTATATTCTTGAAATTCAGCCCAAATTCGTCCATCATATATAGAGCTCATCAATCCCTCAACTTTATTACTACTTCTCCAAGCTGCACAATCGGTCAGACAGCCAGGTCTGTTCTAAACCTCCTTCAGAGAGTTCTTGAGTGGCATATAACAAAAAGTTTTGAAAGGACGAAACAATTCTTTGCCTGTAGTTATCCAAACTGATTTAAGCAGTAGTGTGTCACACCTATTCCTTCTAATTTGTGCCAAGCACCTTCGACTGGTAAATTTTGAGCCGGATTTGATTATGCACTCTTCATATTTATATAATATTGCAAGGCGCTTTTGACATACTACAAACCTAACACAGGCTGTGTTATGAAATGTGTTCAAATTTTTTTGTAAACTTTAAGTTGTGGTAGGAAGAATGGCTGCAATATCGGACTAATGAGGATGCTTTTTACCCAAAGCACCAAAAAATGCTGAGAGAATCTTCAGCAATGCAGCTATCGCCGTATTTGAAATATAAAACTATTGTTATAAAATAGCAATGAGGTATACTAACCAAGTAACTAACGAGGAGTGAGCTGTATTATTCCTCTCAGAGCTCATATTCCCGCCAATAAAATTAATTTCTTCTTCTTCACATACCTCATTATCTGCTGAAAACACAAATGTGCTGTTTATTATAACTGTACTATTTTTTAATTATTAAAACATACCTGCATCATTTATTTCAAGATTTATCCACTGCAGATTCTAATTTATCCACTTCATCTTCATACAACATATCGTCTGACAAATAAATAATAAGGACAATAATTTTGTTAGTATCAATAGTAATATAATAATGATGATGATAATAGTAATAATAATAATAATAATAATAATAGTAGTGGGTATAGTAATAATAATAGTAATAACTACAAAAAACAACAACTATAATAACAATAATAATAATAACAACAAAACAACA
>WLWD01001404.1_pt1 | contig 25745 bp, 19 predicted proteins | sample 6712731 | NCBI WGS metagenome assembly WLWD01 (sample SAMN12718690, study PRJNA576275) | sponge metagenome | isolation source: marine sponge | host: Mycale hentscheli | place: New Zealand: South Island, Marlborough, Capsize Point | collected 2014-11-01 | reverse complement strand
CCTCCCTCTCTTTCTCTCTGTCACACTAGCTCACCTCCCTCTCTTTCTCTCTGTCACACCAGCTCACCTCCCTCTCTTTCTCTCTGCCACACCAGCTCACCTCCCTCTCTTTCTCTCTGTCACACTAGCTCACCTCCCTCTCTTTCTCTCTGCCACACCAGCTCACCTCCCTCTCTTTCTCTCTGTCACACTAGCTCACCTCCCTCTCTTTCTCTCTGTCACACCAGCTCACCTCCCTCTCTTTCTCTCTGTCACACTAGCTCACCTCCCTCTCTCTCTCTGTCACACCAGCTCACCTCCCTCCCTCTCCCTCACTTTGTAAAACCAGCCTGGGAACATATGAACTGAGCTAACTGCGCCAGGTCCTGTGGAAACTCTGACTTCCTCTCGTCACTGTATTCCTTGGTTGTCCAGTCGTAATGGTACCCCAGTGTCACCCAGCGCAGGCGATACAATAAACTGTATTTTAGAGAAGTGTTGGAACTGGTCATTAAATGTGATAACTTCTGTTTCTTTGTGGATGTGGTTTTCTCAGGCGTGAGTTGGGGTGGCCACAGAGTTCCGTCTCCTTCTCTCTCCATGTGGGCGTCCAAGTTGCACACATTAGGTTTTCTAGGATAGTCACACAGACATCTCCTCACCCATGGATGTTGCCCATGATCCAAGAAAGGGTTGGGGATTAACATCAGTCCTGGAGTATCTGGTAAAGTACACAAGTGCCACTTGGAAGGTTCTTTTAGCCCCAAGGACCTTGCATGTAATGAAACTTCTCGAGAACACTCAGACTTTAAGGGCTTCATCTTCACCTGTATCATACCAACAACATTATCCATCTAGCTTGCCCGCTGGTTGAGCTGAACTCTTAATTTCATACTTTAAATGCTTTTACATCTTCTTCTGAAGACAACTTCAAGACACCCTGGAGATTTTGGCATCTTTTAAAGCGCTTAAAACTTTCTTTATATGCATCCAAATCGGACTCTTTAGCCATCCAGACGTGCACAGTTTACACTATTTTTTTGTAATGGAAGCAAATGTTGACGACCCTTTCCTGATATTTTGTGTAACTGTATGCAAGACCTTTACCAGTTTGTGCTTAATTTTTGTTTTCTGATCGATCAGTACACTCCGTGTGTGTTTGTTTGTATACTAGCGATGTGCTAGAGCACAAATGGGGAGCGAGCCTGTGCACAAACGAAACACTTCAGAAGAATCTATCAGTCCATTACTACAAGTATAAGTACGTAGCCGTTATGACCCTACTTTAGCTAACAAATATACTATCTTACCTCAACTTCCCGAGTCACTGGTTTTTTGTAGTCTCCAATATTGCATTCTGACTATCTGAGATACCAATAGCTTTTGACAACAAGCACTCACAGCTAACGGGCGAGTTTTTGAAATTACGTTTGATAAAGGGTAACTTTTTTCGCCAACATTTTGCGCCAACATTTTGCAGCAAAAAGAAAGTTCTAAAGCATTATTATTGCGGAGAGAGTTTAACAGTACCCTAATTGCCGCGCCTTGTGGCATTTAGAAACAACGTAATACAAAGGGTAAATGATTACTTTCCATGAATGATAGGGATCGCTAAACCGAAAGATTTCACTAAAACGCGGCCTCGGACGGGAGCTCCGGGGGCGTTGTCGTCCTAGGACTGAGCCTCCTCACTGGAACCTGCGTACTAGGATGGATACTCCTCGGTTAGTATGAGTAATAGCACGGGTAACCGTGCTATTCGGGATTAATAGCACGAGTAACGCGATTGAAATTGCACGAGGCGAACGAGTGCTATTGACCCCTAATAGCACAGGTTACCCGTGCTATCACTCGCTAATAGTAGGCCAGCTTTTTAAAGTCTTTTGCAATTGTAGCTACACTGTATCGTTCAGTCACTACCTCCTTATTTCAGGATTAGCTTCCGCTGGAACTTTCTTTTCATCGTACGACTCCTCCTAATCTGTTGTAAAACATTCCGTCTAATACGGGTAGAGGTTCTGCGGTAAAGAAGGACATTGTCTCCAACTAGAAACTACTGGAACTGTACGTTTCCAAGGTTAACGCTCTACGCGTGCGCACTTACCCGTACTATTTCACTTAACTACCGAGATATTTCACTTAGTTTCCACTTAGTTACCGAGGTATTTCAATTACCGAGGTATTTCAATTACATTACGCGCTATTTCACTTTCCCCGTGCGATTTCAATTGAACAGCGATTTTCCCCATACATTTTTGAATTGGCAACTTACTCGCGGTAGCTACTATTAGTATGTTAACTCTCACCCTGCTTAACTCGATCAAACGTGACAGTTACGATTTATTTATAGTATATTTTATCACTTGCATTTACGATTGTATTGGAGCATAACTAAAGTAGCTAGCTAGCTATTTGCAGAGGTTTGCTGTGAAACTTGCTCACTCACACTTGTATGAGTCCATATCTACCTCATAGCTACTTGGTCCAACTTTCTTCATGGTTCTTTCTAAAAGCTAAATTTTCCAGTCATTTTAAGTGAAAAGTATCCAGCGTTTTAGGTAAATAACTACTAGCCATAGTTAGCTAAGTAATTCCTAGCTATAAAAATTTAAACTTAGCTATTCGTTATAAAACTGAAACTTAATAATCAGAATCATTTTCCAACTATTCTAACCACTTAGCCACTTTAATAAAATAATAGCTAGCAATGACTTGTGGATATAATAGTTATATTTAGTACAAACTAGCTAAATCTAACAGTGTAAACTTCTGGTTAAGAATTACGATTTAAATAAAACCCCATAGCTAAGCCACAAGGAAACTCTGATAGCTACTGTCTAACAAGCAAAATTATTATTATTTAGTAAAATTTCCATTTGAGCCCTCCAGTGGAAAAATATTGTTTATCACCTCTTAAAGAAGGAAAACCTCTTAGCTATTGGTACTAAAATCTTCGGTCCCAAATTATTTAGCCAACCAAATTGAAGAAATAATTCTTAACTAACTAAATCCCAACTCTTGTACTAAAATGGAATACCAAAGTTTTAAGCTATATTTTAGTAAAATAGTTAAGCAAACCAATAATGCTTTAATGTTCATAAAATAATGCTAGAATGGTTCTTGGGGCCAGCTGTATTATGTATTTTTCTCTGCTTATTCTCAAACTTGCACTATTACTCAAGCATTTTGTTAATTATTAAGAATAGCAATAGCCAGTTCTCATTGGCTGTATAGTGTTAGCTATTATTTTTGTCAATTCCTGGAAATAGCTGGCTAGAAGTTATTCAATATCTTGATTTCAGTACTATAATAGTTCATGATGAAGTGGAATTCACTCTGAATTCATGTTATGTTAAATTCCAAGTCTAAGTGGCCATTAGACTACAAATAATCAATAATTTAAGTTGTTGTTTTTATCCATTGACAATTATTTGGTAACAGCTAGATAGGGTAGCTATATACTTCGTCTGCTTCAGTGTAATGTCATACAAGAATTTCATTCACTTGTGTAGCTAAGTGGCTCACTTTAAGCAATTAGCTAGCTAGGTACGAATTATATTCAGGAGTTATGTCTCGTGAGAATGTTGGATTGGAGCTTGCGCTATTTTGAACTGATTGAAGACTCGTTCAGAGTCATAAAAAATGAAATACATTGCTTGATACTAAAAGTTCATCAAACTAGAATTAGCTACTCTAACCATCTAGTAGCAAGAAATGAATTTACTAGCTATACCTCTAAGGAGAATAAATCGCAACTTTGTCACGTTTGAGTTATGCAGGGTGGGGAGTGAACGTCCTAACCGAGGAATATCCATCCTAGTACGCAGGTTCCGGTGAGGAGGCGCAGTCCTAGGACAACAACACCCCTGGAGGTATGGGAAGGGGTAGACCACAAAGCAAACACAAAAACGAGAGGGTCAAAGTACAAAACTAGTGGGGTGCTTGAGCACAAATATCGAGCGAGCCTGCCTAGTTACGTTACATATAACGGCACGCTACATACGGGCAGCTCTAGTAGTTAGAGTTTGACCCTCAACCACAAACACTTTACATTTTTCACTTCACTCATAATACTTGTTTTGTCCCATTGGTTGTAAAGTCAATAATAATAATAATAATAATAATAATACTATAGCATCGTTACACAATAAACTTTAGTTCATCCATGAAAGTAAATAGCAGTTGACCATTAATTTTAGAAAACAAATATAAAATTACTTTCTTACCTCATCACTTGAGTAGTGCTAACTTCTGTAGTATCAAATTTAAGCCATTCTGACTATCTGAATTTACCAGTCACTCTTGACAACAAGCTCACAGCTACATAAAAGAAGGCCAGAATCACTCTTGTAATTTTAGCTAACAAATACAGAATTACTTACTTACGCAGCTTCTCCCGAGTAATAGTGGCTTCCTTAGTATAGCTACCAACCAACAAGGGACACTTAGCAGCCCCCCAAAATGACGAAGTTTGAAATTACGTCTGGTAAAGGGTTTCAATGCCCTAATAACCAGTCGCAGTAACTATTTGTGACTTGAAAATCAAGCGTTCGGTTGGAATTATCTCACAATTGGAACCCAAGTTTCAATAATGCTGTAGTAAGAAAGTGGGGTCAAGCCTAAAAAGCCGTGGTTTTTTAGCGGAAAAAAAGCACCTGCGCGCGCGTTTAAGGGGTATACGTACCAAATGTGACAGTCTATGGGAAAAGGGGGCACTTCACGCAAAAATTGAAATTGAGATAAAGGCTCCAGAAGTACGTCATAGGAAAAATTCTTTATTTCTCCTGTTTTTGTTTTTTGCAGAATTAGTCTTAGTGACCCTTACTCTAAGTCTACGCCAAATTTCAAATGCCGAAACAACTTAAAAGACCCCAAGCGTGCGGTGGAAAGACAAGCTACTTTTTATTCTCTCTCGTTCTCGAAGTACAATAAACGGGGAATGGGCGAAGTTCCAAACAAGCAGCTAAAAAAACGGAATAGCTTTGAGAATAGTGCATGCAATCTACAGCTTACCTCTAGTTGAAAGTTTACCACTACATGGAGTAGAGTAGCCAAGGATTCCGACAAGACAGGCTGGGAGACGCTCTGAAAGCTAAAAAGAACTCTACGCAAACTTCGTTAGTCGCCGTTAAAAAGCGGCTGTACGATCAGAAGCTACCCTCAACTATCTTAGAACTCCATTCAAGACTAAACACTTATCATGTTTATTATTAATTATTGTTGTTATTATATTATTTATTACCTTCTTGGCAAAAAAAAAAAAAAAAAAAAAAAAAAAATTTAATTGCGTATGCGGAGTACGCCGTTAAGTATACGGAAACATTAATTATACCGAAAGTGGAAATTCAATTTATGTTTTCTCGGATTTCTAGTTCAATTGCTTTGCTGAAGACAGCCCAGTTCAACTGCCGGTTTCTCTGCGCATCAAAGGTTTTACCCTCCAGTATTTTTGCACTAAGTTGAGATAAATTGTAGCTTTTTATTAGCATAAAAAACTCAATTTTTTTTGTTTGAGTGAAGTGCCCCCTTTTCCCATAGACTGTCACAAATAATTGGCGAGCGAGCGAAGCGAGCTACTGTCCCGCAGTTCTTATCAAAGAACTCATTTCATTAGTTTTGAAGTTATCAAACCAGTGAAGTTGTAGTTACCCACCCACCCTAGCTATCTGATTATTCGGACCTAAGCTAAGACCGAGTCCTCCACTCGATACTCCAACGTCCACGAAAGTTACTGCCACAAGGTTGCCATCCCGACAGCGAGCCTTGTACTGGCAGACGACAAAGGCAGCAAAGTCCTCCATTTCTTTGATAAGAACTGCGTTATAAAAAAGTCCCGCAGTTCTTATCAAAGAACTCATTTCATTGGTTAATCAAATCATTTATAGCGCCGCGCGAGGGCTAGGGCTAGGGCTAGGGTGACCAATCAGAAGAATTCTTTGATAAGAACTGCGGGATGGCTCGAAGCGAGCGCGACAGTTATTAGGGGTGGATAATAGTCTCGCGGCCAGACTCTCTGGAAGCGCGCGTGCAAGCGGCGCGGAAAAGAAAAGAGAGTCTGGTGACTACTCTGGACACTTTCCGTGACAAGCTCCGGAATGTTGGCGCGTCCAATCAGATCGTTCCATTCACATTACTTTGCGATAATAGCGTTATGGAGAAATTATGTTTGGCTTGTGGTGCTTGTCCCAGTAGAAAAGATACAAGATATTTGAGTGGTGTTACTGGTGCTCATCTATTACCTCTCTTCAATAAATTAGTAGAACTTAGCTTTACCCACCCTGTGGATATACAACGTTTTTTGCAATACTGCTCCAGTACTACTGGTATTTAGTATGTAAAAAGTGCTTCAGGCAACTAGAAAGACTTACAAATATTGCCAAGGAACAAGAACAAATACAGAGTTGCATTCAAGGAGGAATTTAAAAAAGTTGGACCGCATTTTGGAATAGTAGCTTCTACAAGCAGAATTTCTACTCCTGTAAAGAGAGTCTCCGAAGATCATCAGGTGATGGTGCATGTGTGAGACCAGGCGATGGTGCATGTGTGAGACCAGGCGATGGTGCATGTGTGAGACCAGGCGGCAAAAACGTTCCTGTAAAAAGAGGTGGCTTAACTATGACACTCCAGAGAAGGAGGCTTTAGCAAAAATTGTAAACCCAAAAACTCCAGTAGTTTCGGTTAGTGTTTTTTTAAGTATGTAGTTGGATAAGCCTTACTAATACGCTTATGATTAAATATTAGTCTATCCTATTTTGCATCATTTCAGGTTTTAGTGAAGATACATCTCGTGTTTTCCGTCTGTCTCGGTCTTTGAAGCGGTTGGGTCGAAGTGTTGGTCGATGCAATAGAAAGTCTATAGCACTGCAAGCTGTACAGGATAAACAAATCTGCATGCAAGTTGTAAAGTTTTTGGGACAAAAAATCACAAAAGAAATGAAAAAAAATGTGTGCTAAGTCATCCAATTCCATTTTAGGAGCAGAAATTTTCAACAGTTCCAACTGTCATCTGTGATTTTGGAAATGAAAGAGCATGCACCAAACACACTCTCGCTTCTGCACAGTTGCTTGGCTGGTTGTTGAAATTCTAAAGCTACCAACCTGAGTAGAAAAGGACGGACCAAGTCTCGTATCATTGAGCCAGACAGAGTGGTTGCAATATGCTGTTGTTCGGGTCTGCCTACGGAGCCCGAACAGGGATAGACGAGTCGGCAGTACCTCCGGCTGGATCGGGACTCAGGACACTCATTTAGCTACCCTTTACCTATCATTAACATTATTCATACGCACACACAACCACCCGGGTTTTTGTATCGTCCCTTACATAAATATCCCCTGTTCAATTATTGTTGTTCTGTGTTCAAGTAATCCAAACCCAAACTGTTGTGAAGGGTGGGAGTGCGAGCTTTTGGGGCTAGCCTAGTAGTAAACCTTAGGGTTACGCGAACAGTTAGTATACTCATTCGCCATTGGACCTTGACCTCCTGGTCCTTCGTCTGTGGTCCTTACTTCGGGCCACACCTCCAACACACCCTACACCTTGCTCAGGGCCTTACAACCCCTGTTTATTGGTCCTTCGAGCCGGATACTTCATCCTGGTGAGAAGGGCTAGCGACCAGCTCTACACCCGATCGAATTGAGTGTATATCGAAGGCACTCCAACGCGCCTGCTCCTCTTGCTGGAACTACTTCCAGTAAGCAGCTTAGAGCGGGGTCAACAGCTGTAGACAGGACAAGACCACACCTCTGTTCAACGCCTCCAGCTCTCCATAGACTCGACAAGCCTTGCCGCCTCTGTCAGTCTCATCTTGTGCTCTCTAGTCACGTCAAGCCATCACGCCTCTGACCGTGATCTACGAGTTTCGACACGACACGCTCTACGAGCCCCTGTTCGCTGTCTCAAGATCTACCATAGTCCACCTCTGAACCTTTCTTCCTCAGCATAATCTTCATTAGTTCGTGGAAGAAATCATTAAGAGTAAGCTCTGCTTTTCCCCACTTCACGGATAGCAAGCTATTAACACCTTTCCAAATGTTGATCATCCATTTAACACATCGATAAAAGGTCACCTCAGCTTCTACGCTTGGACTCTAACTCTCAGTACCTAACAGAGTGCAACTCTTATTTAAGAGTCTCAACCTTGCCAAGGACAAAAGAGCTTCGCGCCGCGGCCAGATCACCAAGGCCAAGACCAAGCTTGACGAGTTCCTTGCGTGACACATTGAGGAGATCTCCATCATCTCAGTTCAGTCAGCCCTGATCAAATTGAGGAAGGATCTCCAACTTCATGAAGCCATCCAGGCACGCTATGTGGAACTCCTCACCGAAGGAGACACCACCCCTTCCTTAAGGTGGTGGTATAGTGTTTGCTTATTAATTATTCATGAGACTAGGTCACCCACGCGCTGGTTTAGCTGTCCATGAATATCATTAAAAGTGGCAAGTTATTACGTAACTGTGGTTAGCACTAGCACTTACACTGAAATGGCTACACCCAGACAGGAAGAAAGCAGTCAGCAAAGGTCAAGAGAGAAGAACAGCCTGGGAAGAATATATAGGTAAGTTGGTGGTATTTTGCCAGCCTGTTGAATCTGTTGAATAGCAATATGATTAGCTACTCTTTTGTGTGGCTACTTTGGACTGCCTCTTCCCTGGAGACAGCCTTGCAATTGCTCCCATACCATTGCCTGAGGGCATCTACTAGACTCTGAGTTGGAGATTAGCTACCATAGCCTATCAATCTAGAGTTGTACATTTTGTATGATATTTACATACTTTGGTGACCCTAGGTGGGAATTAGTAATACCCATTTTCAAGCCTAAAACTTGCTTACCTCATTTTTGTCTTCTTTTAGAGAGTTGTTTGGCCGAACAGTTTACGCTTCTACTCGATGTACATAAGTTAAATAATCAATCAATGATAAATACATGAATACAAGAATCAATGAACTTGAATGATATGGACGGGTATGATTGAAATGATTGGGTATTATATTAATGAACTGGAAGGAGGGTTAGGGATAGGCTAAAAGTTGATGTTGGCTATGTTCAACTTGGTTCTCTTATTCCACCACATCGATAACGTGGGCTAGCAAGTTCAGGCAAGAGTGCACCAAAGTAAAACTTCTTCAACTTTTCAAGTTGAACATCCCACCACTTTCTGTCCCGATAAATTCTTTCTACATATAAATCTTTATTTGTCCTTACTACAAAGTCACACCAGTGCTGGTCAACGCAATATAATTGGCATTGCACTTGATAGTAGTAGTTATGCTGGCATTTTAATTGGAGCAAATCACTATCCTTGCCTTTCTCCAAACAGAATGATGATGTCATGCATGCTTCAGTGAGATCCTTGTCCTTGGCAGTGTAAGGATTTTTTATCTCTAATAGCCCTGTTGGATGTATGGAGTCACTGGGATCGTGAACTAAACCATCAGGGGTTGCAGCCAGCCAGTTACTGTCCTTTGAGACAAAGAGTCCACAGTCGTGTACAGCTAAGTCGGGATGATTGTTCCGTTGTTGGTAAGTTATATACTCTTGTCTTGCTATTCCTTCCTTTTCTAAGCCATAAGTTGTGGCTTTGTTACCTTTAAATCCGGTGTAAAGTAACTCTTGCACTTTTTTGCTCCTCTTTGTTGTGGACCTCATTTTTGCTATCACTCCTGTATTTGATGCTGTTATCCATTTCCTTCGTTCACTTCTCCATTGATCAGAATCTGATTGATTCCTTGTTGTTTGCTCTAGTTCTCTTGCTGCTTCACAGGTGAGTACCACCTTTGTCTCAAAAAATGTTGACTTTAGTACTTCTAGTTCCTCTGGTGAAATATCGTCAAATACTTCCTCGGGTAAGATACCGTCATCATGCCTACTGTATGCTCTGCGAGCTGTAGCTGAGTTATCTTCAAGTTTAGCATATTTGCTTCTTCGTCTGTTCTCTTTTACTTGTGATGTTGCTTTTCTCTTTCTGTTTTGGTTTAGAATCTTAGCAGAATTTTCTGCAGTGTTGGAAAAAACTTTGTTTGGGGAAAAACTGGTCATATCTTTCCAGGCTTGTAAACCCCACTTGTCCCCCATATTATGCCGTAAACCTGCACCCATACAACGATGCTGCCATGAGCCACTTTGGGATCGGTTGATGACTTTCCCGCCGTCAAACTTAGCTCGCACATTCATCCAGTTTTCAGCTAGATTCGTTGTTTCATTGCAAATTAGCTGCCGTGCCTTCCCAACAAGCCTGCCAAGCAGAGCTTGGATGTCGCGCAGAAGTTTCTGATCAACATTAGTTGGTGTAAGTCCACCCCGTCTAACTTGAGCTTCGATTGTAGGATTTTCTACCAGGGTTTCTCTCCAAAGTCTCTCTTGGTCACTGGCAATATCTATAAAGAGTTTACAGCCATGAGGCAATATAAAGCTAAGTGACAATAATTACAGATACATACAATGTATGCACAATACAATCAACCACTCTATGACTACCCACTATGGTAAGGAGTTATTCTATTATTTTATTGGTAACTTATAGAACTAATTAAGATACTTTAAGGTCCCATTTATGTAACACACATTGATAAATTATTCTATTATCTTTACAGGTTGTCTCTTTATCTGCCAGATCGTCATCATCCTCATCGTTATCAGATTTAGCCTCATCACTTTTCTCTTCTGTAGAAGATGGTGAAGGAGAGGTGGACAAAGATGACTGCTGCTCTCGTGCTGTGGTGCAAAAATCCACACTGCAGAACTGATGAAGACCGAAGCAATGCCGAGGACCATTCAGAAGATCTTTCTTCAAGAGCTTCAAAGCTTTTTGGTGATCAGGCTCCTTGCTCCGCATCTTGATGGCGCACCTAGCTGATGACACCAACCGCTTCCTCATCTTTGCTGTGAGACCGCCACTACCCTTATAGGAGGGGTTGTCCTGGACGAGGCGCTCGAGTGCACCTCTGTAGCACTTGCATGCATGATTGGCACACTCGAGCTTCTGGATGGCATGGCCCCATCCAGGAACATTCTGGAGGAGAGTTGGGTACACAGAACTATCACCATCACCAATGAATTTGGTATAGCGAACCCCATGTACCCGCTCAGCCTCCAGAAACCCCTCCAGGATAATGTCAGTCTCCATTTCTGAAGATGACGCACTCCAATTCCGGTAGCATCGATGCTTATCCACTGGAATGTTCCTGGCACATGAAGAGCAATACTTATTGCGAACTCCAAGAAAGAGAAGCTTGCTGGTCTCTTTGCCGATTATGATGCCAACACTGGAGTTTGCATTGTAGGAGTGCCGATGAGACCTTTTGCTCCATCCACCATCAACAATAACTGTAATAGCAGGAACTCCTTCATGGTAATCACCCCTGTTCATTGCTAGTGCTCTCTCTTCCTTCCCTGCTTCTTCCATCGACTTCCGGGGTTCCTGCTCCCACCATTCACCGATATCTCTCTCTGTACTTACAAAACTAGTCTTCGTCATCACCGGCACCCCTACAATGCTCATCGTCTCCTCAAGCTTGCGGTGGCCACCACCAGTCACCATCTGTCCCCATACCGCTGCTAAGTTGCACTCCCATCTGCTGTAGTTGTTTGGACCTTTGACCTTCTTTGATGTTTTAAGAATGATCTTATGGTTGCAATCAGAGCACTGACTGGTTAATACTGAAGCCAGACCATCTCTGTTCTCACCTATCAGTGTGATGGAGCCCTTACATGTCCTTGAATGTTCTGTCAAATTGTGTGTGTATTCTTGTAGTCTGTCCATATTAATTATCCTGCACCCTTCAATGTTAACTTCTGATTCAGCTCTTCCAGTTTCACTCTGTCTTTTACCTTTCCTGCATGGTAGCTTCTTCTTCTTGTATACATGCCTATGGTTATTTCTGTGATCTTTCTTATTTTTATTATTCCCCATTCTCAGCTGTTCTCTCGATACTTTCCCGCGATTTTTCATAATAATGTCAATTGCGTGGGCGGGTTCCCGCGCACGCGGTCACTTTATGGCTGCCATAACGGGCCGTAGAGTTCTTATTGTTAGGGCGTCGATTCTATGGGCCGTGCTGGACTGACTGACCGTAAATGGTGATGAATTCAATTCTAGGAAGTCGGGGGCAGGTCCACTCGAAAAGTTTTCTCGAAGACAGTGCACGGTTGCGGAGTTCCATCGGTGCTAGTAAGCTTTTAGCTGGAATGCCTGCTGCTTCGAGGTGTACTTGGCCACATTTCTAGCACTAGAAGCAGCGGTGGAATGGAAACTCTTCGAGTGGACCTGGAGTAAGTCCCGAGGAAGTCAAAACTAATTAGCTACTGGGAAGAACACCCTTGCTGGGGTCTGGACTGGACGCCAGAAGTTATCCGTTTTTATTAGCACTTTGTCAACAAGCAATCAGATCCCAAGATCCAAGTGTCGTGCTATAACTACTCTATGTAGCAAAGTTTCATATGACTGTAATACAGTGAAATAAAAATAAGAAATGTTGTTGATATAAGCAATTATGTATCTCATGAATTATTAATGAGCAAACATTCTACCACCACCTTAATTCAAGAGGAAGAAGATGCATCCATCGATGTATACGAGGAACATCAGGAACTCTTGCGTCAGTATGAAGAGCTCCGCGATTGTCTCTTCTGCCACCAAGACGTCAAGAAGATCGTGCGGAAGTACCTCCTATTCAAGGACACATCCAGTATGAACGTCCCGGAGTACGAAGACGAGATTCTTAAGTTCAGGACAAGTTTTGACAACATCATGGACAAACTCCAAGCCCTCACTCTTGAGCAAAGTGACTATGTCCAGGATGACGTCTCCAAACACCAGAATGATGTCATGAGTTGTCTCCAGCAGTTCCGTGAGCAATGCAAAAGCCAAACAAGTTGTGGAAGCCTACTCTAACTCCACTGACTGTTATAAGGAGGCTATGGAGGCACTTGAGGAGAAGTACGGTTCACCTGTCAGAATTTTTCCTGTGTTAGTGCGGAAGTCAATCGAACGCCACAGCATGGACTATACAGAGGAAGGACTTGCTCATCTCCGTAAACAGTACTACAATACACTGAAGGATATGAGGGAACTCGGATGTGACTCACTATCTCAATACTTCGCAGCCCTTGCGTGTGAAAACTTCTCACCACGACTCCTCGAGGAGTGGACCAAGCACACAACCTCATACACCAAGGTGCCTGATATGGAGGACTTAATGGCCTACGCCAAACCTCTCAAACATCGCTTGTCCTGCATGAGGAAGACGCCCCTCTCCTCATCTTCAGCCAAATCAACCAATTATGCCAACAGGGTCAACACTTCCGGACACAGCCCGTCCTCTGCCAAATCGACTTGCACACTATGCCACGAAGTACATCGTCTTAGTCGCTGTCCTGTCTTTCTCAGTTACGACGCATCCAGGAAGCGCAAGTACCTCCGGTCGAGGAAAGGTTGCTTCAACTGCCTCAACCTGGGGCATTTCAACACTCAATGTCCGTCTTCATTCAACTGCAAGAAGTGTAATGGGAGACACCATACCTCCCTACACACTGAAGACAACTCGTCTGAGGCGGCCACTCCAGCTCAACCATCTCTCGTTTCAGCTTCTCAGCCAACCAACTGCAAAGTGTAATGGGAGACACCATACCTCCCTACACACTGAAAACAACTCGTCTGAGGCAGCCACTCCAGCTCAACCATCTTCTCAGCCAACCAAGTGCAAGAAGATGTCAGAGACTCCACCCACGCTGGCCTTTCTACATACCGCCATGGTAAAGGCTGTCAACAGGGATCGAGACTGCTCTGAGCGAGTTGCGTTCGACTCCGGCTCAGCATCATCCCTCATCACGGAGACTCTGGCTACTCAACTGAAATTGAAGAGACATCACCAACGACTCAACCTTTCAGGGGCCTACGGCGAAGGAACAAGTATACACTTCGTCACAGTCACCCTCAATTCTCTACATGATCCTGATCAGTCCATCACGCTCAAGCTCTCCGTGATACCACGACTTCCACACGCCTTCCCCCCGAATAGGAAGGAGGAGATCGCTGCTGTCCCTCATCTACAGGATTTGCAACTAGCCGATCCATCATTTGGAGGTCCCCTGGATATCCTTGTCGGGAGTCTTGACTATGGAAGATGCATCCGAGGATCACTCTCCTACAATCTGGCATCCAACATCGCCGCCTTACCCACCATCTTCGGTTGGACTGTCACTGGGCCTATGGATTACGAGCCTCCGGCATCTACCACACTGAAGATTGGTGCTCCAGACAATCAACTCTGTCAAGACCTCTCACAACTCTGGGAGCTGGAGAAGACACCCGAGACTTCCTCTTCACTCCCTCCAGAAGATGATTGCGTCAAACATTTTGAGGAGACTCACACCACCAATGCGGAAGGCCGTTACTCTGTCCAGCTACCACGGATTGCTAACCCCCCGTATCTGGGAGTGTCCCGCAACTTGGCTATCCAGAGGTTCCTCAGCAACGTGAAGTCCCTCCAGCGGAAAGGAAAACTGGAAGACTTCCAAAAGGCTCTCCAGGAATACCTGACCCTCGGACACGCTGAGATAGTCCCCTCTGACCAGCTCACCCTAGATCACTACTACCTTCCTGTTCACGGGGTGTTCAAGGAGTCATCCACCACGACGAAAGTCAGACCAGTATTCGATGCATCAGCACGATCGTCGTCGGGGGCATCTCTAAATGACACTCTGGAACCAGGACCCAACCTCTATCCGCTGCTCACGGATATTCTACTGAGGTTCCGCAGCCACAACATAGCATTTTCGGCGGACATCTCGAAAATGTTCAGAGAGATCGAGCTCCACACACCTGAGAGAGACTTACACCGTTTCCTACTTCGAGACTCCACTGGAAAGCTCGCCGACTGTCGAATGACCCGACTGACCTTTGGAGTTCGGTGCTCTCCCTTCTTGGCAACACAAGTGCTCCGACATTTGGCCCTCAAACACTCTGACTCACATCCAGAAGCCAGTCGAGCCATCTGTGAAGCCTTTTATGTGGACGATTTCCTCTCTGGAGCCAACAACATCGAGGAAGCCAGTCAACTACGTGAACAACTCTGTGGCCTGCTACTCCGAGCACAAATGACACTCAGGAAATGGAGGACAAACGACGCCAACTTTCGCAAGACTATTCCTGAACACCTCATCGAGATGGAAGATCTCCACTTAGCACCTCCCGAATCCTCTCTCAAGGCCTTAGGGATCCATTGGAAGGTCTCTACCGATTCTCTGCATGTTGCCACTCCTGCGAACATTCCAGACAAAGTCACCAAGAGGACCATCGCCTCAACTTTGGGGAAGGTGTTTGATGTTCAGGGTCTATACTCCCCTATTACCATCATTGCCAAACTTCTCATTCGACGCCTCTGGCAGATGAAAGTCTCCTGGGACGAACAACTACCAGACGACATCGTTGACGAATGGGCTAAATGGACATCTCAACTCCCAGAACTCACATCAAAGGCCATACCCCGGAAACACACCTCTGACACCGACCGAGTCATTCACACTTCACTCCATGGGTTCTCCGATGCATCCAAGGACGCCTATGGAGCAGCAGTGTACATCAGGCAACTGAAGAGAGACGGCACAATCGACACCTCTCTGGTCATCTCGAAGGCAAGGGTGGCTCCACTTAAAGGACTTACTATCCCGAGGGCGGAGCTCACTGGAGCCTACTTGCTGGCAAAGCTTCTCGTATATGCCTCTCAACTTCTCCAAATCTCGAATCTCACCGCTTGGACTGACTCTGCCATCGTCCTTTGCTGGCTGAGAAAAGTTCCCTCATCGCTTCACACATTCGTGGGGAATCGAGTTGCAGCTATTCTACTCAGAGGGAGAAGTCAGCGGATGAACCTCCTACAACACATTGTTTCAATGATTCTCTTTTGTGGGCATGCATCCAAGCGAGTAAGTTGGCAAAATATTATGTAGCTGAAGTTCCTCATGTAGGAGGGAAGAGTGAATCTGAGGATGAAGTGGGTAGTGTAGGGCGTTAGCTAATTAGCTTTAGTGTATAATAGATATTTAGACCTGCAGAGAGCTTAACCAGATAAGATTTGCTACCAGGATAACAGGGACAGGGTGCTGTTATTTGTGTCAAATTTAGTCATGTTGTTGTTGCTTATAAACACTAAGGAAAAGGGTCAAGTTTGAAAAAAAATTGATCAATTCTGATAGCAAACACCAAGCGGGTGTGGCTCAGGTGATTCTTCAATGCATAAGTAGCAAGATGGTGCTCAATTTATCTTTACAAGATGGTGGCAGTTCTGAAGTAGAAGGGCAGCAGTGGTTTATTATAGTTCTCCACCTTGTTTTATTGGCTATATGATCACCAGATCCTGCTACAACAATTGAATGTTTACTTGTTCAGCTGAGAATGACTTAATCAGGTGTTGAGTAGTAATACAATACTGCCTTACTGATATATTGACTAATCATGTAGGCTATGTGGAAACAATATTACAATACTTCACAGAGCCTCCAACTAGAATTTTACATCTTCAGTATAAATTGAAAAAAATCAGTATTTTCTGCTGCATTTTCAGTATTTTGCTTGCTAGCTACTTAAAGCAAGAACAGATTAAACTAGAACTATTTTTGACTAAGACATCTTTATAGTATCTTTTAAAAATTACCCATCTGAGTTTTAGCTATATGATGATGACAAAGCATTATTTACAGTTGTAATTTCCCATAAGAAACATTTTATAGGTGTAGAATGAGTTGAATGAGACCAGTAATAAAGTATGAAAAGAATGACTACTAAAGATTAAACAGGAAATTAGCTAATGTACGATAGTTAAGTTAGGGACTACTTTTTGTAGGATAAATTGCGTTCCATAGTGCGGCCTTACTCAACAGTGCCTCCTCAAATTCGGTTGGTTCACAACAAGAGAGAGTGTTGTTCAAATGACATCCAATTAATGCAGACAAGGTTTCTGTGGAAAGTGATGATCTATATTCAGTTTTTATTCTTCGAACAAGACTGAACACTCGCTCACTGTCTGCATTAGACACAGGAGTAGATATGAGTTGCAAGGCTAAAGTGGCAAGATTTTTGTACAGAAGGTTTCCCATTGGCGACTTCATCTTGCTAATTAATATCCAATTGATTGCATCACTGTCAATGCTAGGGTCAATATATCATCAATAGCAAACTCACGATATTCTAACTTCACCAGATCTTTTTCAAATGTTACTGGAAAAAAAGCTGGCAATAGCATCAAACGAGGAAAGGGACATCTTTTGACTGTTCTTTGGTTCAAGAAAAGCTAGAGTTGACAACATCTCAGACTTAAAATCAAATACTTTCAGAAGTTTCTTAACAAAAGCTGAATAGAAAGTTTTCACACCATGATAAAATTCTGTTACAGATTCACTTTCATTTTCTTCTTGATGAAGAATAAGAGCAGTGGTGTTGTCTCCAACAAACAGATCCCGCACTGGAAGATGATTGCACTCATCAGAATAATTTAACTGGGTCAAATCTTCAGAGTGGTGTTGTATAACATCCTGTTTAATAAAAAAGGACAAAAAATTTTTCAACAATATTTTAGTTTCTCCATACAATTTGTGTACAGTTGCTGTAGATGAGGTCTGAAAAGAAGTATTAAATTTGTCAAAAATGGGCAATACATTTGAAAGAAAATAAAACCATACTTTAGTGAGGGGATGTTGTAACTCCTCAAAAATAGATTTCACTTTTCCACTTTTTTCCACATCAGGGTGGCTACAAAAATAAGAATAGAGAGGATTCCACATCTCAAGTGTGCGCTGAATAGCATATCGCAGAGATAACCATCTTGTCACTGAGTGTTTAGAAACAACCTTAAACTCTACGGAACAAAACTCAGCATAATCATGAAGAGATGTGATTCTTTTCACACTGCGGTGAAAATGATAATAAATGTCTATCAGAATATCATCAATTTTCAATGGCATTGTCTTAGTGGCTGCTTTGACACATAAATTTATTAAGTGACAAATACAATACACATCAACAATTTTGGGTTGCTCCACTCGGAGCTTACTTATAACCCCACCTCTTGCACCTTTCATGGTATTACATGTATCAGAGGTGAAACTCAGTAGATTGCTAAAAGGTAATTTGTATTTCTCTAATAATGACTTAATAGAATCAAATATTCCTTTAGCACTTAAATCAATTATGCCAACTGTGTCCAAATGACGTGTAGCTACAACTTCTTTCCGTGGATCAAAAAAGCGAATTAAAACCGTGAGTAGCTTGACTGTGTCACCTCTCTCATTAGATTCATCACATAACAGGTGAAAAGGAGAACATCTCACACATTCAATAATTAGCTTCTTTAAATGAGGATCAATTGCATCACATATAATTGATTTGGTTTTGGTGTGCTTACAAGAAAAACTAGCAGCAATCTTGGAATCAGGAAACATCGATGAAAAGAGGTCAGACAGATGATCTGATGATTGAAATGACAAATTATGCATCGCAATAAACTGAGCCATTTTAATTTCTGCTGAAATAACTTTATTTCGATGACATGAGCTACTACTAGACTCCCCCAAAAGGCTGGTAAGAGTTACATTTCTCTCCACCTGCAGAAGTTTTGCTCTATGCTTTAAGCTATTCACATGACGCTTGATATCATTAATGCCCCGATGAGAAATGTTAAGAACACAATTACATAACGTGCAATTAACAGACCTGCTATTCCTGCTGCTTGAAGTGATGTACTTTGGTAGTGTCCAGTCGTACTTGAAACGCCCAGTAAGCTTACACCTCTTGTTCTGCGGTGGAGATTCACTACCACTAACCTCGCATGTACCTTGAAGTATTTGCTCACTGTCAGTGTCAAAGACACTACTGCTTGCCCCCAAACTGCTACAACTATCTACAAAACTACTGCTGCTAGAGCTTGAAGTACGACTACTATCAGCCATCATCATTAGCTAAGAAAAGGTAAAAGGACAGCAAATAGGTTTCCGTATAATCTTACCAGATTTCCGTATTCCGTATTTATACTGGAATTTCCGTATAAATACGGAAAAATGCGTCTACTTGGAGGCTCTGACTTCATCAGGAAGAGATGGTGGTACTTTGTATCAATTGAGGAACTTAATCAACAGGCGTAATGTTATTAAGAAACCAATGGATAACCTTGATGCATGTGAGGATTTTATTGTTCTTGTAACAGAAGCTCATATTTTGTCAGCTGCAATGACAATATTTAATATGAATAGCCTTGATGATCGTCCAAGTATGATGTTTTTCCCCGATAAATCTGAAGACCTTACTGCAGATCAACAAACTAGATTAGTTCTTCTTGCTATTGCACAACTTGTGGATACATTTGTTGATACTAACATTCCAAGTGCAAGTTCCTCACCTGTAGAGCCACCTCAGGATGGAGTGCATGCACATGCATGTGGTATGCTATCAAGTGGACTTTTATTACTAGAGTTTAAAGACGCAATACGGGAAGATGATGGTAATAGCTTTATACGATGCTGGCGCTACATGCTGCTGATTTATAAAGCAACTGGTCGCACAAATTATGCCACGGAAGCATTAAATACTCTCCTGCAGTTGAGATATTTTTTCTCACCACGAATGGCTGCCCAGTTGAAATGGAATCGTACAGTTAATGTACATGGTCGAGAGGCTAAAAATATTCCAGCAGATCTCTACATGGAACATTTGAATAGAGAATGCAAGATGATCTTAGCAGGAATGGGTTCAAATATTACAGAGGAGTCGATTTTGCGTGTATCACATGCGCTGAAGCCACTGACCACAATATTGTCTAGTTTTGGTCTCAGGAATCAGCTGCCCATACAGTAAAATTAAACACAATTGACCTAAAACAACTTTTAGAGCAATTGTTCAACACAACTAAAGTTTTTACAATAATTCCTCACCGCTCGCATAAGCAATTCACTACAGAGAACTCCAACATAATGCTTAAACTTAAATATACTGAAATTAAACTTTGGATAGAAGAACGTGCAAGAAGTTTACTGACCTATCATTAAATTACACTTTAATTATTTCATATTTTATTATATTACACGTACAACCACAAACACATTGATCATTTGAGATTCATTATGTTAATTTAATCTATATTACAGTCTGTACAAGTGCATTTCAGTTCACATAAGCAACCACAAAAAATTAATTACATTACATTCATTATGTTAACTTATTCTATACAACTATATTCTTTATAACTGAATTTCAATTCACACAAAATGTAATTACTGTAATCCAATGATTGAGAATCATTTATTATGTTAATTTATTCTATATTACATTCTTTACAAGTGCATTTCAATTCACACAAGCAACCACAAAAATTTAATGACAATATTACACGATCAAGGTTCATTAATTAATTCTATATTATATTCTTGGTAAGTGTATTTCAGTTCACACAAAAATTGAATTACTGTAATAATATTATGATTGAGATATTAATTATGTTAATTTATTTCATATTACATTCTTTACTAGTGCATTTCAGTTCACACAAATCACAGCAAGTACACATTAGAGCTTGATGAGAAGATTATAAACTCGTGTCACCAAAGTCTTCAAATAGTACCTCTGTCTGCATTTGGTTGTGTTCCGACAATAATCCTTCATTTGTTCTGACACATGCAACCCTATACTTGTTTTATTGTATAGAATAGCTTCGGTGTGTAATTTATTCCTTCCACCTCTTCCAGTTTCCTGAATGTATGCCTCAATGTCACTGGGTGGACCCCAATGAATTATTCTTTGGACATTATAACAGTTCAGACCCATACCAAAAGCAATTGTGGCTATAACAAGTCGAAGAGTACTTTTTTCCTTAGTAAATTCATTTATTATCAAAGGTTTAACATCAGGGTGGGTACAAGAGGAAAACATATCAAATAAACGGTACTTTGGATGATCTGGAGCACCAGGTGGTTCAGTTGATTGTTCAGCCATTCTGTCCTTCATAAATAAATACAGGTGGGAAACATCATCAAAAGTCCGACAAAAAACCAGTACTCTATCCATTGCAGTTCACTGCTGTAACAGTTTTTCAGCGATAACTGAGAAGGAGTCTTCCATTGTTCCAGGTCGTTTATGGACGATGTACTTTATATTTGGTTTATTTGGAGATTCAGATACGATGGAAGGCTTATGCACCCCCAAAACATTGCAAATAGCTTTCCTGGTTGTCTTAGTGGCAGTAGCTGTTAGTTCCATACAGTGGACATGATCGGGAACTAAATTTCTCACTTCTCCCAAGTTTGAGAACTCTTTAAGAAACTCGATACCCCTAAAAAATAAATATAAAGGAAATTACAATCATTACTGTGAATATCAATGATGTAGTTTGAATGAACAATACAAAGTCATTTCAATTGCTTACCAATGTTTTACACAGTGGGCTTCATCCACAATAAATCCAGCAAGTTGATCTTGGAACACTTTAGAGTGTAGCACATCTCGCCAGTCTAATTCTGTCAGTAAGCATTCTGGACTGAAAAATAAAACTTGAAAATTTCCATCCTTTATCTCTGCATGAGCACTTCCAACATACACAGCTTTTACACCTTTTGTATGCAAAAATATCTACTTGATCTTGCATGATAGCAATTAATGGACTAACTACTAGTACCATTGAGTCACACCTTCCTCGAATAAAATCGAAGATATAAGGCAAAATCCAATAACATAGTGATTTTCCTGACCCAGTAGGAAGACTGACAAAAACATCTTTGCCCTTCAGGAATTCCCTTATTTCCAGCTCCTGTCCCTCTCTCAACCTTGTATAAACAAGCAGCTTTGAAGCCTCACTAATCGCTCTGGAAACTAACTCATAACAACTTGCTTTCTGCGCCATACCGCCGTACTAACAAAATGGAATTACAACCGGCTGACTTTTATGCGCGCGGAATAAAATACGGCAGCCACCCACCAATTTACCCTCAGGAATGCGTGGGAAACATTCCTCTGTGCCACGGTAAAGTGTCCAGAGTCACCAGACTCTCTTTTCTTTTCCGCGCCGCTTGCGCGAGCGCCTCCAGAGAGTCTGCCCCCCGCGAGACTAGGGTGGATAATGCAAAATCGGGTATATATTATGTTATTGGCGAGCGAGCCGAGCGAGCGAGACAGTGGGGTGGATAATGCAAAATCGGGTATAATATGTTATAATTGGCGAGCGAGCGTAGCGAGCGAGACACTTACAGGGGTAAAAATGAAAAAATCGGGGATGTTTGTTTATTGGCGAGGGAGCGTAGCGAGCGAGACAGTATTAGGGGTGGATAATGCAAAATCGGGTATATGTTATATATATGTACAGTGCATCCAGCTTAAAGAACAAACAATTGATTTTTTTTTATATTTAAGCTAGAATACTTTACCATGCCTGTGACATATCTCTTCTTTCTAGATTCTACACCAGTTTCCAGAGTACAACAAGAATTGGCCCAACAGAAGTCATAGAATCAGTCACCTTACATAGACTTTAATACATTAGCGCCATTTTATTTTGACGTCACCAAATCGCTGTCATTTGTCACAAATCGTCAGTTATAAAACTTGCGCGTTATGCCCGACTCCCCCCCCAAACGCGCGCGAACCGATTGGGTATTCCCCCACTTCATTAATAGCTTGTCTTTATTAATAATAATTAACACAACAGTTCAGTATGGCTTCTGGAAGTAGATCTACGGAAGAAAATGCTTTCAAAAGGAAAACAGGAGAGCTTGAGTTGCTGACTGACATCAGCAATATTCCACTAAATGCAACCAGTAAAAGGGCATGCACAGCAAAGACAGGAGAAAAGATTGAGAATATCCTGAAGGTGAAGGCCATCCAGGGAAGGCATGCATCAGCTCCACCACCAGAGTGTCCACCATCTCGACCTAGTAGGATGAAGTCCAAGTGTACAACTTACAATGAACAAATGACATTATACCATATAATTAAACATAGTCCACACATAATTACAGAAGGCATGCATACACTACAAACACGCACAGAAAGACACACGAGTTTTGTTACTCAAAAGGCTGTGGCACTTCAGATGTTTGGTGCCTGCATTTCTACTGGAATGGGGATTCTGGAAGCTTGCAAACTAGCAGGTCTTGCAACCGGCTTCAGTGATCAGAGCATTCGCAAATGGGCCCAGGAGATCTATGCGGATTTCTTTGGGATCCTGTCATCCTTGGAGGACTTGACAGACGAGAGGCTGGATGACGAGCTGGAGTCTGGAAGAGGAAAGCATCCCAAATGGAAGTCAGTCACTGTGTCATAGGGTAGCACTGTTTCGTCACTGTCATGGTGTAGTACTGTTTCGTCACTGTCTCGTCACTGTCATATGGGAGATGGGTGTCATCACTGTCAGGTTGAGGGGATTCGTTATATATAATTGTGGTGTCAGAGTCACATGGTGAGGGTGTTAATGTTGGCAGTGTTGGATTACGTAACTGTTGTTTTATTGTTAGTCATTCCAGAGAGGTATTACCAAGAGCATCCCTGATTTCGGGTAATCGCTGCACATCACCTTTAACCGACACTTCCAAAGTGCAGATGATGTACCGGAAATTTCTATTTCCAGGAAGCCTGGAAAATGGCGCAGATGTCACCTTCCTACAACAACGAGGGATGATTTTTTTTATGGAACAAGCCTTCTTGCTTCTAAAAAACTATTGAAAATTATTTAAATTATTAATTATTATTGTATACAGTAGTCATGTCTTGAATTAATCTTTAAAATTAAATTAAACTTTGACCTAACAATCCTAAGAGCTGAACACAATCGAAAAATACACAAAACACAATCAAACTCACCCATCAGCGAAAAAAAACGGCTTGCAACAAGAGCGCTAGGTGAGCTGAAACCTTCATTGGTTGCGAGGTGCCCTAAGGTGCAGGTGGACTGCACTTCAAACAAATGCTATTCGCATCTCTTGCGTTATGCCGCTCCAGCTCACAGCGGAATCTCCACCCCGATCTCACGTTGGGCAAGGGTATTTCATAAAATTTAATACCCCTTTCCCGGGCACTAAACGTAACTAGCTCAGAAGCCATACTCAATACAGTAAGTAGTCTCTTCTACAACTGCTGTGATCGAGATTTCCATTGAGCATGCGCACATTCATGACGTCACGTTTACGTATGAGAACCGGAATAATCAGCCGCGATACGTCACTACTTTGAGGGTGCCATCCCATTTCTGAATATTTTTATCAAAAAACAGCTCTAATTTGCTCAATTTTGTTTACATAGCTTTGGTATTTAGCAACCATAAACTTAAGCCATTTATCTATGATTTGGTGTAATAAGAATACTCCAGTTCAAAAAATGTAGAAATCCCAGCTTAAACACTTTTATTTAATAAAATAGAAATATTGGCCTATACAAATATAATTAATGCACCGAATTTTGTTCAAATGAAAATTCATCTAGTATATTTCCAACTTGCAAAGTGTAACAACTCCAACTATTATAATTTAAATTTCCCAGCTTAAACACATTTATACTCACAATTTGACTCTTGCACTTCAACCTAGTTGGCGAGCGAGCGTAGCGAGCGAGACACTTACAGGGGTAACACAATCGAAATCGGGGATGTTTGTTTATTTATTTAGATATATGTATGGACGTACGTATGTCATTTTGTACTTTGACCCTCGCGTTTTTGTGTTAGTTTGGTTGTCGACTCCGTCCCAAATTGCACTAAACAGAATCCTCTGGTTTATCGATCAGTACCCGTATCACCCTAGAAATTGAATTGTTTAACGTTTTGAATTCTTTTGCGGGTGCAGTTAAAACTTGAAAACTTAAGGGACTTCCATTTCTATTCGAGTTAGTGGCTGTGGTAAGTCAATGCGCTGGTTATAAGCCGTGGGCAACAGTATTTACTTGAAAATACATTGTCCACTATACTACTGCGAAGGTAAGTCTGTGTAGGTGCATGTCCAGTTGTGTCAAAGCATTGTGTGTTACAACCACTACTTAGCTAAAGAATATCACAAAGAAAACTTTTAAATAACGTGTATTGTTTTGTTGTTGTTTTTTTCCTTCCAAGCAGTTGCAGAGAGGTGTTACTATGGCACTGAAATCCCTTTACCCTGTATGCTAAATAAAAAAAAATGGACCGTATTTCCAGTAGCTTCAGTGTTAGAAGTCAAATTCAATAGTATAGTTCTTTAGGCCTCGCTCGCCATTGTGCTCAAGCACATCACTAGTATAACCTCAACATTAACCACGCTACCACAATTATAAAACATGTCATGTGTCAATATAGCATTGATGTATAAGTATACAAAAAATAATATCTGTAGCTCCCATATTTCTCCACCTGTAAAGAAAAGACTAAGACAATAAAATATGCCATTTATTTGTTCTCTAAGCTGGATACACTGTATGTATGTATGGATGGTACGTATGCTCTTTAAACGCGCGCGCGGGGAACTTTTTTCTCCTAAAAACACGGCTATTTAGGCTTGACTCCAGTTTATTCTGAAACTACAGCATTAAGCAAACCTTACTTTATACTTAAGCTCCAAAGTATGAGAAAATTCGTGCTAAAACGCTTGTTTTCAAGACACAAAAAGTTGATTCGACAGGTTACTATGGCATTGAAGACCCTTTTCCAGACTTCATTTCAAAACTTCGCCGTTTTATGGGGGGATACGGAGTGCCGGTTGTTGGTTGTCAAGAGCCGTTGGTAGTCAGAATACCGTAGTATTAATGCTAAAGAAGCTACTACTTCTCGAGG
>WLWD01000996.1_pt1 | contig 25752 bp, 24 predicted proteins | sample 6712731 | NCBI WGS metagenome assembly WLWD01 (sample SAMN12718690, study PRJNA576275) | sponge metagenome | isolation source: marine sponge | host: Mycale hentscheli | place: New Zealand: South Island, Marlborough, Capsize Point | collected 2014-11-01 | reverse complement strand
CACACACACACACACACACACACACACACACAGAGGAGTAGTTGTGGGGTTTTGCAATAAATATTCAGGGAGGATTTTTCTAGGTTTGCATCACAGCAAGGGTATTTTGTCTTGAACAAAATTATTGCAGGGGCACAACTAAGTTTGCATGTGAGAAAAATAATACAATTTGCAATGGATTTTACCCCAAGTCTGAAGTCAAAGTTAGGGGGGATCTAATAATATTCTCAGCGGGAGTGAAATGTCCCCCCCCCCCAAAAAATCCTTATATTTTTTAGGCTAATAGTCTGGAATTGGTGACCAAACTCTGAGCTAGTATGTATTTATTTTTTTCTTTGTTTTATCATAAATGTTTTTGTTTCACTTATTTATATATATATATATATATATATATATTTTTTTTTTTTCCTATCTAGGCTCCCAATGTTTCATCCTAGAATTATTACCTGTCTGAATGTGTTGGTTGTCTTGTGTTGAGACAGCTGGGAGTTGCTCTTGTTGTCCATGTGAAGGAACCTCTACTGCTGCAGCGTTGACTTCAGAAGTCCCTGGTAGCCTCATGGCATCCTCTGCTGCAGTTGAGTCATCAACAGGCCCCACTATTGGATTCTTTTTAAATGATTGTAATATTGAATTACTGTTTTGTTTGTTATACTGATATAAATATTAATTTTATCATGATTTTGTTTCAATAACAGTCATACCTGTGCCAGACAAATGAAGTGATTTCCTCCTTTTTGTGGCCTCAGCCAGTTGCAATTTCCTCTTTGCAGACAATCTCTTTGGCATTATACTCCAATCTCATACCCGTAGAGCCAGGGGGGGTTCGAGGGGTTCGGTCGAACCCCCCTTTAGAGTGACCGGAAGCAAATATTTTAGCCACACCCCACATATAACTTCTGGAATATCATCGTCTGTTCAATCGTGCTGAACCTGCGCTTGAATTCTCTGCTGTTTTTTTCTGGGTCTAAGTGACCTAATAAACATTCAGCTCCATGGATACAAAATTTCGCTCTCATATCAGCATGAGTAAAGCTTTCTACGTTACATTCTTTATAAAGTGTAACGTAATGCACTTTAGTAAGAATAAAGCACCGGTAAGCGTGCGATTCGATATTAATAGCACAAGCAACGGATTTTTTTCAACAGATTAGAAAGGGAGTCTTCGAGCCTTCGGAAGTGTCTGAGAAAGTTAAACCTCAAATATACATATAGTAAGTCCACTATCTAGTGTAGCTACACAGCAAATGATTAAAAAAAAAACTGGCCTACTACAACTGTACATTTCCAAGGCTAGAGCTGCATGTTTGCGCACTTACTCTTACTTAAGCTACGGTGACATTTCACTTTGTTCCGTGCTATTTCACTTAGTTATAGCGATTTTTCCAATGCATTTCGAACAGACAGTTTACACGCCGTACTATTAAATAACTTGTAGTACGAATACGGAATATTAATGTTGCACTGTTTATATACAGCACACCGTAGTGGATAGAAGCCTGGTTACATGAGAATAATACCGCTTTTCTCTCGAATATCAACATTGTTTAATGAATTAGAATAACAAAATATAAGCTTTAGTGCACTTATCTTTTGTTTTTTAGTATTGTAGAAGAATTAATGAGGAAACAAAAGTAGGTGTGGCTTTTTGCGTCTTAAAATCCGAACCCCCCAATGCGAATCTCTGGCTAGGGCCTGAATCTCAAGAGGAACACTAAACCAACATGTGGCTACGAGAGTAACCACGCGAAACTAAACTGGTCACGGGGAGTGACCACGCGGAGTATCCTAACGGCGCCAAAGCTCGGGCGTTGCGTCATTGTTAGCGACCAGGCTGGCAGTGGAAATGAGTACCGCATTTTTGTGGGTTTTTACGGGGTAGTTGGTGCCCGCGTATTGCTATGTCCCTGCACCCTTAATTAGTTTCTTCCAATGGATCACATTTTGTGTTTATAATTTTTTTCAATTTGTTGTTGCATTCACTACAGTTGATGCTTTTATTTGTAAGTTGACTTAATTTTGGTTTCAATAAATTTGCTATATTGGAAATCAACCTGCTGATGTGGACATGATAACTCAGCAATCGGAAGTCAGAAAACGCCTGAACCTCCCCCCTCTCCCTCCTGCCATGCCCCTATTTTGCAATACTTAAACAAACAATGCCTTTCTATACATTCCGAATGTCATGTTCAACTGTCATATTGATGGTCACTCCGGCTTTGAATTTATTAATGAGTAACCCCGTAAAGCAGTTGATTCTGTCTTGTAAGTTTTTATAATTTGTCCTTACAACACTTGAGTGTCAAAGAGTTCAGCAGCACATTGATCTGACCTTTATATGGAGCAACAGGCCATCAAAGTCAGGTTACAAAATAATCCACTAAGAAATTTAAGACAAAGTACCCACAATTTATCAGATTATGCAAACGAATGCTCGATAAATTGCATTCAGGGAGACTGCCATGGTTTAAATTTTTTTGTTCTATTTTGTGAATTGGTAAATGGTGATTAAAACTCACAAACATGTTTTCTCCCAGTTTTGTTTCTTAGATATTGGACTTAAATGTTATCCTATTTACTTGCTTCTTGTTGACTGAATCTTGTCTCCTGACCTCTGTTAAAATGGGGTGTTTAAACGACACCTCGCGAGGTGTTTACCAGGAGGCACTGTCTGGACACCCCACATTGAGCCAAATTCTCAAAAGACATTCAAAAGTTATCTGAGACAGACTGATTCTCAATCACTTGTGTGTGTGGGTGGTATTGTGTTGATTGCTGTTGATTGCTGACTGGATTTCCTGGCAGAGTATACATTCCCATAAGGGGATCATATGACACCTGCACCCAGGAATGCCATAATTAAGTTTAGTGCTGCTCTTATCAAGAAATGGCTATTTTTTGCTTAAAAATGAGATAAAAAGTCATGTTTTTGTACAAGTTTGGTTATCAATATAATCCTCAGTATTATTATCTTCCCCAGAAGTGTCATTTGAGGATTCATTGTGACCTGGTACTAGTTCATAGAAATATGACTAGAATTCCTCTCTGGAGTTCTTACTAACATCTGGAGCAATATATTACAGGCTGAAGACATAAGAGGTGTTTGAGCTACTGGCTTCACTTCATCGAAACAATTCGTCTCAGTCACCCAAATACTCACTTAATGAGTCCTTTAGCAAAAATCATGCTGATTATTTAATTCATTCCCGTAATTTACACTTCTTGTACATGTACCACTAACTCATTTCCATGGTTTCAGACTGACTCTGTTGTAGGATGTTCAATTAAATTACCTGAGACAGTTGAAGCCGTATAGTGGACAGTGGAGACTTAGATATATAAACACATGCCAGTGACAGCCATATTATACTATATATTATAATAAAATTAAAATGCAGCGCTGCCTGGACACCCCAGTTTAAAGCTTATATTGTCTCGATAGTCACAACTTGCTAAATGATATTTGAAAGGAAGAAACTAATGGATATAAGCTATCATTATATAAACTCACTTGGTAAAGTATGAATTGGTTTGTCCTGACAACGCCTCCTGGCAAACACCTCGCAAGGTGTTATTTAAGCACCTCATTTTAACAGTGAACCAAATTTGTTCTAGTCAGCAATATCTCAGCATCCATGCACAGATCAAAATACACACTGGCATGCAATTTATGGCATGTACTATTAAACCTTGTTTCCTTGCTCATGAATCCTGTACTTTTACCAAAACATTTGATAATGTGATTAATATAGAATATGTATAAAAAAACCCAGCAACAACAACATCGTTTTTCTTGAAGAAAATGTCGATCTTGCTATTCTGTATTTGATGCCATGCAAATAATTATTCTAAACAGTCAAATGATAGATGTAATTAACATTCAATCATTTTCCTAGTCATTGCTTACTATCTAAATAAAAAAAACATACTACTACTTAAACTATCTCTGTAATTGAGCTGGCGGAAATGTTATATGTAGTCTACCATAGCAATTTTTATATGAATTATACTTAAAGCTGCTAGCTGTTAATGACTAAATAAAAATGAACTTTGGTAACAAGATCTGTGCTCTATGGCTTCATTCTTTATGATTAAAACAAATAATACAATGTGGAGATGTATGACTTGAGTAGGGATTATACAACTATATATATATATGTATATATATAATAGCACTATAGTTACATTTACTGCATCTATCAAGAAATTAAAAGCAATCATGTAATGGGCCATCCTTTTTGTATAACTGATTCTAGGCAATATTCAAGAAATCCGTATAGTGAATGTAGTATGATTAAACTTGTATGCTTTAGATACACTGAAATCAATTATCTACATTTTGATATTTAATGCAAAATTGCTAAACTCTAAAAAGCAGCAATGAAAAAACAAAGCAAAGAAAAGCAATGGCTAATACAAGTAAGTACAGTTTAGTTAAAGAAGTAAAAAATGTTGGTATGTGTGTGGGTGTACTTCCTGTATGCTTATAATTTATTTTTATAAGGTGGTGTAGGTTTACCTTCCTGTGATAAATTCATTCTATTAAAGTTACGTTAAGTGCATAGCAGAACACTATCCTGGCTTCACTCATAATCTCCTTCTGAGTTGTATCCTCAAGTTGGTCTGATTTTGACTTTACAAATTATTGGAGTAGCACTGTTTAGTTGCCTTCCAATTAGCTATTATGAGAAAAGCCTGGGTTGTAGCGCAGAGAATGAGAGTTCTTATTATTCTACTGGGCTATTTTGGATTCACAATGTCAATGTCAATACAAACCATTGTGCCACCCGATCAGCTCCGCGTAACGTGGAACTTCACGGAACTGTGCGTCGGTGGCGACAATGCTCTAACGAGTACAGACGTTCGATTCACTTACAGATACGAAATAGAGAACATCTCCAGGACTATTGAGGGCCCTCTTATAAGTAAGAACAACGTAACTGAAATGAGATACAACTTGTCGTATCCCAGTTCGACAGATGTCAATGGTGGTAATAATAGGCTCATGCAAATTGAATATTTCTTCGAACAGCTCGAACATGGAGGAGGATTTTGTAACTGTCTAGACATCAGCTTCTACAGTTTTCAAAATAGGTTAGACAACTATAAGCACCCAGGTAGAATTTATAAATGAATAGTAAAGTGAGTATATGTTGTCTTTAAGTAAAGCTAAAAAGTACTTGGTGCAAGGCTAATAGCTATTACTAGGTAGTGGACTATATTTGTAGTTATTGAACAGGAATGCAAACAGTCCTTAATTAATCCGTGATTGCTGAAAATATATTACATAATATAGTTATTTTATTGTAGCACTATCAGTTTATGTGGTGGATTTGCAAGTGAGCCAAGAAGGATAAAAGCAGTGTGGTCTGTTAATGATCCTGGAGAGATACAAACTATGGAGTATCCACAAGTGAATAAAACACTGCCATTTACTTTTGATTGCACAAATGAGCCATATATGTAAGTCTTCTAGAATATGATGCCTCAAATGAAGTGGAAAATTATTTAAAATTATAGTTCATTAATATATGCATTTTTAACTCGATTGTAAGAAAACTTTAATACTGATTTTAATCACTGCAAACTTTTAATTGAATTTATAAACTGAGGTAGCTATCAGCAACTAAAATAACAACAGTGTAAATCATTTGTTTCATAGTGAAAATATACATCAATATTTTGTGTTCTCAGATGTTAGCTACTGCTATGAAATTCCAAAACAATTGTATAGATCACAATTATCAAGTTCTGACCCTTCATAAAAACTAGATTGACACTTTCTCACCTAAAGGGGTCTGGAAGAAAGCAAAGGAAAAATGCGACAAAATCTTAGTTGTCGCCAGGTATTGAACCCAGGGCCACTGGCTTTAGCCACGGTGCTCTAACCACTGAGCTACGACAACACCCGACTTCCAAGACTCCCACATTTTTCCTTTATACTGTTGAGTAGTACCGCTTGCTGCAGTCTCGTACTCCACAGACCCCACCAATTATGTGCCGTCAGAACACCTTTTCGGTGTCGACCGGAAACACCTGTCCCTCCGGAGAGGAGCCATAATTTGTGGATTAAAAAGGCTTTGAAGGGTCAGAACTTGATAATTGTGGCTCCTATCGGAGGGGGAGGTGTTTCCGGTCGACACCGAAAAGGTGTTCTGACGGCACATAATTGGTGGGGTCTGTGGAGTACGAGACTGCAGCAAGCGGTACTACTCAACAGTATAAAGGAAAAATGTGGGAGTCTTGGAAGTCGGGTGTTGTCGTAGCTCAGTGGTTAGAGCACCCCGGCTAAAGCTGGTGGCCCTGGGTTCGAATCCCCAGCGACAACTAAGATTTTTCGCATTTTTCCTTTGCATTTTTCGAGACCCCTATAGGTGAGAAAGTGTCAATCTAGTCAATCTAATTGTATAGATTTTTGAAAATTGGTGACCAAGAAGTCGTTTTATTACTATAATGGCTATATAATAACAATATTTGTATGAAAATTGCTAAGTATGCTTTGGATATCTGAATTAAACAATTATCTTTATAATTTCATAATGCTAACTATATTTCCTACACAGATCATGTTATTTACACTTAATCTAATTAATTAATTCTTACATGTTTGCTTTTTTGTAGCAAAGTGTCATTCCAATTGGTACTAAGAAGACTCACCTGTTTTGATGAAATTGATCAGTTTGAAGAAGGAGTGGAGTTTTCAATTCGTACAAGTTTACTACCTCATGATTGGATTCCTCTAAAATTTTTTTTCAATGATAGATTTTTGCCGACACCAACTCCATCTATGCAGCGTCGTGGTTATCTTGTGCCGACAGTATTTATCACTGAAGAGTCAGAAGAGGACATTATAATAAATGTGTGTAATATTAGCACAGATAACATTTCCCTTCAGTTTCGCTGGTTGCAAACTAGTACACTGCTTGCTAATGCTCCTATAGACATTTGGCTCCTTGACAATATTAAAATTAGTGTCATAGATTCAGTGCAAGAAAATTTGACACTTCTAGAAGAAAATTTTGATGGCAATACATTAAAGTAAGTTAGATAGTTTTTTTTTTGAAAGATAAGAAATATTTCCTTTCGTCAATTGCAGTGTATCAGATTGGCCAGATAGTAACATACGAAATGGACAATTGGCTCAGTATTGTGACACAAATCCAGCATTAGTCTTTGGGAATATCATGAATACTAGCCCTATCAACAGTGTCATAACTGTATCAAGATCTGTACTGACAAGCACATACACACTAAATTCAATACAGCCTTTCTCATTTTCTAGTCAGTCAAGGTAAATACCATTTCATATTATGCTGTTTGATTATGATCATTATTTTCTACAGTATTGTTCCAACACTCACACAATCATCTCTTAATGAATTAAGTAATGCCTTAAATTTCTTCAGTATAAAATCAACAGAAACTTTTGTGACATTGGCTATTCAATACAGTGAGAACATGTGAGTTCAAACAGTCTCACAATTATCTCTTACAGAATTAAGTAATGCCTTAATTTTCTTCAGTATAAAATCAGAAGAAAGTTTTGTGATCTCAGCTATTAATATTCAATACAGTCAGAACAGGTGAGTTCAGGTAAAAATATTATCTTTTAATTCAAAATTTGTGTCTTTCATCATCATTATCAGTTTAGCTTCTTCTGTCTCTGAAATGGCTGTGGTATCTACCACTGTTATTCAGGGCAATGAATATATTTTTATGATGGAACAGAGGATACTAAGCGAAGTAATCTATTGTACGTGTCTTGAATATAATGCTTAAAGTTTACTTATTCCAGATTCAGCAAAATGAAGAATTTAGTGAAATCATAAATTCTCAGGTCAGTAGAAACTAGATCTATATATAATTTTAAAGATTAACAAATATCTGTTATAATAATATTCATGTAATTATAGCAATGTGATGTATGGTAATAAATTCCATAATTATGTTTTAGAACACTATATCAGAGAGGATTGTTAAGTTGGATAATGTCACTTCAGCAGAGAGCTCAGGTATTCTTGTTGCAACGTACTTGTTTGTGGTTGTTACAGAATCCCTCTCAAGCAGTGTTTACTCTCAAAAACATTTTGAAGTAAGATCTAGAAGTTTGATAATATTTACCTATATTATGTGTTTAAATTGTCTCCATAGGACATAACAGAAATAGCAGAGAATATCATTCAATTTGATCAACAAGTGAGTCAGACATTTTGTTTGCGACAATCAAGAAAATTTGTGTTTCCTGCACAGATTTCTTTCTTCTCTGGATTTGCTGCTGCTACTAGTATTTTTTTTGCCTTTGATTTTATTTTGTTCACGTATGTTCCTTCAATTTTTCTCTTTGTGGCTTCTTCAATTGGTAAGTTACGCTTTACAGTGGTTAAGAGGTATTAGTTTTCCATGAAAATATTCTTGCTTCTTACAATAAATGTAAACGTAGATTATTATGTGGTGAAAAGAATATATTATTTATACATTATTGAAATCAATACATAATATTATATTTTTTGTAGTTTTACAAAGTCAAGTTTTTCAAGTGAATAATATCACAGCATCAGCCATCACAGTTATTAATACTTCAAGTATAGAGGGCATAATGGGACCAGAAATAACTCTATCACTTCCATTGGAATTGCTGGAACAGTTTACAGATGCCAGTGGATCTGTCAGAATTGTTTCTTCTGTGTACAGAAACATATCTAGTTTTTTTCTCAATGATAAGTAAGTTGAATGCAATTTTGAAAGGATTGTATTTTTATAAACATTATTTCCATCATTTTTAGCTTTACTTTGGGATCAGACATTGTTGGCACTTCTATTCAATGTGGTACAGAATCATGTCCAACTAGTAATATTTCACTTCAACAATCTAATGTAACCATTACTTTTGAGCATTCTCAAACCATTGAGGTAACAAGGATAAGATATGAGTCACTTAATTATTATATATTTTTGTGTGCAGGAAATGTTAACAGAATCGTTTGAGATAGAATGTGCTTTCATAAATGTTCAAAATACAAAGTGAGTTATAACTTTTCTAAATCGTATCAATTAATATCCAAATTGTGATTAAGAAAAGACAATCAAGGAGGTAGAAGCTTATTATTTGAAAAGCATTGAAACATCATTAAATGAAAAAGTAATGAAAGTTTGATTATTGTGGACATTTTTACTCGACTGTACATTCATTTTGCATATGTAATTGCTACAAAGCACATTATCAGAAAAATAATTTTGTTTGTTGGAGATTATAGGATTATAGACATAATGTGATGTATTAAGTAATGAAAATGTATAAAGAAAAGAGTTTGCTCTTGCCTATCTAAATTTTTAAATAGCTGTTCCTTAATCTAAAGCTGGTTTGTTCGGCATTTACTTCTGACAAGCAAATTTAATATGTTGAGTGCAGAGCAAAATATAGATTAGTTCGCTGTGAAATGGTTGAATGATGGAATAAATTATGAGCATGACTCCGGTTAACTTGATTGCTATGATAAAGATTTATTGAATTGGATAAAATATTTAAAGGACAATTCCATTAAGAGTTTAATATATTTACTCAAATGTTTATACTTCCTAGTAGAACTTTTTTGCTTTAATTAAGTATTTTCCTATTTTTCTATGATTTAACTTATGTGAAACTTAACTTTAAAAAGGTGCTAAAGAAAAAGTTTATTGACTTTAATTTTTTATTTTATAGAAATATTCTGAAAAGTGGACAATGGTCTACTGATGGGTGTGGCAAAAACATTGAACTCTCTACCACATTCAATACAGTCTGTGAATGCAATCACTTGACACATTTTTCCATCTTACTTAGCCCTCGACCTATAGACATCACAGGATCTCTTGCCTTAAGTTTATCCATATTTGGCTCTATTGGAGTGATTATCTCAGTAGTTGCCATGACAGTTACTGTTATTATTTTCTGTACGCTATCATTTTATAAAAAGAACAGGTACGTTACTAAAGTATAATCGTTGACCCAGCAATCTACAATAATTATTATGGCATATTTTCTTTAATCAACATTTTCAGCCCCACATAATCAATAGTAGCTAAATACCCAAAAGATTCACTCATATCTATTTATACTACATTAGATTGGGTTGCTAATTAGTGCTTGAACATTTATCTTGACGTGACTGTTTAGTCGAACTCAGAAAAGTCCTCTTTTTTTTAATGTCATTACAGACCACTTCTAACAATGAGATATTTTGTGCACATAAATTTGTGCCTAAATCTGTCGATTGCACAGATAATATTCATTGCTGGAGTAGACAATACCGGACCTCCTGGTGGTGACGTACCCCTCCATTGTCGGTTTATAGCTATTCTTCTCCACTACTTCTTTTTGGTTTCCTTCATGTGGATGCTGATGGAGGGTGTGGTTTTGTACTTGGCCCTTGTTCGTGTGTTTGTATCACGTACAAAGAGCTACATACTCCTGTTTTGTGCACTGAGTTATGGCCTCCCGATTCTATACTTGGGTGTACTTACTCTACCTCTTGGCATTATTTATAGTGGCTATGGTAACAAACGAGCGTAAGTAATCCATAATAATGAGATACCAATTATTACATTCATCATTCGAATAATATTAAGCTTAATGAAGTTATTTATGTAATTACCATAACCTAAGATAGTTAATGCAAGATTTGGGAAAGTAATTGATGAGTAAATTTAGAAATTACTAAAAGAAAAACCAATAATAAAATATAATTGTATACAACAATTTTTATTCTAAGGATAACAAAACCTTTACTAACTAAGCTTTATTGTAATTGTGTAATACTACAATGTGGTATTAACTAATAGTTACAGTTAATCTCAATATTTTAAACTTAATGGGCAATATAATATAAGCTTCTTATTATCCTAATACTCTTTATTTACCCCAGCTATAAAATTTTGTTGTTTCTTTTAATTGGTGCTTGATATCAATCTTGTTAGTTCTTTTCTTTATAGAATTGTTTATTTTTGAACTATTATAACATTAACCAAATGCTATTTTGTTGAATAAATAATATTTTTCTTGTGTATGTGAATACAGATGTTTCCTGAATTCTGAAAATAATTTTATATATGCTTTCATCATTCCGACAGTTTTTATATTCATAGCAAACATTTGTTTCTTTATAATGGCTGCCTCTATAAGCTGGAAACGGCATAACAGGAAGAGAGTAATGGAAAAGAATAATAAAGCAGTCCTTGGATGGCTGAAATCAATCATTCCTCTCGTAGTAGTGCTTGGTCTGACCTGGATTCTGGGTCTTTTAATAGTGGAAGTGGATGTTCTGGTCCCTATAGCCTACATCTATACCATCATGGTAGCCTTTCAGGGACTGTTTATATTTGTAGTACTAGTACTGTTCTCCAAAGCGGAACGTGATGATTATTTGCGATGGTGGACCACAAAAGTATTTAAAAAGGTAAGCCCCTACAGATTTAATTAAGTGAAAATTTAAGTATAAGAATTGGTATTTATATAACTTTATTCTGTAGAAATTTCCTACTAATAATACCATTTCTACAAATGTGAGATCATTTGGACTTGAAGCAAGAGACAATGTGAAGAAAACTGACACTGACAAAAATGGCATATCTTTTGTAGCAGCAAATCCTTTAACAAGAAGTTAACCAATTTTTCTTGTTCTTTAGCATTACAGACCTATCATACTTATCTTCCCTCATTAGCTCTGAACTCTATTACAAGTTGCATTTTCTATTGGATGACTTGAACAATTTATTAGTGTCAATTATACAATTAACTATGTGTTTATTATTCTTATAGATACCATAACTTTTTGTAGACTATCAAGTTATTCAACACGCACACAAAAAAACAATGCTGATGAAACTGAGATTGATGCTGTCATTTGTTCTATTGTGAAATTTCTTTTTGCAGCAATTACATTATATTAAGAATAAGTTTTAACATTTCCTTCATCACAACTTTAGGTGATAAAATTCATCACTTTCATCATGGGATATGGTCACTGTTCTCACAATCACCTTGTACTTATGATTCCGATAATTTCTCGAAGTGTGCAGATCATTACTAATCTAAGAGTTTGATAACACTTCCTGTTTGGGATCAGTTTCTGCACTACAGAGAGCTCTCAGTTCCACTCATTCAATTTTTCAGTATGTATATATTTATTATTTCCCTTATTTAAAGAATAAGTGGCTGTGTTGGAGATCTGTGTCAGTTTAGTAAATTCGAGGTAGACAAAATACCATCAAAATAAGTGTATAACAAGTGCTAAAGAAAGAAGTTCTAGTTATAAGATGCATGCTTGTGGGCCAGCCCACATGAAATGGAGAAAGAACCGAAGGAGAGGAAGATAAAGAAGAAGAGAGAGACGTCATTATGTGTGCATGAGTTGTGTCATTGTCATTGTCTTTTGTGTGTACTGAACAAATTAGTGTGTATGTGTGGTTAGTGCTGTAAAAGCAGTTGTATGTATGTGTGTGTTACATTTGTATCAGAGCAGGAAGTGTGCATTATTTTGTGCTAAGTAGGTGGAGTCATTGTGTTGTAAATATAGTTGAGTTTTGTGCCATGTGCTTCAGTCTCAGTTGTATCATTCAATTCGTTGTGTGTGCAGTCTCTTAATTAAAGTAATTTAATCTATCCTCATTATCCAACCTGTGGGTGGGTACTTGGTTAGCCAGGGATAGTTTAAGAGCTGAGATTCTGGTGGCAGCATACCTTTGCTGTCTCTAGGTGCGAGCTATTGGAATAGTGTTTCGACCGTTTTCCAAACCAGCCCCCCACAATGCTTATAACATTGTGTTGAAGCTAAATTAAATTGCTTAGAAAGGCATGCTTTTTTTTAAGTCAAATAGTTAATGTGTGTGGTTACTGTCACAAAGCCTACTCAAGTAACTGTCTCTATGAATATCCAATACTTCATCTAAGGGGTCACTCCCAACTTCTTTTCAGCTTCATTCTCCAAGATAAAAGCGAACTGTGAGAGCAGAGCAATAAGTACAACACTTCTAATTCGTGTTTTGTGGTAATTTGGTGTCATGATTAACACGGCATTTCCCCCAGGAATTTGAGGGTCCGGAACAATGCACCCTCCCCCCCCTCCTCACTTGACCAGACCCTTTCCTAGTCTGGCGTAGCCGACCCTTTACCTTCCCATTATATGTGGGCGTGGGGGGAAGGAAAGGGTCTGGTGAGAGCTCCACATCGGATTGGTACTCGCCCACTACGAAAGTATTGAACATTTGAAAAAGTACACTATCTTCTCTTATCAGAAGGGCAGATCACATCAAACTTTTCCTAATCCACGTGACACTCTCCATCCATGTGATAAAAATGCAGATATTGACTGGATAATTAAACATATAATATGAAAACTTATATACACTATACTTTGATCATTATTTTATTGTATTATGGAGTACAAACTGTTGAGTATGACATTGGGTGCATTTGCAAATTTGCTGACACAGATCACAACATAAACATAGAGGTCCTTGGTATGTTCGATTATAGTTGTCATAATGTGAAAGTAATAAATCTCTCCTGCACACTGTTTGGTTGATTGCATAATCTTTTACTGTTTTATTAAAAAAATCTACTACTAGTTTTTTTGGTTATCAAGGTAGCAAGTGCAGGAAAGCTATCTCGACCAGCTCGCCATGTCTCCTGGTCATCGGATTCGATGTCACTGGGAAAACCAAAGCTAATAACATGACATACATCAGGACAGTCTATACCGTATCCAAAAGCTGTCGCGGCTATCACAACTCGTAGAGGAGAATCTATTATTAAAAGTTGCCCAATCTTCTCCTTTACTTCAGGATCTGTACAGCTCATATACATGTCCACAAGCCTGAATCCTGGAATATCAGGCAATGTGGTTCCTGCTGTATTCTTTTTGTAGATACGTCTTAAAAATGGAATAAACATTTGAACAGTCTGCAAAAGACCTGAGTAAATTATGTGCAAGGATATGATGCTTGTTTTTGAAGTAATTTTGTCGCTAATGGTTCAAAGATCTTTTTAATTCCATCAAGGATTTCAAGCTAAGAGACCATGTTTGGACAATGGTACTACTCAGGCTGGAGATGACATCGGTGCCAGCACATCTACTTGTAGTCCAACAGTGAAGGTAAATATTGTTATTCATCAATAGAACTGTATAATTTGATATTTGCCTGTGTTTTCTTAGGTATTGATTCCTTACAAGGCTGGTACCAAATCTTTCAATATTGGTACTCCATCACGTAAAAAGTATATACGTAAAGTTACAAGGAAAAGTTTCACATCAATGGCATCAAGTATTGTAAATTCTCCAAGATTGTCTCAACCAGTTATAGTTAACCTTTCTCGAAAGAAATGAAGGCAATTAGTTCCGATGCACATGATTCTATACTGCGAGACACTATAGAAGCAGTGAAGCATTTTAGCTGGCAGACTGTGTGGCTAGAACTAACTCAGAAAATTCCAACACTTATGTCTTTGCTTTCTCACCTTATCCCCAAACCAAACGAACACAAACCTCTCCTTTGCTTTCTAGCTTCACCAATATTAAAGTCAAGGCATCAACGCATGGGACTAGTCCAGAGAGCAGTTTCGATTATGATGTATGGCAATGGTACTGCTAAGCAGGTAAGTGATACCTAGTAGTTAGTAATAGTACACAATAAAAAAAAAAATAATAATAATAATAATAATAATGATAATAATAATAATATTAATGATAATAATTCATTCATTTATTCATTTGTTTCAGGTATTCCAAAATATGCACCCTCTTAGCGTGTGTATGTCATATCGAAGAACCTTGGACATTGTAAAAGTTCTTAGTGAAGACCATTATATTGAAGTAAGCATCTGAGCAGACGAGCTAAAGAAAGACATGGAAGTCCCATCTAATTGTGTAAGTTATGCAATTTTGTGGAGCTGTGTATCGTAGAAGCATATGAATCACAGAACTGGGAGGAAATGACAAAAAGTAAATGTAATTAGCCAAAAATAAGTGTGAAGTGGTGAAGTTAGAAAGGACAGTATTGCTAGCTGGAAGGCATGTTCATACGTAGTGGCAATGTTAGCGATAAACATATAGGGAGAAAAACTAGGTTTATCCTTGCCTAATGAAGAATTATAATATATTGTTCTGAAAAATGTTTATGTAGGTGACAAACTACTCCTTACACACTTTAGTAGGTCCACAACAACCAATTGCTTCACTATTGACTGATGACAATACAGTTTTGTGGAGTGACGATTACGATGGAAATAACGAAACTTCCGTTGGCTGAGTATCACCATAGTGATGATGATGACAGCATCGTAGGTGCTCCACCATATAGCCCACTTTCAAGATGTAGTGGATCAGATGACGAATTTTGGTCTCAATTGGAAGATGATCAAGAAGAAAGCTGTGATTTGGATATACAAAACACTATGCAGGTATGTACGTTTATTTGTGACCATCCATAATGGTTCTGCATAATCGATAAAAAATAAAAAATTTAATTCTACAATGATCCCAAAGTAGTGTGATACAGTTTAGTTGCGTATGTAATCAAAAGTGGGATGACTATATCCATAAATGCAAAAGAAAAAAAAGTGGTGGGGGGGGGGTGTATGTTTTATGTCCGAAAGTTCATTCTGTTGGGGAAAAAATATATATTTGATGTAAATTTGTGCATTATTTTATTCAGGATGAGTCAAGGAGCACAATAGTTGTGGAGAAGAATAGCAAATTGCATGGATTTAAATTTGTTGGAGATAACATCGACAAAAACATTCACCCAAGATTTCAGCACCATGAAAAAAGAGGCCAATCTCTACATTATTTTCATGGGTATGCTGTCCGTGATAGAATAGACCTCAGCATTTTGTCTGATGTGACTCCCCCTTTTCACAAGCCAGACCCAGCAACCTTCTTACCTTCAAAGAATGATATATCCTGCTTGAGTGATGAGCTCACAGTTCAAGATCTGGCCAGGTTAATTATTACTAACTACATGCGATTTCCTGAGACTGACAGCACCAAGGAGGACAAACCTATTACTACTGGTGATGATGACAAAGTTTATGTGTACGCTACTGAGTTATTAACACTTGGTCTTCTTTGGCATGGGTTCCATGATTCAATCAAAGAAGGAGATGGCGAGAGAATTGCTAGGCATTGGAAATTCCTTTTGATAATTTTCAAAGTGGCAAAGCGATATAATTATGCAAAAGAAGCTATTAATTTTCTTTTGCAACTAACTTTGTTGTCAGAGAGACAAAAGGCACAGCTACTTTGGAGTCGATGTGTAAATACCAAAGGCACTGCAGGTGAAAACATACCAGGGGATTTGCATAATGAACACTTGAATAGAAGATTGAAGAGCATAATAGCTGGACAAGGATCTAGTGTGAATTCTGGTTCAGTTCTTAGAGCAGGAAAACTAGTGAAGTGCATTCAGGATGTTTGTGAGCAATTTGAAAAAGAAACGCGTCATGAAGTCCGATCAACGAAACACAATGTTCCCAACTTTGGCAACGATTTTGATGATGTCATAATGACATTATCTGAGGAAAATATTTTTGTCCCTATTTCAGATAGACAACATGAATAATTTTCATTTAAATGTGGAATTCTTCAAAAGCTATCTCACACAGAACTACTAAAGAAAGTAAACCACAGCATTCAACAATTAATGTAATTTATTTAATTTATCACACTTGCATTTAGAAGCACATATATCACAACACATACAACCACATTGAACATTGACATCTTCTGTTGAAAACATAACAAAGTTTTTAAATAATAATGCTCTCCTACATATTTCCTGATTAGTTAAGTATATGCTTTAACATTAGAATTGGCATATCTTCCTCCAACTCCTTCATACAATATATTGCCACTGTAGGTTTATCATCTCTCCCAGCCCTCCCAATCTCTTGTGCATACTCCTCCAATGTAGTAGGGACACCCCAATGAAGAATTCTTCTTATGTTTGGACAGTCAATACCCACGCCAAAAGATGTGGTGGCAATTAATAGGCGAAGATTCCCATCTTGTTCTGTAAACAGTTTCAAGACCTGTTCTTTCTTGTCTGTCGTCATTATACTAGTAAACATATCTACCAGCCTAAATTTTGAGATGTGATATGGATAGCCAATTGGCTCTGTAATGAAGAGAACAATCTCTGAATTTTCGAACATACACAACAGTCTTTGGAAATAGAGTTCGTTTTTCTAATAGCTCAGAACATAAGGAATCAGCGAACTCTTGAATACTTATTTTAGGGTGAACTTTACATGCAATATTCACTCTAAAAGGTGATAGTGCAATTAAAGTAGGTTTTCTCATATATAATTTCTTAGTAACTATGGAAAGTGTTTCTTCTGTAGCTGTAGCAGTTAGTGCCATCACTTGGACATTTCCAGATATAAGGCTGCGCAGATCTCCAATTTCTCCAAACACTCTTCTAAACTTGTCACCCCATAACTTCACACAGTGTGCCTCATCTACGACAAGTGCTACAAGTTTATCTCTGTAAGGCTGTGACAGTTAGCATATTTCTGTACAACGGGTTCTCCAGAATGTTTTCTGGAGTAATGAATACCAGCTGAACTGCACCATTTAAAATCTTCCTTGTGATATTTGAATCAGCTTGCTGTCCACTTACAAACTCTGAGGCTATTCCTTTAGGTGTATATTTGTTTCGCTGATCCATCATCAGAGATGTCAGGGGACTGATGCACAATACAATACTTCCACGTGTACCTTTAAAGAACATAATTCTGAATTGTGATAGCTAAAGCAGCAAATTTCCATGCCCTTACCTCTGATCTTGTCAAAAACTAACGGAAGAATAGCATATATCAAAGACTTCCCATATCCAGTTGGCAGTGACACAAAAATATCACACCCCTCAATGAATGCACAAATAGCTTCATTCAGACTAGTGTACCCTAGCAACTTAGCACAATCGAGAATCACGCTCTGTAAATCGTCCGCCATATCCATACCTCCTACTTACAAAATGAGTGAACGATGAGATACAAATAATGCCTCGTTTGTGCCGTTACGTCACGCATACTTCCGGTCAGGTATAAAAATGCTGATTGCGCGGAACAATGAGTTTAAGCGAGTTTGTCCAGACCCTTATTTTCTTCCTCGTACGGTAAAGGGTCGGCTCGCCAGACTATCCGTTTGGTACCTTTCACCAGGATTCTGGGGGAACGTATAAAAATGTGTACTTCTTACGTCAGGTTTAATTGTGTGTGGGCGTATATAAAATGTGCGTACAAATATTTTAGCTAGTCCCACCTCTGCACTTTTTCTTCTATGAGCTCCGAGCTGAAAAGCGTCCTAACAATGGAGAGTTCCAAAAAAGGACAATAATTGAAGTGACTGATTCGCACACTACTGGCATAGCCTCAGCTAGAACCTCCATCATACAACACCAGCTGGTAAAGATTTGTGACAGGACTGTAAGAAAACCCGCAAGGTTTAATTGCATTCCACTATCAACAAACGGGTGCGTTGGAGTAACCAGACACTTCACAGCGGAGCGATTAGGTAAAGGGTCTGTCCCGTCACAAAAACGTCTCTATTCAAAATAGCTTCTACAATTTGACGTTGCTCAGGCTTAGCTGAAGGACATCCCATCTCCTGAAACACTTCAGTGATTTTAGTCTTGATCATTGCCTTACAATTCGCCGGAATAGATTTGCTTGCGTTGCGTGCTGACGCACGTTCCCTTTAAACTTACGGGCATTAGTACAGTCTCAAAGGAATTACCAATACTGCAATCTGATTGGGCGCCACTATCTCACCTGACACTTTCCTTCCCCCACGCCCACATATAATGGGAAGGTAAAGGGTCGGCTACGCCAGACTAACCCTTTCCTCGCTTTGCGTTTGGTAAAGGGTCTGGCCCTGCGAGACCGTAGACTCCCTACCTCTGATCCTGACAATCATTTTATACTAGAAAATGCTCGTGTAGCATTGGTTGGGCGAGCGAGGTTCTGGGGAAATGTTGACACTTTCAATTGCATTGGGGTAGTTTGATTTGAATTTGCATTGGTTTTCTTCCTGCAGGTTGCTAAATCTGAATTCACATCTCATTATTAGTAGTAGAATATGTAATGACATGTAAAGGGGGAAATGATGATTGGTAAAGGGTAAAGAATGGTACTCCTCATGATAAAGTAACAATTGGTAAAGGGTAAAGAATGGTACTCCTTCTGGAATGCGCGCGCGTTTAAACGACGACGGACGACGTATTCAGGATTTCCATAGACTACATCTTAAAGTTGCTCGCTCGCTTCGCTCGCTCGCCAATTACACATATTGTCATGAGTAGTAATTTTAGTTGTGGTAATTCAGGCTTGGAATATCTAACCCCAGATACTGTCTAGTTTGTTGTACTTTAAAGTTAAAGGATTCATCAGCACATGGATAGGACCTTTACATGGGAGTGACAGTGCAGCGCAGCTAGGTTACAAAATAACCCAATAAAAAATTTAAGAAGTACACTATGGTATTTGATCAGATAATACAAATGAGTACTCAATAAATTCACATGCAAAATAAAATTACACTTAAAGGGTCACTTCATGTTGTTTAAATGTATTTTTGAAGTGTAGCTATATAATGAGTTCAAAGGTCACAATTTTTTCCTTTTCTGACTTTGGTTTCTTATATATCTGGACTTAAATTTTGCCCTATTTACTTGCTTTTTACTTACTGAAGTCTTCTGAAGTAGGTACAGTTTGTGTGAGATCACATTTTGAACTGTCAGAGGATTATAACCTGTTGATAATTCTCAACACTCTCCGTGAAATGAGGATTCTCAGGTCAATGACAAACTTTAAATGGCAAACTGGTACACAAACATGACCATTTAGATAGTTTAATATTGCCATTTCTTGCTAAGACAGTCTTATCGTCAATCACTTGTGCTTCTTCTGTTGATTACTGGCTGGATTTCCTGGTAAATAACACATTCCAATGCAGGAGTCATATCAACACCTACACTAAGGAATGCTATAATTCAGTTTTATGCTGGCTTAGCAAGAAATGGCTATTTCAAACTAGCTTAAAGATCATGTTTCTGAATCAGTTTGATATTATTGTTCTGAGAATCATCATCATCAATAGGGGAGTCATTTTAGGATTCATTGTGACTTGCTACTAGTTCATAGAGGTAATGTCTCCATTCCCCACAAGAGTTCATGCTTTCTTGAATAGCATCAAGAATAAAATTGGACATGCTAAAGACAAAAGAAATTTTTTAGCTACTGGCATCACTTTCACTAAAGTAACGTATCATTGTCATCCAAATACAAATAATGAGTCCTTTACTGGTACAAAGTCTAACATTAATGATGCTGATAATTAAAGTCATATGTGATCTCAGACAAAACTCTAAGTAGTTAGATTAGAGTCTGATTCATATAAGCATGTATTATTCTTTAGCACAATATAGTTACATTGACTTGTTTCCCTGGCTCCAAGCTGACTATGTTACAGGATGTATAATTAAATTCCCTGAGGCAGTGGAAGAAGCAAAATTGATATGCGAGAAATTAGTAAACACTTGACAATGACAGCCATATTACACTAAAACTAAATAGCCAATAGAATTGTATTCCATGGCTACATCACTGTTGGTTCTAGACCGCAAAACCTCAGCATCCACTAATGACATGTAATTTTCAACCTGTAGGTTGCTTTTACTCATAAATTCTTTACTCCTACCAAAGCACTTATTGTAAAATTGTCATGTAATAAATATTGAATAGTATAAAAATAAAAAAACAATTATGTCTAAGATGTTGATCAGGCTATTTTGTAATTGCAAATGATTAATTCCAAACAACATTAATGAATGATTAATGTCTATTTTTTTTTCATGAACAATGTATCTTACCATTGATGACTATAGTCTAATCCAAAGAATATTACATTCTCTGATATATTATTATTTATGTAATTGAGCTATTTGTACAGTTCATGACAATGCTTATCATGTACATGATAAACATTGTCATGAACTATTCTTGAAAGTTATCATTGTTTTTACTGAATATTGTATAGAATCTGATATATAATTTCATAGACTTATATTAACTGGGCTGACACACTTCAAACATTTCTACAGTCAGGCACCCACTAATGGGATTGTGTCGGGATTCTTGAGACATATTTTTAAGGACTAGATTAATACTGAATATTGGTAACAACATCTGTGTGCGACAACAAATCGTATATGGTGTGGTAGAAGTCCAAGGATGTGTAATAATCAACACCACAGAGTTGGTAGTATGCTTAGTATATAATATATATATATATATATATATATATATATATATATATATATATATATATATATATGCAGTATTCAAACAATATAGTGGCTTATAATGCAAATAGCTACATTCACTGTATCTATTTACATCATTCTGAGCATATCATTGTTATAAATTTCATGCAACCGATTGAAGACCAACATAAAAATTAGCTTATTGTAGTGAGATTGTACTTGTATGGTTTAAACTTAAATCTACTTTTTGGTTCACTATGTTTTCTTTCTTTACTCACTATGTTATCACTGTTTTGTTTCTGTAGTGACTATGTCATCACTATGTTTTGTTTCTGTAGCTAGTGACTATGTCATCACTATGTTTTGTGTTGCAGTGGCTATGTCATTACTATGTTTTGTTTCTGTAGTGGCTATGTTATCACTATGTTTTGTTTGTGACAAGTAAATCATTGCCATATTTGTGAAATGCAGCAATGAAAGAACAAGACAACTAATGAAAGGCCTCTATAAAATATTAGTACAGTTTAGTAAAGAAGTACAAAAATGTGTGTGTGTGTGCATGTATTTCCTGTATGCTTATAATATGTTTTATAAGGTGGTGCAGGTTTCTTTCCTTGAACAATTCATTCTATAACTTAGTTACATTAATTGCATAGCAGAATACTATCGTGGCTTCAGTTACAATCGCACGTTTAAATTGTGTATAAATTTGTTCAACTTTTGACTTTACAAATTGGAGTGGTTTAGTGGTGTTTCAAGTAGCTATTATGAGAAAAGGCAGGATTCTCGCGCTGCGAACGAGCATTCTTATTATCCTGCAGGGCTATTTTGGATTTGCAATGTCAATACAAACCATTGTGCCGCCCGATCAGCTCCGTGTAACGTGGAACTTCATGGAACACTGCTTCGGTGGCGACAATGCTCTAACTAGTACAGGCGTTCGATTCACTTACAGCTACGGAGTAGAGAACAACTTCACGACAATTGAGGGACCACTTATAAGTAAGAATAACGTAACGGAGATGAGATACAACTTGTCATACCCCAATTCGACAAATAACAACGGTGGTAATAGGCTTATGCTAATTGAGTACTTCTTCGAACAGCTCGAACATGGCGGAGGATTTTGCAATTGTCTGGACATCAGCTTCTTCAGTTTCCAAAATAGGTTAGATACCATATAAACATGCTGGCCAGTAAAGTACTTATAATGTTTTCTGTATATTATATGTAAGGCTAAATAGGTATTTGTTCTTAGTTGCCTTTAAAATAGTTGTTCAAAGTGAAAGCAAACAGTCCTTTATTGTAATATTCAATTGTGCTGAAATTTATAATATTGATTCAGTCATTCTGGGCTGAAATAATTATAATAATAGCAAACTTTTCTCTTTCTAACAGCCAATATTGTTAATTAAAACTTAGCCAGAAGTTTCAACTATTTGCTTGTGAAGTCCTCTTCAGGGGTCAACTGAGGTCGAACTCTCCTGGTGATGTAATAACACAATGTAAACAGCAAGATTTCTGGAGGGTAGCTTACTGTTTATTAGAGAGCATTGACTTACCACCGCCACTAACTGAATAGAAATGGAAGTCCCTTAAGTTTTCAATGCACCCGCAAAATAATTCAAAACGGTAAACAATTCAATTTCTAGGGTGATACGGGTACTGATCGATAAACCAGAGGATTCTGTTTAGTGCAATTTGGGACGGGGTCGACAACCGAACCAACACAAAAACGCGAGGGTCAAAGTACAAAATGACATACATAGGTCCATACATATACAAAGAGCGCATTGACTTCCCACCGCCACTAACTCGAATAGAAATGGAAATCCCTTAAGTTTTCAATTTAACTGCACCCGCAAAAGAATTCAAAACGGTAAAAAACAATTCAATTTCTAGGGTGATACGGGTACTGATCGATAAACCAGAGGATTCTGTTTAGTGCAATTTGGGACGGGGTTGACCACATAACTAACACAAAAACGCGAGGGTCAAAGTACAAAATGACATACATACGTCCAAACATAATTGGCGAGCGAGCGTAGCGAGCGAGACACTTACAGGGGTAACACAATTGAAAATCGGGGATGTTTGTTTATTTATATATATGGACGTACGTATGTCATTTTGTACTTTGACCCTCCGTGTTTTTGTGTTCGCTCCGCGTTCGACCCCGTCCCAAACTTCACTAAAAAGAATCCTCCGGTTTAGCGACCATTACCCGTATCACCTTAGAAATTGAATTGTTTACGGATTTGAATTGTTTTGCGGGTGCAGTTAAAACTCAAAATCTTATGGGAGCTCAATTTCTATTCGAGTAGTGGTGGTGGTAAGTTAATGCGCTACTTGTCACAGTTATAAGCCCTACTCAACAGTATTTACTTAAAAATGGATTGTCCACTAGACGAACCACGAAGGTAAGTCTTGCGTAGGTATGTTCAGTTGTGTGAAAGTATTGTGTGTTACAACTACTATTAAGAATATCACAAAGAAAATTTTAAATAACGTGATTTGATTTTGTTGCTTCTTTTTCAATTCAAACTGTTGTGGGAGCGGTTACTATGACATTGAAACCCCTTTACCTCATACGTAATTTAAAAACTCGACTTTATTTTAATAGCTTGAGTGTTAGTTGTTAAAATCAAATTTAACATTTAAGGCTCGCTCGCCATTTGTGCTCAAGCACACCACTAGTTTATTTATTTATTTATTTGTATATATGTATGGACGTACGTAAGGCAATATTGTACTTTGACCCTCGCGTTCTTGTGTTAGTTCGGTTGTCGACCCCGTCCCAAATTGCACTAAACAGAATCCTCTGGTTTATCGATCAGTACCCGTATCACCCCAGAAATTGAATTGTTTACCGTTTTGAATTCTTTTGCGGGTGCAGTTAAAACTTGAAAACTTAAGGGACTTCCATTTCTATTCGAGTTAGTAGCGGTGGTAAGTCAATGCGCTCTTTGTCATGGTTATAAGCCGTGCGCACAGTATTTACCTGAAAATACATTGTCCACTAGACTACTGCGAAGGTAAGTCTGTGTAGGTGCATGTCCAGCTGTGTCAAAGCATTGTGTGTTACAACCACTACTTAGCTAAACAATATCACAAAGAAAACTTTAAAATAACATGTATTGTTTTGTTGTTGTTTTTTTCCCTTCAATTCAAGCAGTTGCAGAGAGTTGTTACTATGGCACTGAAATCCCTTTACCCTGTATGCTAAATTTAAAAACTGGACCTTATTTTCAGTAGCTTCAGTGTTAGAAGTCAATAAAAATAGTATAGTCTTTAGGCTCGCTCGCCATTATTTTGTGCTCAAGCACACCACTAGTATACAAATAAATAAATAAATAAATAAATAAACATCCCAGATTTTCGATTGTGTTACCCCTGTAAGTGTCTACGCTCGCTCGCCAAAGAACAAACATCCCCGATTTTCGATTGTGTTACCCCTGTAAGTGTCTCGCTCGCTACGCTCGCTCGCCAATAAACAAACATCCCCGATTTTCAATTGTGTTACCCCTGTAAGTGTCTCGCTCGGGTGGATAATGCAAAATCGGGTTTATAGCCCGTTACCCGAGCGACCGCGCTTGTCGTTAAGAACTATAAATCTGATACAGTCTGGTATGCTCGTAAGAAAATGTATTAGCGGGGAAAAGTCTGATATAGTTCTTAGCAACCATAATTATGGTGGAAAGCAGATCAAAGCAAAATGGAATAATGAAGAGTTTGGGTACTTTAATACAATTACTAAGATAGCTAACGCTATACTTTGCTCGTTGTTTATGTTTGGGCTATAAAATAGTTATAAACCAAAATCATTAGGTTTGTATTTCGATTTATAAACCCTCGCCACTCGGGCTGCGCCCTCGAGCCTCGGAGTTTATAAATCGCATACAAACCTCAATCTTGGTTTGTAATAGTTATGCCATGGCCAATGAGGGGTTATGGAATATAACCATCTCGATCCTGAGGGCGAAGCCCGAGGGATAAGGGCGGTGATATTCCATAACCCCGATGTTGCCATGGCACAACTGTTTTATACCATAGTTGCTGCTACTACTACTCTCTCATATCCACCTATATGGGACCAGCCCTACCACATATAACTCTCCTGCCGCTCTCATACCACAGGAATTTACCACAGCTAGCTGCTTTACTGCTTACCGCTGAGCAGCCCAGGTAGAGTTAGATCTGGAGATAACAGCTGGCAGCTACAATGCTAAAGCAAACTTGCTAAAGTAAACTTTCTGGCGTGCTTCAATTGAATTTTAATTGAATTTTAATTTTGGTCCGGAAACACGGAAGAATTCGCTTGACACCGGGAAAATATCATAGCCCCAGGAAGAATTCGCTTGACACCGGGAAAATATCATAGCCCCAGGAAAAATCACCGGGAAAATATCACTTTTAATCCATGGGTATTACCGCAGCAACCATGGTATAAATAAC
>WLWD01003514.1_pt1 | contig 25754 bp, 12 predicted proteins | sample 6712731 | NCBI WGS metagenome assembly WLWD01 (sample SAMN12718690, study PRJNA576275) | sponge metagenome | isolation source: marine sponge | host: Mycale hentscheli | place: New Zealand: South Island, Marlborough, Capsize Point | collected 2014-11-01 | reverse complement strand
CTTACAGGGGTAACATAATTGAAAATCGGGGATGTTTGTTTGTTTATATATATGTTTGGACGTACGTAAGGCATTTTTGTACTTTGACCCTCGCGTTTTTGTGTTAGTTCGGTGGTCGACCCCGTCCCAAACTTCACTAAACAGAATCCTCTGTTTATCGATCAGTACCCGTTTCACCTTGAATTGTTAACCGTTTTGAATTCTTTTACGGGTGCAGTTAAAACGTGAAAACTAACGGGACTTCCATTTCTATTCGAGTTAGTGGCGGTGGTAAGTCAATGCGCTCTTTGTCATGGTTATAAGCCGTACGCAACAGTATTTACTTGAAAATGCATTGTCCTCTAGACTAACCGCGAAGGTAAGTCTCGTGTAGTTGTATGCCTAGTTGTGTCAAAGCTCTGTGCTTTACAGCCACTACTTAGCTAAAGAATATCATAAAGAAAACGTTTAAATAACGTGTACTGTTTTGTTGTTGTTTTTCCCCTACATTTCAAACAGTTACAGAGAGTTGTTACTATGGCACTGAAATCCCTTTACCGTGTATGCGAAATTAAAAAATTGGACCTTATTTTCAGTTTCTTCAGTGTTAGAATTCAAAATCATTCATATAAAAATAGTATAGTCTTTAGGCTCGCTCCCCATTTGTGCTCAAGCACATCACTAGTTTATTTATTGGCGAGCGAGCGTAGCCAGCGAGACACTTACAGGGGTAACACAATTGAAAATCGGGGATGTTTGTTTATTTATTGGCGAGCGAGCGAAGCGAGCGAGACACTATCAGGGGTAACTCAATCGAGATTTCGCTATATTTATTGGCGAGCGAGCGAAGCGAGCCAGACACTATCAGGGGTAACTCAATCGAGATTTCGCTATATTTATTATTTATTTATCTGTTTATGGGGTCCGTGAACGCTCTGTTTTCGCCGCGCTTCTAATTCGTAAGTTAGGTATAATCGTTCGCAGTTTCAGTATTTTTCAATTAACGAGCTCTGAGAATCCTTAGTGGCGGTGGTAAGTCAATGCGCTCTTTGTCATGGCTATAAGCCTTGCGCAACAGTATTTACTTGAAAATACATTGTCCACTAGACTACTGCGAAGGTAAGTCAGTGTAGGTGCATGTCCAGTTGTGAGCATTGTGTGTTACAACCACTAGCTACTTAGCTAAAGAATATCACAAAGAAAACTTTTAAATAACGTGTATTGTTTTGTTGTTGTTGTTTTCCTTCCAAGCAGTTGCAGAGAGTTGTTACTATGGCACTGAAATCCCTTTACCCTGTATGCTAAATTAAAAAACTGGACCTTATTTTCAGTAGCTTCAGTGTTAGAAGTCAAAATCATTCATATAAAAATAGTAATAGTCTTTAGGCTCGCTCGCCATTTGTGCTCAAGCACACACTAGTTTATTTATTTATCTGTTTATGGGGTACGTGAGACCTCTGTTTTCGCCTGCGCTTCTAATTACGTAAGTTAGGTAAAGCGTTCACAGTTCCAGTATTTTTCAATCAACGAGCGCGGAGAATCCTGCTGCAGACGCAACTTCAACCAAAAAGTTTACAGCTACTCTCTTCTTGAAATAATTGTGAAGTCTTTGTCAAGCTGCGCTTCTTTGCCACTGCTTTCGAAGTTTATTCAGGTAATTCTGTTAGTTTAGTCTGGGATCAGAGACTTTAGATTCTCTGATGCTAACTGAGAATGGAAAGGGTTACACTGTGCACTACAGTTAGATGTAATTTCTGTCCTATTTTTCTGTAAAAAGAGTCTGCTCGCTCGCCATGCATTTGCGCTATTCGAGCGCACCACTAGTTTATTTGTATATATGTATGGATGTACGTAAGGCATTTTTGTACTTTGACCCTCGCGTTTTTGTGTTAGTTCGGTTGTCGACTCCGTCCCAAACTTCACTAAACAGAATCCTCTGATTTATCGATCAGTACCCGTATCACCCTAGAAATTGAATTGTTTCCGTTTTGAATTCTTTTGCGGGTGCAGTTATAACTTGAAAACTTAAGGGACTTCCATTTCTATTCGAGTCAGTGGCGGTGGTAAGTCAATGCGCTCTTTGTCATGGTTATAAGCATTTACTTGAAAATACATTGTCCACTAGACTACTGGGAAGGTAAGTCTGTGTAGGTGCATGTCCAGTTGTGTCAAAGCATTGTGTGTTACAACCACTACTTAGCTAAAGAATATCACAAAGAAAACTTTTAAATAAAGTTTATTGTTTTGTTGTTGTTTTTTCCCTTCAATTCAAGCAGTTGCAGAGAGTTGTTACTATGGCACTGAAATTCCTTTACCGTGTATGCCAAATTTAAAAACTGGACCTTATTTTCAGTAGCTTCAGTGTTAGAAGTCAAAATCATTCATATAAAAATAGTATAGTCTTTAGGCTCGCTCGCCATTTGTGCTCAAGCACACCACTAGTTTATCTGTTTATGGGGTACGTGAGACTTCTGTTTTCGCCCGCGCCTCTAATTACGTAAGTTAGGTAAAGCGTTCACAGTTCCAGTATTTTCAATTAACGAGCGCGGAGAATCATCCTGCTGCACTGCCTTACGCAACTTTGTTTCAACCAAAAAGTTTACAGCTACTCTCTTCTTGAAACAATTGTGAAGTCTTTGTCAAGCTGCGCTTCTTTGCCACTGCTTTCGAAGTTTATTCAGGTAATTCTGTTAGTTTAGTCTGGGATCACAGAGACTTTAGATTCTCTGATGCTAACTGAGAATGGAAAGGGTTACACTGTGCACTACAGTTAGATGTTGTTTTTTCCTTCCAAGCAGTTGCAGAGAGTTGTTACTATGGCACTGAAATCCCTTTACCCTGTATGCTAAATTTAAAAACTGGACCTTATTTTCAGTAGCTTCAGTGTTAGAAGTCAAATATAAAAATAGTATAGTCTTTAGGCTCACTCGCCATTTGTGCTCAAGCACATCACTAGTTATATACTAGTGGTGTGCTTGAGCACAAATGGCGAGCGAGCCTGATAGTTAGGTAACATAAAACTAAGTATTGTTACTATGTTTTAGCTTAGTTCAGGCAAAAACTATAATAGCCGTTATGACTTTATTTCAGTAAACAAATACAAAATCACTCTTTTACCTGATTAATGGTAACTTTTGTAGTATCAAACATCTGCCATTCTGATAATCTCAATTACCAGTAACTCTTGAACAAGCTCTCAGCTACGATAAAAAAATAAACCAGTGTTATTATTTGTAATTTTAGCTCCGTATCCCCCCTAAAACGGCGAAGTTTTGAAATTAAGTCTGGAAAAGGGTCTTCAATGCCATAGTAACCGGTCGAATCAACTTTTTGTTTCTTGAAAAGCAAGCGTTTTCGCAGAAATTTTCTCACACTTTGGAGCTTTAAGTATAAAGTAAGGCTTGCTTAATGCTGTATTTTCAGAATAAACTGGGGTCAAGCCTAAAAAGCCGTGTTTTTTGGAGAACAAAAGTTCCCCGCTCGCGCGTTTAATTACATACGTACGTCCAAACATATATACAAATAAATAAATAAACAAACATCCCCGATTTTCAATTGTGTTACCCCTGTAAGTGTCTCGCTCGCTACGCTCGCTCGCCGATAACATATACCCGATTTTGCATTATCCACCCCTAATACTGTCTCGCTCGCTTCGCTCGCTCGCCAATAAATAAACTAGTGATGTGCTTGAGCACAAATGGCGAGCGAGCCTAAAGACTATACTATTTTTATATGAATGATTTTGACTTCTAACACTGAAGCTACTGAAAAGGTCCAGTTTTTAAATTTAACATACAGGGTAAAGGGATTTCAGTGCCATAGTAACAACTCTCTGCAACTGCTTGAATTGAAGGAAAACAACAACAACAAAACAATACACGTTATTTAAACGTTTTCTTTATGATATTCTTTAGCTAAGTAGTGGTTGTAACACACAATGCTTTGACACAACTGGACATGCACCTACACAGACTTACCTTCGGGGTAGTCTAGTGGACAATGTATTTTCAAGTAAATACTGTTGCGCATGGCTTATAACTATGACAAAGAGCGCATTGGCTTACCACCGCCACTAACTCGAATAGAAATGGAAGTCCCTTAAAAGTTTTCAAGTTTTAACTGCACCCGCAAAAGAATTCAAAACGGTAAACAATTCAATTTCTAGGGTGATACGGGTACTGATCGCTAAACCAGAAGATTCTGTTTAGTGCAATTTGGGACGGGGTCGACCACTGAACTAACACAAAAACGCGAGGGTCAAAGTACAAAAATGCCTTACGTACGTCCAAACATATATATAAACAAACAAACATCCCCGATTTTCAATTGTGTTACCCCTATAAGTGTCTCGCTCGCTACGCTCGCTCGCCGATAATTCAAAATCGGGTATATGTTATATGTATGGATGGTACGTATGCCCTTTAAACGCGCGCGTGGGGAACTCTTTTCTCCCAAAAAACACGGCATTTTAGGCTTGACCTCAGTTTATTCTGAAGCTACAGCATTAAGCAAGCCTTACTTTAAACTTAAGCTCCAAAGTGTGAGAAAATTCCTGCGAAAATGCTTGCTTTTCAAGAAACAAAAAGTTGATGACCGGTTACTATGGCATTGAAGACCCTTTTCCAGACTTAATTTCAAAGCTTCGCCGTTTTATGGGGGGATACGGAGTTGCCGGTTGTTGGTTGTCTAGAGCCGTTGGTAGTCAGAATGCCGTAGTATTAATGCTAAGGAAGCTACTACTTCTCGAGGGAAGCTGAGGTAAGTACGTAATTCCATATTTGTTAGCTAAATATGCTGAATTAACTCTGGCCTTTCGTTTTTGTAGCTAAGAGCTTGTCAACAGTGACTGGTAAATTCAAATAGTCGGATTGGCTCAAATTTGATACTACAAAAGTTACCACTGCTCAAGAAAATGAGGTAAGAAAGTAATTTTGTATTTGTGTGCTAAAATTGATTGTCTTTTGTTTTTGTAGGTGAGAGCTTGTCAAAAATTCAAGGTAATTCAGATAGTCAAAGTAACTTAAATTTGATACTACAGAAGTTATCAATACTCAGGAAATTGAGGTAAGTAGTAATTCCATATTTGTTGTCTAAAATTACAAATAATAACACTGGTTTATTTTTTTATTGTATCTGAGAGCTTGTTCAAGAGTTACTGGTAATTGAGATTATCAGAATGGCAGATTTGTGGTACTACAAAAGTTACCATTAATCAGGTATGAGATTGATTTTGTATTTGTTTGCTGAAATAAAAGGTCATAACTGCAATTATAGTGTTTGCATGAACTTAGCTAAAACATAGTAACAATACTTAGTTTTATGTTACCTAACTATCAGGCTCGCTCGCCATTTGTGCTCAAGCACACCACTAGTATGTATTTATGTATGTATGTATGGATGGTACGTATGCTCTTTAAACGCGCACGCCGGGAACTTTTTTCTCCAAAAAAACACGGCTTTTTAGGCTTAACTCCAGTTTATTCTGAAACTACAGCATTAAGCAAACCTTACTTTATACTTAAAAGTGTGAGAAAATTCCTGCAAAAACGCTTGCTTTTCAAGAAACAAAAAGTTGATTCGACCGGTTACTATGGCATTGAAGACCCTTTACCAGATTTAAATTCAAAACTTTGCGGCTTGTTAGTTGTCAAGTGCCACCTGTAGTCAGTACTAAGAGAGCTATCACTACTTCTGAAAAGCGTATGTAAGCACATAAAGTATTAATGCTAATGAAGCTACTACTACTTGAGGGATGCTGAGGTAAGTACGTAATTCCATATTGTTAGCTAAATATGCAAAAATAACTCTGGCCTTTCTTTATTATAGCTAAGAGCTTGTTATCAACAGTGACTGGTAAATTCAAATAGTCAGAATGACTCAAATTTGGTACTACAAAAGTTACCACTGCTCAAGAAAATGAGGTAAGACAGTAATTTTGTATTTGTGTGCTAAAATTGATTGTCTTTTGTTTTTGTAGGTGAGAGCTTGTTGTCAAGAATTCAAGGTAATTCAGATGGTCAAAGTAACTTTAATTTGATACTACAGAAGTTATCAATACTCAAGAATGAGGTAAGTAGTAATTCCATTTTTGTTGGCTAAAATTACAAATAATAACACTGGTTTATTTTTTATCGTAGCTGAGAGCTTGTTCAAGAGTTACTGGTGATTGAGATTATCAGAATGACAGATGTTTGATCCTACAAAAGTTACCATTAATCAGGCAAGAGAGTGATTTTGTATTTGTTTGCTGAAATAAAAGGTCATAACTGCTATTATAATGTTTGCATGAACTAAGCTAAAACATAGTAACAATACTTAATTTTATGTTACCTTACTATCAGGCTCGCTCGCCATTTGTGCTCAAGCACACCAATAGTATGTATATATGTATGTGTGTATGGTGAGTATGCCCCTTAAACGCGCGCGCGGGGAACTTTTTTCTCCAAAAATTCCTGCGAAAACGCTTGCTTTTCAAGAAACAAAAAGTTGATTCGACCGGTTACTATGGCATTGAAGACCCTTTTCCAGACTTAATTTCAAAACTTCGCCGTTTTAGGGGGGATACGGAGTGCTGATTGTTGGTTGTCAAGAGCCATTGGTAGTCAGAATGCCGTAGTATTAATGCTAAGGAAGCTACTACTACTCCAGGGAAGCTGAGGTAAGTACGTAATTCCATATTTGTTAGCTAAATATGCAAAAATAACTCTGGCCTTTCTTTTTTGTAGCTAAGAGCTTGTTGTCAACAGTGACTGGTATATTCAAATAGTCAGAATGGCTCAAATTTGGTACTACAATAGTTACCACTGCTCAAGAAAATGAGGTAAGAAAGTAATTTGTATTTGTGTGCTAAAATTGATTGTCTTTTCTTTTTGTAGCTGAGAGCTTGTTGTCAAGAATTCGAGGTAATTCAGATAGTCAAAGTAACTTCAATTTGATACTGCAGAAGTTATCAATACTCAGGAAATTGAGGTAAGTAGTAATTCCATATTTGTTTCTAAAATTACAAATAATAACACTGGTTTATTTATTTATTTATTTTTTATTGTAGCTGAGAGCTTTTTCAAGAATTACTGGTAATTGAGATTATCAGAATGGCAGATGTTTGATACTACAAAAGTTACCATTAATCAGGTAAGAGAGTGATTTTGTATTTGTTTGCTGAAATAATAAGTCATAACTGCTATTATAGTGTTTGCATGAACTAAGCTAAAACATAGTAACAATACTTAGTTGTATGTTACCTAACTATCAGGCTCGCTCGCCATTTGTGATCAAGCACACCACTAGTTTATTTGTATATATGTTTGGACGTACGTATGTCATTTTTTACTTTGACCCTCGCGTTTTTGTGTTAGTTATGTGGTCGACCCCGTCCCAAATTGCACTAAACAGAATCCTCTGGTTTATCGATCAGTACCCGTATCGCCCTAGAAATTGAATTGTTTACCGTTTTGAATTATTTTGCGGGTGCAGTTCAAACATGAAAACTTAAGGGACTTCCATTTCATGGTTATAAGCCGTGCGCAACAGTATTTACTTGAAAATACATTGTCCACTATACTACTGCGAAGGTAAGTCTGTGTAGGTGCATGTCCAGTTGTGTCAAAGCATTGTGTGTTGCAACCACTACTTAGCTAAAGAATATCACAAAGAAAACTTTAAAATAACGTGTATTGTTTTGTTGTTGTTTTTTTCCTTCCAAGCAGTTGCAGAGAGTTGTTACTATGGCACTGAAATCCCTTTACCCTGTATGCTAAATTTAAAAACTGGACCTTATTTTCAGTAGCTTCAGTGTTAGAAGTCAAAATCATTCATATAAAAATAGTATAGTCTTTAGGCTCGCTCGCCATTTGTGCTCAAGCACATCACTAGTTAATTATCAACTGTCGATCGAATGAGCGTTTATCGATTTGTTGCTCGAATGATCGATTGTTGAACTGTCGATTGAATGGTCGAGTATCGAAAGGTCCACCGTAAACTGTATGCAATTACATACAAATTCGTGATAGGTAAGGGGTAGCATCCAGCAAGATACACTATCAATAAGGGCTGATGTGCTAATTAGATAGTAGCTATTGTATCTGAATGCTTATCAAATGTAAGAAGCTCCAAAGCTGCAGTGTAGCTAGCTATGTATAAATATTCCAGGTAGGTTTTGCTGAAGGTTTTGCTGGTGTCATCAAACAGCTAGCTACCAGTCTAAGGAAAAATAGCTAAATACCAAGATTACCTGTTACTAGTTTGAAGTAACTAAAGATAGACTGGTTGTAACAAAAAAGTACCCGTAGCTAGCTCGAATTTGTTTCCTAGTAAGGTTATGCACATGAACTTTTTTACTCAGTTCGATAATCGAGCATTGAGCGTGCGAAAGTTATAAAAATCGAAGTTCCATGGAATATTTAACTAGCTCAATTTTATTGAGCGGTATTTGTTGAATGCATTAGAAATGGTAAGTAGAAAAGAAATAGCCAGAGAGCTAGGGAGGTTAAAATGCTAGATAACGAGCAAACAGCAGAAAATGAGACAAAAATAAAATAAATGAAAAAGAATAATAGGCTCCAAGAATAGCTAAAAAGTGAGTAAGTAAGATTTATTTAAACTAGCTAACTTACATATAGCTATAGCTTTTCTTTTACACTGGCCCCTTAGTACACGCTGGCCGGACTACCCTTTCCCGCGTAGCGATTGGTAAAGGGTCTGGCTACGCGAGACTAGCCGGTTGCTCTAGGGCCTGCCAGATTATGCTCGAAATTTTTAGAATTATTCCTTTTTTTTATTCTAAAAATTTGAGTTATTATTCATATTATTCTAGACATTTTCGTATTATTCTCTTATTATTCTAATTAGAAATAAGTGAAATGGTGATGATTGCAGTATAGCTAGCTGTATAGAGTTGGTACGTTATAAAATGAATGAGTAAAACTATCAGTCTCTTACTGAATTACTCAATATGAGGATGGTATATAGCTATCTAATCTTTTAGTGAAACCTTGAAGGGATCCATACAAATGTCCAATGAATGGAAAAAACATGCTCTGTTGCGAAAAAAGTTCAATTTTGAGGAACCTTACAAAACATTTGGGGGAAATATGGATTACGGTACTTAAGAATTTTTATATGCTGGGCAGTGGATCCACATTCTCTTCCCTTCACATTCGTAGGTCAGCTGGTAATAAGTATGATTGTTGAGTTACTCAAGAAGAGAATCCTTTTAGCATAATTCTATGACTTGCTGACTCTGAGCCTGAGCTGACAGCTCTACCAGTATTTCAAACTTACTTTTTTTCATTATGGAAATAATAACAGAGTGGCCAACACTAACCCAGCTGCTTTAATTAAGTAATGAAGATCTACCTTATAACCACATTTCTACACATGTTTATGTCCTTTGTTGTAAAAGAAAAAGAGAAAAAAAGCACTATTGATTTTCTTTCAAAATTAAGGATAATATGGACTGATTATTCTCATTTTCCCTTTATTATTCTCCTAAATACCCTTATTATTCTAGAATTATTCCACTATGCTATACATGTCTATTCCAGAAAAAATGCTAGCATAATCTGGTAGGGGCCTAGTTAGCTCACTCTGCTGACTTCAATAAGAACCAATTTTTAGTCTGAATGCTAGTTAGATAAGTAGTCTATATAATATACTCTCTCCTGTACAACTCATGGAATAATTATATACAATACTAGCTATTAAGTATTAGCTAGATAGCTACCTACTAACTAGATTTAGTATGCCCACTATGAATTCTGGATCCAAGGATCTGAAGTAAAAAGAAAACAATATGAATTCTTGGAAATCTAGATTAGAATGATAATAATAATTATAATATTAGCTATAAGCAAAATTCTGGCTTAAAGCAATGGACTCTTTTTTTCCCTTCTTTTTTTTAGTCTGCATGGTGTTAACTCTGTCCCAATGAAAATAGTAATTTCTGGTATCACAAATAAGTGAGCCACTGACTGACACAAAAAGTGGATGTTATTCACTAAATTACTGAAGTACTATCACACTTCACACTTGCTGAGGTACTCTCACACTTGAGTAGGCACTATCACACTTGCTGAGGCGCTGTTTGTTACACCCTGCCACACTTGGTAAGGTACCCGGTAAGGTATTATCACACTTTCGTGAGACTATGAAACACTACTGTAATACTGCTACACTATTAAGGCTGCTACTGCAGAATTATAGTGAGGTACTACCTAGTAAGGTAGCTATGCCACTCATTGCTGGTGACAAACTGAAAAGTTTTGTGGTAAACTGCACCTAGTAATAAGGCAGCTGGATGGGTCTGGGATCAAGCATTCAGTTTTTACTTGGCAAGTAATGCTCCTTGACTCTCAAGGTGGCTAATGACCCTTTCCTCTACCTCATGTGGGACCTCCCACCAATGATAACTGAAGTGGAGCATGCAGACTAGCAGAACAATTATCACCTAGAGACAGTGTGTGTGTGTGTGTGTGTGTGTGTGTGTACTGTGTGTGTGTGTGTGTGCGTGTGTGTGTGCATGTGGTTCTTCCTTTGCCTCCCACTAGCCCCACCAATCCACCCAGCTCTGTGATTAGGTACCTATATGCTGGTATGCAAATTCAAGGCCTTTTCTCATGAAACAGCAATGGTCCAGTCACCAGAAAGCTCCTACCAGGAATGGGTAAATACATATTCCGCCTACTAGTTTAACAAGGCGACCCTAAGCATACCCTTTAGGCCTTAGGCTACCCTTTAGGCCTTAGGTTCGCCAGACAAGATGCCACACTAACACAAATTTATATATTAGAACTTCGAACTCAAGCATCATGGCTGTGGCCAAAGTATATAAACCCTATTATGCCCTCACTAGTGGTCAAACTAGCAAGCTACCAACTCAAATTCCCCCGCATCCCACTCTCTCTTAAGTTAGGTTTAATTATGTTCAAATCAAAGGAGCTACCAAATCAAGGACACCGTTTAGCAAGTGAATGAAGAATGAGGTAAAGGGAGGAATATGACATTGTTTCTAATTCATTCAATAATTCAAATTGCTCTCAGTATTTCAGATTTTTTAGCCTACTGGTACATATGTGGGTAAAAGTGTAACAGGTCTTTCTCTTTCTGGTCACTAAATATGTATGATAAGCATGAAGTGGATTGAAAATAACTGAATTATATATTATATAAATGGGACTTTAGATGGTAGCTAAGTAGCTAATTTAAGCAATAAAGGAGTTCTTTAAAATTTGATTTTTATTTCTTATCTTACAATGTTTATGCACAGACAAACAAGCAGTGGACATAAACAGGCTGGATTTCAAACAGTTGAATGAGACTCCGGCTCACTATGCATTGAAAGCAATTGAATATAATAGTAGCTACTATGCTGAATTTGTGTACTCTCACCGCATTATGGAGGAACTAATGAAGTTAGGGTCTAGCTAAGTATTTTTATTTTAGTTTAAGAGATTATTAGCTAAACGAGTTCTAGAATGGAATATTACGAAGTTTTGCCAGCATGAGATTATTAGCTAAATGAGTTCTAGAATGGAATATTACGAAGTTTTGCCAGCATGTTACAGCATTTGCTATGTTTCAGCCATTGTTACCTACATTCTTGTTTTCATACTCACGTAAAACTAATGAAGCCTAGCTAAGTATTTTTATTTTAGTTCAAGAGATTATTAGCTAAACGAGTTCTAGAATGGAATATTACGAAGTTTTGCCAGCATGTTGCAGCATTTGCTATGTTTCAGCCATTGTTACCTACATTCTTGTTTTCATACTCACGTAAAACTAATGAAGCCTAGCTAAGTATTTTTATTTTAGTTCAAGAGATTATTAGCTAAACGAGTTCTAGAATGGAATATTACGAAGTTTTGCCAGCATGTTGCAGCATTTGCTATGTTTCAGCCATTGTTACCTACATTCTTGTTTTCATACTCACGTAAAACTTGCAAATGCTTAAAACAGATTATTCTTGACCACTCTACCTATAAAAAGGGACCTTCTGTTCATTGAGAAGTCATGTTTCGAAAACTGTTCAGATATATCTTCACATACTAAACTGCAACGACGAAAGCATTATGAAATTCTTGATCTGTTGCTCGTAGTTTTGGCTGTAGAATGGTCCTGTGCACAAATTAGTGAAGTTGGTTAATTATATTATTGTTAAGGGTGCAATAATTGTTGCGTTTTTACTTAGATGGATCAATTAACAGAATATAAGGACAGTCAGGACAGTGAAGTCAGGCCCCCATAAGTAAGATTATTCAAAAGTTTATTTATAGCTACTATCTACTTAAAAAAAAATAATGCAATTTGAAAAAAATTTTTTTTAACTTCTAGCTAATGAGCAACAACTAATGGAAGAAATGACCAACGTAGAAGAGACGGAAAACGAAATTAGAGAAGGTGATAATAATGAAGAATACGATGAAGAAGATGATGTAGCTGCTGTGGCAACACATAATATTCATCACTTATTCAAGAAATGCTTTGGACTGAGACAATGTCGAGCACGAGCGTGCCAACCTTGCTACCAACAGTGTCTCATTGTCTCCTGTGTCCAAGGCCGTTGCCGCATTTTGTGCTCCAAGATGTGCCACAAGTACAAACACTGCTTGAATAAAAGGAGACACTGTGCCTACAAGTACTTGAGAAATGGCTGTCGTCGTTTATACAGGAAGCGCTTGCTTCACAAGCGAGGCCTTCCTTTCAAGCAAGGTCTTCCTTACAAGCCATACTGGTAGTTTTAGATTTATACTTCAGCTGCAGAGGAACTTATGTAAACTTAGCTATCTAGCAATTGACAATTAGTATGTTGTATTTCACATCTCATTTTAGAATTATAGATCTAGCTAGCAACTATTGTGTGACTATTTTATATGCTTAACAAAAAAACTATATTATTGAATCAATTATAATCAAGTTAATCCTTGGCAATATAAAATGATATGGTAATGCACACATTTCTGCTGTCAGATTATTTTACAGAATTCTATAGATTAATTAAACATAGCTAACTGAATATTGAGAAATTGCTACAACAAACCGAGCACCTTGAAGAGATTCCTTCCCTCACATGTATACTATTATAGCTAAGTTATGGTGGTACTATTAAAGGGATCCTGTGTTGTTAACAAATCTTCCAGAATAAGTGCCCCAGTTAAATTGTTAATTCTAGAATAAGTGCCCCAGTTAAATTGTCTATGTACAGTAGCTAAAGTTAAATTTTTATTAAAATTAGCTACATAACCTTGCTATATTAATTTAGACATACCATCTTTTTAAGATGTGGCAAAGTTAGAAAAGATAAATGAAAGCATAGACCTACCATTTTAGCTATATTATTTATACTTTACTTTTAAATATTTAAACGTACAGTTGTAATAACAACACACATTCCAGTCCTGGATTTCAGAGATCTTCTATACAGCTACGTTGCTAGCTAGCTACCAAGAGTTAGAGGAAATAACACCAAACTGACAAGTGCTAAAATTTGAATTAACATTTCCCAAATGTGGATAATAAATAAGGTTAATTAGTTTATTTAACAAGATCTCAAAATTGGGCAGATGAGTCATGATAGCTACTAAATCTCATAGCTAGCTAATTGAATTTTTTTTTAAGTTGAAGGAAAATAAAATGAATAAAAAACACGAGTGTAACAAAGGGAAATGAGAAGCCCTCAACAAGATAATGGTCAAAAAATGTAAACAGTGCTTTAAATAATCTACCTACTGTTCAAGAATGCCAGGCTCAAACCTCAACAAGACTTTAAACATTAATTATTAATGCCCACAAAATATGGATTAAACACCTTGGTGCACATTGTACAGTACAACTAATTGGTCTCACATTATAAGTATGCTAGACTATACCAACCTAAAAATTTTCTGAAAAAATTCCTCCAAAATATTTTCAGGCAGAATGGGTGTAGCTAGCTACACTTCTAATCTGCCATTAGGAGTACAATGGCACATTTTTGGTGATTTTAAGAAGCCATGTAGCTGGGTGGCTGAAATAGCATTAATTACTGGGGAAAGCATAGCTAATTCCTCAAACCCTATTTCTACAGGAAAATTGAATAATATAAGAGTAAACTGCAAGATGAAGATGAAACAGATGGGAATGAACAAAATTACAAAATATTATTTACAGAGAATTTCGGAACCAAACACCTCAGGTGTCAATTGGTTTATCAACTTATATCATAAACCATAAGGTAATAAATTTCAGAGAAACCTGCAGATTATATCTATGCTGGACAGCTACGTTATGAAAGTAAGGATTGCCATATAAAATTACAATACTAGGAGGCAGAAAATGGCACGATTCAAAAAATGGTTTTCCTATACTTATCTGCTGCAACGGTAGTAAAGGAACATGTTGCATAAATATCATTTCAATAGATTTTAATTTTTGCTCAACGAAGACATAATATTATTCTGTAGTAGTCATAGCACAATAACTGCTGAGAATGCCCTGGATATGTCCCTGACAAAAAATACATTAAGTGAGCAGCTGTTATTGACTGTTTTATGACTTACTCATTTGACTGAGAAAAATGACAATGTTATGATAAAAACATAACATCACAAAGGAAAGCACAGCTTGCTTAAAATTATTTTTTGATATTAATGACTTGTTATAGTTGTTCTGTTTGTCATCACACAGAGGAAGTGAAATTTGAAAACTTCATTGTAAGCTAAGTCAAAAAAGAATTATAATAAGGCCTTCTGTTTGTATAAAAGGGGTAACTCTATCGGCCCAATTTCATTACTTCACAACGATTAGACTTCCTACTAAAATGAACTACTTCTGCTTGCTTCTTGTATGTGCCATATCCACACTGTGTGTGGCAGATGTGAGTGAATGATTGACAATTAGTTACAAGTGAAAATCAACATTGTGCTTGTGTTCAGGAGAATCCTGGTGATGCTAGCATTAGTACCAGAAAACTCAAGCGTATCATCCCATTCAACAACTATGGTATGACATTAAAAGCAGAAACTCTATTGGATAAAATGTTTACATGTTTAATTATAACATTTGCAGGGAATTATTATAGAGTATTTTCATTGGGCCACATTGAAGGATTGATTAATACCTCACAACAGAACAACTTGGCACTTTCCGAGGTGGACGTGGACTTCACCGGAATCTGGACTAAATTGGCCTCAGAAGAAGAAACTGATGACTCCTTAGATCCTGCAGAAAATGATGATGAAGAAGCTAGCATGTCTACTCACCATTACAGTAAATGTTATAACTGGAAGCTCTGTGGAAACAGGCCCTGCACTGTCTGCTACAAGCAATGTATTCTGGTGAGCAATGTCAATGGGAGGAGCAGGATTCTTTGCTCAAATCTGTGCCATGGCTACCACCACTGCCTGAAGAAGAGGAGGCACTGTGCTAACAAGTATCGACAAAATGGCTGTGGATATATTCGCAGGGGTCATTACTACCATCCTCTCAACAATTGATCCAGAAAAAAGGAAAAGGAAAGATTGCTAAAAGATACTTCACATTAGCTCAGAATTTTAGCTAGAATATCAATTTGCGTGAACAGAAATATAATGTAGTTTACAATATTATTTTTTTAATTAAAATTTAGCAAACTTGAACTAATTTAATTAAATGTATATGTCAGCGTTGTAATCACAATTGTAATTTCTAATGAAATATTTATAATAATAACAAATGAGTCGGGTGAAGTTTTAATTAACATAATACTGGCTGTTAGAACAAGAAAAAATTGGCTATTATTATATAATTAATTACAATGATTACATACTTCAAAGTAATTGTAGTCGTAATTGCACTATAAAAAAACTAAGTAATTGTAATTGTAACTGTTATTACTGTAATTATAATGGCAATTACCAATTACTCTTTAAGACAGGTACATGCTGCCTATGTTGCATCCTTCTGAGCCTACGCAATGCTCATTCATCATTTGCATCACAAAACATGCACATATCATAATCAGTCTTATAGTGGCTTCATATTTTCTCATGTAACTGTCCAAGTCAGTAATAGTGTAGTGTTACACTGTAGTAACCACAAAAAGTTCATACATACAAATTTCTTGTGGCACATCTAATAACTTTTTTTTGTAATTGTAGTCATTACAATTTCTTGAGACCCTTCAATTAATAGTTGTAATTGTTACGATTCCTATTTGCTTGCAATGTAATTGACAATTTTAATGATTATAATATTGCTGATGTAATTGTAACAACACAGGTAGCTATAGTCTGCATATTCCCTTGTGACAACAGCAAGTCTATGATTTATTGGCTGAATACAATTTTTTTTTTTAATGCTGTTTAGATTTTTTAAAATGCTGTTTAGATTGCTACTTTGTATCTAGATACATATATTTATTCACAGACTCATAATACTACAGGAAGCAACGATGAGATTATGGAAATTTTCGACGATGATATAGGTAGTAGCAATAATCAATGAAGTAGTAGTGATTGTAAAAGGATAGTTATGTCAGTGGGGGGGGTTGATTGTGATGTGAGTGGGGGTTGATTGTGATGTGAGTGGGGGTTGATTGTGATGTCAGTGGGGGTTGATGCTGCTAATGACAAATCAAATAATGACCAGCACTGTATGTACACTGTTAATGATCAGTCATTCATATTAAAGCAAAAGGCTCAAAAATGCTTTGTTTACACTTTATCTATGCAATGACGATGTATGGTGGTAGAATATAGTATAGTAGTAAAGAGGTGAAAAATGGAGAGTCAGAGGTCATCACTTTCAAATTAATAGATGAAACGATCACCTGTATTAATCCAGAGAATCAAGCGGAAACAAATATGTAGCTACTTTATGGTCATGTGACCTTTGTAATCACTATAGGACGACTTCTGGTAGATAAATTACTTGGAGGCTGAATAAAATTTTAGTGCCATCAATAATTGCAACTGAATTAGGGAGAAATTTGTAGGGAGGGTTAATTAGTCCGATATTTGTCTGAGGCCATATAATCAATCCATCAAGCACACATGCCAACATTGGCATACTATCCACTGATTAAGAATCCCAGACAAGATCAATGCAAAATTGGCATGCCAGATCCTCATGAGTGAGATTCTGCCTTTTTCTCATCAGGACTAAAAGTGATGTCTGAGAAAATGTTAAAGCAATTTCTCTAGAGGCCAATAATGTGGAACGTGGAGATATTGATCTTCTGGCCACAGATGATGTTGAAAGCCAAGCTACTAAACTGTGAAATTCAGCTTGTCCAAGACTGGTATATACATGCTCAGTTGTGTTAAACTGAGCCAGAGGAGACTCGAGTTTGTTTTACTACTGTCCTTTAATTAAGCATTTCTAATCTTCTTCATGTGATCTTACTTCAGTAGAATTGTCAGTAATGTCGTGAGATGAGATTACTGATAATTCTCTTGAAGCAAGATCAGATGAAGAAGGTTCCAATTCACTAGCATTAGGATGGCTGTGCAACAATATCTTTTTGATGTTGGAACTACTGATTCATGAGGCCATTTGAAATGAAGTGGCAAACAAATTATTGTTAGATCTCGTGGGCCCCTTGAAATTCAGATACTGCAAGTTGTAAATGCACGACCCTGCATTTGGCTTCCGATTTTCTTCCTACTGGATCCTTCCTTGTTGCATTAATTTTATTCACAACTGTTCTTTGTACATTGGCAACATTTTGCCAATGCAGTGTAAAGATAACAGCTCTTTAGATTTAGGGCACGAACACAACACGGCCGTCATGACATCTGAGGCTTACCGTCTAGATTAACAATTTGTGCAATTAGTTAGCGAGAAAGCTAAACGAAGCTGGTATTTTAGTATTGTTCAACGAGGTACGTTGGGAGAAAATTCGTGTGTACTTAGCGTGAATTTTGATAGAAACTCCTTGCTAACAATGGCGCGCCGCTTCCCAGCGTGTCCAGTACAAATCATTAAAACCCTCCAAAAGACTCAGTTGTAATCATGATTTGACATAACCATCAGTAGAGGAGTCAGAGGATGAAGATTAGGAGAAACAAGAGGGTGAGTCAGAAGAGAGTGTTAATGGTTATTTTATTTCTGATCCAAAAAATTCAGACTCCAACATATCAAGCATTCCCTCTGACCGTGTAATACACTTTGACACTCAAATTATTTGTTCAGGTGCTCCCAGAGATTTCTTTAGAAACATGACTTGAAATCACTATCAATTGAAGCGTCAGATGTAGAGGAGGAAGAGGATAATGAATAGGAAGAAGAAGATGAGGAGAAGAAGGAGGAAATGATGAAGAGGACGAGGAGGAGGTTGAGGAGGAAGGTGATGAGGAAAAGGTGATGGAAGAGGAAGATGATGACTTGCAACAGAGTTAGCATAGGTCCCAACTGTCCCAATTTCAGCGGGACACTCCTGATATCTTACCTTTTTTCACCAGAGTAGTCCCGCTGTACACCAGTCAATGTCACAACAAGTACCTTCAAGGATAAAATTTTAAAAGTGAGTAATTCAGTACAGGAATATATTTTCACAAAATTAAACAAAATAATGCGCAAGAATACTCAATTGTGGCCTCATGGCTAACTCAAGTGGTAGGAAGACTTTGTTGTGAGTTTTGTTGCAATGTAGACAAATTAAAAGGGAAAAGAGAGAATGCCATTTTGTTAAAATGGGATTATGAGTTTATCTGGTATTGGCTTTAGTTCCAAAGTTTTATTATTAGTAGTAGAATATTCGTATTTTTTCTAAAAAATATATAGCTAGCTAGTATATTGCTATTGTTTTTAATTAAATAGTCAATCTTTATGCAAGGTGCAATGCTTGTGGTTATGATATTAGACTTCCATGGTAAAAGAAATGATTGTGGACTTCCTGACAATTTATTAAGACTGCAAAATGAAGAGGTACCTCTCTCTAACACCCCTCCCCTCCCCTTTCCCCCCACCCCACATCCTGGCCCAATTGTCCCTATGGGCTACTTTCAAAAGTTTGGACATGGTGTTAGTGATTATATTACTTTATTAGATGGAGTCTAATCTATCAAACTGTCATTCTGAATGTGTCATTCATTATTGCAACCAAACGTGTTTATTTTAATTGTTCAAAAGGTTCATTAACAATCATAATGTACATATGACCACTATCAATTGAAGAGTCAGAGGAGGAATAGGACAATAACAATGTTCTTACTTGAAATCCAGAGTCCAGTAGTCAGTCGCTAATAGAATACAATATGATACTTTATCTACTGGAGCTCTGGTACAATAAAGCTTTTTCAATGAATTGTACTTCAGAAAGGTGGCTGGCTTATGCAGAATTTTGGGTGATTAATTTTTACCAGTGTCATCCTCGAAATTATTTGATTGTTTATCCTTTGAGGATCAATTGTCCAAAAAGTCAAGTTGTGAAGAGAATATAGTGTAAGCCTTGTGCTGGTTCCATGCGTATGTGTGTGTAAAAGTGTTGTGTGTTGCTTGAGAATAGCACATAATAAACTGAACCGAAACTGTACACCCGCACAGTATCCCACCTCAAATGAAGGACCAGGATGTCTGATGCCTCTGAGGCTTAGTTAAATTACTACGCAGCCGCTGGCGTGAGCTTGCAACCTTGTAGCAAAACTAAAAGTGCCTACTCCCTAACTAAAGTAGCCAGAGTTTGGTTAATCAGACAACAACTAATAAATGACCACAACGGAACTAAATACACAGGAACCAAAGGCGGAAGCCAGTGGTTAAGGTGACTATGAATATAATTAAGGGTTGGTAAGGGATGCATATACATAAAGGATGACAAATGAGCTAATTCAGACAAGCTGATGATAAGTGGTTAGTGTTCAAGTCCTGCTTGATTTGTCTGTGACTGAGTCCCAGACAGAAACATTTAACTAGCTAACAAAGAAATATTATAAGAGCTAGCATTCTAATTATAAATCTGTCAGACCTGCTTACTCGCCATTTGTTCTAAATTAATGCACAAAAAGAAAACTGTATCTGCTGCAATTGAACAAGGAATTATGAAATTTTGAAATACACTTTCTGTCACTTTTAGCAAAACCGACATCTTTAACTATTAAATAATAGTTAGGTGCTGCCTTGGAGGGAACTACCATTTTTAGGTCCTGAAGGCCCTAGGTTGTAGCATCCCCAAGCGCAGCGAGGGCACTACTTAGGGCCTGAAGGACCCTAAAATAGTTAGTTCACAACGGCTGCGCAGTGCCTAACTAATTTAGAACGTAGAGACTACTCCTAACAACAGGACACTAAGTGCAATCAGAGGGACACTAAGTTAATAGTGTCCCTCTTTGAAGGACCTAAGCAGTTTAAAGTTCCTCTGTCACAATACAAAGACAACAATAGCAGGCAGACACATGTAGCTGATTAGCACCGCTCTAGTTTACAAAGCTAACAAAATCCAATGTTTGGGCAAGGTTGGAAGGGGCGTAGGGGCAATTGCCCTCTGCCCTCCCACTCTATGGGTGCCTACCTGATTAATACTTTTAGTAGCTGCTTACTGATAGCTTACCTGTCTTCGTTTGAAATCAATTATGTGATATTGTTCAAATTATTTATCTTGGTGAGCACATCGCATTAATTTCTCTATTGGTCTTACTCTAAGTTGTTTACTAGTTAGATATCCTTAAAGTTTTTTAAATAAACTTCACCAAAGACAGAGCTCAGGCATTGGATAAAAAGTCATTTTTTTTCTTTTTTCACCTATTTTAATATTGTTCTTGTAACTACTGCTAAGCCTTGTGCAATTCAAATTTGCACCTTCTCCCATAACTGTTGAATATTTTTATGATATTTTTCTTCGTTAGGTGAGACATTCCCTATATCTTAAAATAGCTCACTGATAGTCTGAGCTTCATTGAGGACTGATATTCACATATTATGTCTGAATGTCCATTCTCATTACCTTTATAGATTCCTTGGCTAACTTTTATGGATATCACAAAATTCAGGATGAAATCTTTCTTCTTCAAAGGTAGGGAGCCCAGAGTGTGACCATTACATACTGAAAAATGTGACATTTTTTCAAAATTTGGGACTATCTTTAGGATTTTCTCTCTAGCACGAAATTATCAGAGAAAATCTAGAAAATACAAAGAAAATATAGATGTAGTTCAGAAATTCTTGTGAATAACAATTTCAGCACAACAATAGCTCAAACTTGATCTAAATTTTGCACTGAATACCCTCAATCAAGTTATGTTTGCTATAATTATGAATATATAACAATTTTTGTGGTTATTTGCTATCATATGCGTATCATTTTTAACTAAACTTAGATTCACAATACTTTATAGGAAGTTAAATTAATGTTGCATAAACAAGCTGCACCCACTCTAACCTGTCTAATTCTAACATCCCTACTAGTACCCACAATACTCTAGTTATTTATGAAATCATATTTTTTGACGTTTGCTTCATTATATTTTGTTGCACATTTTGTGCTTTTTGCCCTTGTAAAGTCATTTTGTAGACAGCTAAAGAAGATAACAGATAAAAGTTTATTTATTATTATCAAAAGAAATTAATTATGGTAGGCTAATAGCTAGTGAATGACAGTTAACTCAATCTCATGCATGTTGGTAAAGGGTCGTAAATACTGCTGTCGCGTTGTGAATTGCAAACATCTTACTCACCACTGACAACTATTTCATATCAGCAGGAGACAAACTATAAAACATGTGACATGGTAAAGTGGAACAAAACAAAATAATGAGTGTGTTCAGGATGATATGTGCCTGCCACATGACTCCCCTCCCTTATATTCTAAGAATAAGCTAGCTATAGGGAAGTCAATGATCATCTAGCTTATACTAAGCTTATAACTTTAGAATAAGCTGTGGTAGATACTATCTGATATCAAAGCATTGGCACAGTGTTTTATCATTCAAGAAAATTAATTATTTACCCCTTTGTATTAGGTTGTTTCTGAATGTCACAAGATCCACTTAGGTCTTAAAAACTTAACTATTATACTCAACACCGTGCAGTAATTCTTCTTTTTTCAAGTCGCAAAATGTTACAGCGAATGGGTACTATGGTATTGAAACCCCAGACGTAATTTAAAAAAAAACTCGGTTTATCGCTGTGAGTGCTTGTTGTCAAAAGCTACTGGTAATTCAGATTGTCAGAGTGTCATATAATTAGAGACTACAGAAAATACTAGTACTCTCGGGAAATTGAGGTAAGAAAGTGGTTCTGTATTGTTAGCTAAAGTATATAATGGTCACAATGGCTACTTATTTAGCTATTATTATCTAAGCAAGATTAGAAATGGACTGACAAACTCTTCTGAAGTGTTTCGTTTGTGCACTGGCTCGCTCGCCCTTTGTGCCAAGCATATCACTAGTTACTGCAATGATTAATGCCAAGCCAACCGTGGGAGAATGAAAATAATCGATCGTAAATTTGGGACTTCCCTTTACAAAATAGTTATTTCAGAATTCCCCATTTCTAAAGTTGGTCGGCCAAAACCGGACAGACCTTTTTACCATTATATATATATATATATATATATAAATGGTATTTTAGTAGCCAAGTGCTTTTTGTCAGTAGCAGCAATTGGTCATGTAGATAGTCAGAAGGGCTTATTCTACTAAACAGAAATTGCAGAAGCTATCACTACTCAGGGAAATGTACGTAAGAAGCTGTATTTGTTGGCTAAAAAATTACTGGTGAACAGATACATACTTGTAATTTTAGGAATACATGGACAATGAGGCCTTCCTTGTTTTTGTGTTCTTAATTTTATTTTTGCATAAAGATTTTGTAATAGCAAAGTAAACTTTAATCATATTTAAGGCTTAAACATAAAGGGTTTTACCTTATTGCAATTGAATTCCTTGGCAAAAGGGCTAGCTAGTCATTTTGTGCTCAAGCACATCACTAATTTATGAGCAAGTGAAGCACAAGACGGTATTAGGGGTGGATAATGGAAAGTTGGGTAAAGAGTGAGTGGAGCGAGTGAGAGGGGTGAGCGAGAGGGGTGGATAATGGTAAATTGGGTATATATATATATATCATACTTATTACATGAGTCTGAGTGTGATATGGCGAAATATTTCATGAGCAAGTTAATTTATTTTCACGAGCCAGAGGCGAGTGAAAATAAAGCCTGAGAGTGAAATATCTAGCCATATCACTCTGACAAGTGTAATAAGTGGTTTATTCTACCCTAGATATCTTCACTACTGAGTTTGTACTAGGACCTTAACTCAAACCATATAAAGTTGGCTGAAGGGGTTCCTCAAATCCCCAGCTGTTATTTTACAAGCTGCTCTAACCAGTTTGGGTAGACTACACCAAAAAAAGGTGGCTGTAAAACCTGGCAAAGTATTGAATTTGACCTGGTTGCTATAACTACAAGGGTAATGGGCTTGCACAATACAGCGTGAAATAACAAGCGGTGAAATATCGTGAGTTATTTCACGGATCACTTACCTAAAATATCATTTCGAAGATATCTAGGGTAGAATAAATAAATATATATATTTATATGTAAGGATGGCACTGTATGACTTAAATGCACATGCAGGCTCCTTTTTCTCCTAAAAAAACATAAAGTTAGCCATCATGCTTTTTTTTTCTTTTTTTTTTGGAACTACATGACCAAGTAAGTTTAACTTCACCTTTGGACTTTAAAAAGTATGATTGTTTCGAAGAACCTGCTTGCTTTTTCAAATCACAAAAACTGGGGCAAGTGATTGCTAACCCTTTACCAGTTAGCAAACATAATTTAAAGAAAATTAGGTCGTTTTTTTAGTATCTGGGTGCTTTTGTCAAGAGCCCCTGGTAAATCAGGTAGTCTAAATACTCCAGCCAGAAGCTATTACTACTCAGGAAAACTGAGGCAAAAATGTAATTCTGTTTTTTTTTGTTGGCTTAAGTTAGGGGGGAGGGGGGGGGGGGGGGGGGGGGGTGGAGGAGGAAGGAAAACAACTCCAGCCTATTCTTTGTGGCCGATTTCTAAATTCTAGGAAAGCTAACAAGCTAAAATAAATCATAAAAAATACTGTAATTTATGTAATGTAACTAGGCAGGTTCGCTAGCCATTTTGAGCACACCATATAATTTATATAATGTGCATGGATTGATGATATATGAGACCTTAAACACGCATGTTTTTTTATCCTAACAACATAGCTTTTTAGACTTGCCCCAGTTTCTTCTGATACTACAGTAGTAAGCAAGTCTTATTTAAGGATTAAGCTCAAAAGTGTGTGATAATTCTTATGAATGCTTGTTTTTTTAAGTCACAAAAAAGCTGTTGCAAGTTTCTACAAGACATTGATACCCTTTACCATACAAAAATTCTGCCATTTTTTAATAGCTGAGAGCTTGTTAATTGTTGGTTGCCACTGGTAATTTAGATATCAGAATGGCTTAATACTGAAGCTACCACTCAGAAAAAAAAACTTTGTACTTGTTAGCTAAATAAATTACAAAAAAACTCTGGCTGTTTTCATTATAATTATAGCACTTGTTGGTGACATGAGTTTGGTAATCCATAAGGCAGAATGGCTTCAAGATGCTAAAGAAGCTTACCTACTTTGGAAATTGAGGCAAGAAAGCAATTCAGTATTTGTTTGCTTTAAATTAATGGTTAACTAATACTCTAGTTTCATGTAACCTAGTCGCCATTTTGTGCTCAAGCACACCACTATAGTATATATTATATTATATTATTATTTTATGCATGTAATTGGTACATATTCCCATAAGCATACAGGTGTCATTATAATACAACTTTATATGCTATCACCAGTTTCTTGTGCCACTCAGTAAGCAAGTCATATTTTGGGGTCAGACTTAAAAGTGTACAATTTATTTTTAATAAAATACTCATTTTTATAAGTTCCAAAAATGATTCCTGTGAGTTGTTGCTATAGCATTGGAAACCCTTTACTATAGGTTTCATTTCAAGAGCTACGTGGACTTTACCTGCCTAAGAAATTTTTTTAATACTATTCTTTTTCAGGAAAATTAAGGTAAGAGAACAGTTAGCATGTTGTTGTTTGTATACTTGCTGTATTGTTGAAATAAAACTAAAGGAATGTATTGTAGAGTAGAAACTAAAGGAACGTATTAATACAGGCTGAGACCATTAGCTAAATTCAGGTAAACTTAATTATGCTTTTTTTATAACAGTGCTTTAGTTATTGGTATAGATCTCATGTATAAAGATTTCACTACAACTATAATTTTATAATTATATATGGATCTGAAGTGACCTATGTATAGTGATTTATGCTCTTCTACAATCATCCCCCTTCCCCCCCTCCCCCCCTCCCCTTCCACCCCCACCACTTTCAACAGTGTAACAAAAATCATTGCATTTCAGATGCTGTATTAAATATTTTGGTTATTTTTGGTTATTTTTGTAAAGGTCAACTTACTACTGTGCTTTATATGGTTATTTTTGTAAAGGTCAACTTACTACTGTGCTTTATATGGTTATTTTTGTAAAGGTCAAATTACTACTGTGCTTTATATGGTTATTTTTGTAAAGGTCAAATTACTACTGTGCTTTATATGGTAATTTTTGTAAAGGTCAACTTACTACTGTGCTTTATATGGTAATTTTTGTAAAGGTCAACTTACTACTGTGCTTTATATGGTTATTTTTGTAAAGGTCAAATTACTACTGTGCTTTATATGGTTATTTTTGTAAAGGTCAAATTACTACTGTGCTTTATATGGTAATTTTTGTAAAGGTCAACTTACTACTGTGCTTTATATGGTAATTTTTGTAAAGGTCAACTTACTACTGTGCTTTATATGGTTATTTT
>WLWD01001310.1_pt1 | contig 25755 bp, 12 predicted proteins | sample 6712731 | NCBI WGS metagenome assembly WLWD01 (sample SAMN12718690, study PRJNA576275) | sponge metagenome | isolation source: marine sponge | host: Mycale hentscheli | place: New Zealand: South Island, Marlborough, Capsize Point | collected 2014-11-01 | reverse complement strand
GGTACAGCTACATCGAAGTTGTCATGCCGGATTGTGTCCTCAGTGTGAGGGTTGGAGCTTATCCGGAACGCGGGCCAGCTCCCAGAGTCGTGAGATGTCGGATTCAGTAGGGGACGTCGTGGTCGTGGTGACGATGGTGTTTACAGCAGGTCTAGCATCGTTGTCGAGTGGGCAGGACAAGCAGAGACCCAGTTGAGTGGGCAGGGCACCGAGATTTCCCACCTGGAACATTTTCCCAGTGGAAAGTGCAGTTACTTGGGTGACACCCAACACCAGATCTACTCTCCCGCCCAGTTCGGCATCAGCGAGTGAGAAGTGACGTAGGGCTGGTGTATCCAAGACTTCCTTCACGTTCGACGGCCGCGCGATGGGGTCGAGTGATGGAATGAGTGTGAATGTGGTCTCTGGCATCTTATACCTGTAGTCAACAGAAACAACAGGGCAGGTAACAGTATATTGGCACCTAGTGGCGCCTACAATTCCCGATATGGGTGTGGGATCGTGCCTACGGGGCAGACCCAAAGAGTTGGCCAGACTTTCTGTCATCATGGGGATTGCTGCACCCGAGTCTAGTAGAGCTCGAGCCAGCACAGTTCTGCCTCCGCATTCGAAGGCGACCAGAGCCGTGAAGAGGGACGCCGCACCCCTGGAGGTGGATTGCAGTTGGTTGTTCTGTAAAGGCGCAGATGGAGCCGGGGTAGTGGTAGATGTCTCTTTATCACGGTGGATCAAGGTGTGATGACGACCTGAACATGTCCTACAAGAGAATCTGCTGGGGCACGACTTACAGCCATGCCCTTCAGCCAAACAGTTCAAACACAGCTTACGTTCGCGGACTGTCTTGTTCCTGCGATCCACGTCATATCCGACAAAGGTTGTGCAGCGAGACAGAGTGTGATTCTCACCGCACACCGGGCAGTGTGGCGCGGTTCTCCGGGGGGGAGGTTGCTTCGCAGGCTGAGGTCTTGGCCGCTCATGGCGAGGTGACGGCGGTCTAGCAGGTACAGGTGAGAAGTAGGAGGAAGCAGGACGCCCCGCGGTCAGGGTGCTGGCACCGCGAAGTTCCTTCTTCTGAGCTTCCACAAACTTGAGCAGGTTGGTCATGTCCGGCGGTGTGTCTGGGGGGCGGTGCCTCAGCCACTCCCGTCGGCAATCAGGTGACATGAAATTAGATGCATGCATGGCCAGGAAGGATCCCAGCGAATCACCCATCAGGGCACAGAATTTGTGGTATGGCAGGAGGAAGTCGTCATAGAGACGATCCATATCTACAGCAGATAGAGTACAAGAATTGACAGATAATACCTTACCAGTAATGAGAGGAGCAAGGACGTCAGGTGCACCGAAGATGGATTCCAGCTTGTCAAGCATCTGGTCAAGTGGCAGATCATCCGAGGGCAGGTTGTGCAGCAGTTTGAGGCCTTCGGGGTGCTTCACAGACTTGATTAGAAGACCCTTGACCTCGAGGGCGGAGTGGCCTCGCGCCCGTTTCTGGACGGTACGGACGAACATCGTTCGAAAGTTCGCCCACTTGAAGGGGTCTCCGTCGAATGTGGGAAGTTCCACGTTGAGAGCATTTCGGTCGGAGACTGGAGCAGGTACAGATGAAGGAGGTGTAGCAGGTACAGTAGCGTCAGCAGCAGTTGCGACTTCCTTACAGGCAGCAGCCGTCATGGTAAAGAGCCGAGCCATCTTGTCTATGATGTTATCACATATCGTGTTCAGATCAGGTAGGGCGTGGTAGAACTCGGTGCAGCGATCAATTACCGAGACACGTCGAGTGTGCAGCTTATCGACAGAATTTCGATAGAATGAGGATTCTGGCATAGGAGAGGCCAGAGCAGTTTTAATGTCAGCAAGAAGTGAGACAGCCTGCCGACGTAGAGGTAAAGCCTGCAGCACATTGGCAACTTCCGATTTCCACTCTACATGAGTGTCGAGCAGAGAGGTATCATCAGCTTCCCTGGCATCTGAACGGAGATCGGGAAAGTTCTCGTAGAACTCTTCCAGTTGAGCCTGTAGTGTGTTGTGCAGGTCGATGGCCGCAGAGAGTTGAGTCGCCAGCTCCTGCACTGTAGCAGCGTTGATGCGGTCAGGACCCTCTGATATGGCCTTGGAGACACGGTTATGCAGTTTTGTGGCCATGCCACGTTTGGTGCCACGCTTGACTTCCAAGTCGTGCACAGTAGCTCGAATTTCATCGGAGATCAATGATGTCATAACTGTAAGATTGAAAACACAAGACAGATAAGACAACAAAGTCGCTCACCAACGCAGATATGGACAAAGTCCACAAGGTGTGAATATCCAAGGTGAGAGATCCTGAGGAGTGCCAGGTACAGCAAAGACCACAGGTGTGAAGTACCGAGGTGTGAAAACCTGAGGTGAGAGGGGCAGAGCTTCGCCTTGCGAGAGCTCCGAATCGCCTTGCAAGAGCTCCGAAGCAGAAGTGGGGGCGGGGCTGCTGACTTCTACACAGATAGAGGTGAGAGGGGCGGCTCCCAGCTTGAGGTGGAGTTTCGGCCTTCTCGTCCAGATAATCCAGCGAAGAGAAGTTGGTGTAGTCGCCGGGCTCGAAGGACCATACAATGTGTGGGCGTCTTCTTTTCTCGTCCAGCAGATTAGGGGGTGTGGTTGCTAGCTAGGCTAGGGCACTTAACCAAATTCAGTTTCAGTTGAGAATGTGAGTTAACTATAATAGAGATTGAGAGAACAGATAGGATCGGAGAGAGATTAGACGTTAGTCTGAATGGGCATACAATGCGCATTATGAAGTGTGTGACAGGTGACAGTGTTCAATGGTTGGTGATGAATCTCATTACCGAGAGTGGCAATGAGAATCAGGTAAAGGGTGACAGATGAAATGTATTAGAACTCAAAGTGGAAGAGAGAGGTAGATACAGGTACAGATAAGATTAGAAATAAGTGAAATAGACAGCTACAGATAGGTAAATACATGCATACAGATATAGTGATATTCAGTTCAGTCCTACGTGTGAAGTGCCGGGCCAGCCGAGCTTGAGTTCATATCCTCTGTTCGGGTATGGATCCCGAACACATGTAACATGTTACTATTTTTTGCAGCCAATAGAATAAAGTTTTATATTAAGTCAATAGCTGATGTAGGAAAGTGCGTCCCTCAATGATTCAGCCATTCTGAGCTGAAATAATTATAACTATCTTAATTGCAGCAGCCAATGTATGTGCTATTAAGTATGTCTCTTTAAATTATAAAAATTAATGTAATAAATAAAATAAAAAAGGAATTTTCCTTTTGTGTACTTAATTATTGGGATGGGGAGGATGTTTTCATATGTAGTGAGTACAAGTTTGAGAATAACCTGTAAGTAGCATATAGCACTTCTTGCAATAACATGGTTTTTGTTAATATAGCGAGCTATTAGCTATATGCAGTTCTCGTATTAATAACATTAGTATATCTGATATATTTACAAGAACAGAAAAAACTAACAGCTTTATATGGTTCTTTCCCTGTGGCTACAAATGACTATAGCTGCTGTATGTAGCTATTAATAACTACTACCTTTTACCCTATATATAACTTCACAAATAGCTGTTTTCACGAAGACTATAGAAGTCATTTTCTCATTGATTCTGTCCCAATTGGGAGTTTTAGGAAAGCTTTTTGCAGCTTTAAGGCACTGGATAGAATTTTAATGCTTTCAGCAATTATATCAGATACGCCTAGTGTATAACCAGACACTGTAATTAGTGAGGAATGGACTCAGAGGGCATACTTGTTTCCTTAGTAGCTCCTAGACTTAATACTTATGATGTGTAGAACATATGTACCAAGTTTCATGCTTTTATCACAAATGCATGATCTGCTCTACTAAAATAACCTAGTTAGAAAGGGAGAACTGGTTAGCTGGACCCAAGAAGAATTGTTTTTTTTACTATACTTGTATCTCTTCACTGCAATAGTAATTTTCATCTTAGTTCATCATTGTGCAAACATCCTATCAATTCACATGTACTCTGTATCAAAGTATTATAAGGACTTATTTACTGTGGATCAGATATAGAAAGCTATGTGGTAGCTAATGCCATTAAATTATTCATAATAATGAATATCTGATGACTACAAAATCGATTGAAGCTGTAAAGAATAACTAAATGAGGAGCACGTGCAGTCACATGATAATAAAATAGCCAAATAATGTTTATGACACATTAAACAATTATAACACGCTACAAAAATACAACAAATAGGTTGGGTGCCCCCTTCCACTGAGGTGCTTTATATATTTGCATCTTCTGCTCTCTGATCTGTTAGTAGATGAAGAGTGCATTAAGAGTGGAGCTACTTCTTACGCGCACTCTCTTCTACTCGAGAATGACCTTCGCGTGCCGAATGTTTTAAAAATTTCAACCGCCCACTTCCAAATTGAGTGTGAAAGTCTTCACCTGAACTACTATTTGTCGGATAGTGCTTGACATTACCCTCTTTTACGATCGTTGCAGAATTATGTGTACCTATTACCAATTCAGAGGGATCAAGGGTTCCACTTTCTTGACTAATAATACATTTCTTGTTGTAATCAATCGCAGCGCTTTCCTCGCTCCTTTGACTATATACCATCTCGCATCGATAACTCGTGTACTTTATGATCCCGTACAGCACTGGTGCTGCTGCGGGGTGTCTTAGAGCCCCGTCCAGCCAGATGCAGCATGATGTTGAACAGCCAACACCAGGTACTAGTAGCGACCTAGAAGTGCTACATGAGGTTTCTGGTCTTACAATACAGTCCATAATTTACTGCCTAGGAAATCAATAGCGTTTAGCTTTGTATTGGTAGCTGAATTAGGCCTTATATATGCTCCCAGCGGCTCACTAAGGGAAGGTAGTCATTTCCTGTATTTTCTTGATTAATTGATTGATTGAAAAGCCAGGCACATTCCTTTGACCAAGTTTTTCTACATTGCTATCATACCATAGTAACTGATGGGATGGCCTATACCTCCAGGCACTAAATCACCTGACAGGTCATTAACACTCAGAAAGAAATTTTTGTATCCATTGTGGCTACCTCACAATAATGTAGCTATGTGCATTTAAATATTACCCATAAGCCTTCATTCCTGTGCTTCAACATGGCTATGCTGAATCAACGTTCTGCTGATTTTGGTTATCTCACTTTAACAACAATTTAATAGCTATTCTTAACTCTTTTTCATCCAGAATTTATTTGAAAGGGACCGACTATTAAATTTTTGTTTGGTCTCTCTTATAATATTAATAGTTGTGTAAATTGAGTGTTAATCAGTAAAACAACAACAAAAACAACAACAAAAACAACAACAAAAAAGCAACTAAATTGAGAAGTTGTATGTAAAATTAAATATTAGTTAGTGTTTATGAAGTAGGTATTGTTTACACAAAATTGATGATTTTTATGTAACTTAATGATAACCAGTTTCACTGGTATTCCTGGCCTATGTACCAAGCTGGCTTTTGATCCTGAAGGATATTACAAGGTGGCAATCAATGTTCCAGACTGCAAAATGTTACTGTGAGGGTTAATCGGCCCAACATGCTATAAAATATAAGCTAAAACATATTTTATCAGATATATTTTTGAATGTGTGATCACACAAGTGCCAGACATAGCTACCACCCTCAGTTAGTATCCACGGTGACCTCTCAGTCATTACATCACAACAGTGTATTATGCCTTTACTTTTAGGTTACATTCCAAATATAAAAAAAAAGTACATGTTAATCAAATTTGTAATTATTTGCAACTGATCAGAGGAATAATTTTTGTTGCTATAATGAACCATGCACTGTGCTATGTGTTAGACATATAATAATACTTTACCAACTAATTAACTATGTATGGCTACACAATGTTTGTCTATTAAGCACATTCTTTTGACCATTTCCTCTCATACCAGTGTACTCCTGAAGGGATAGTTTACACAGAGGCTCTAATCACCTGACAGATCATTAACATAATGTAGAGTGTTGGCATTCTTTGTATCTTAGTCATTGAGTAATCTCCTATCTTTCCTAATAGGCAATTTCTGCTAAGTAAGTATTCCAGGCTTCATAGCTTTGAGTACACACTCATGCACTTGTAGCAGCTGCTATTTTCTAGTTTATATCTCAATTTAAGGAATTACATGAAAATGATTAATGAAATTTAAGATTATTAAGTATAAACATAAATTAAGGGTACATCAAAAGTTGACAAGAATCTCAACTCTAATAATGTTTGTGGTTGTCCTGATCCAGGTTTAGTTGAGCTTGTTTGACTTGCAGTGACTTCTAGTCCATTCAATCTTCCCAGCACTAACTCTGAAGGCTCGAAGGCTCCACTTTCTTGTTGAATAGGGCAAGTATTACAGCATCTGTCATCCTGGCTGTGGTGTAATGGACACCAACATTAATTAACTGTTTAAGTTCCACCCATACATTGACTCTGATGTACTTCCCATGTCCTTCCTCTGTAATTATTTAATTATCTAGTTTATTCATGTTTCGTTTTCTCATGCATCCTTATTTTTTTGTGATAGCTGGTTTTCTATATATTGGCTGGCTATGTATCATTCTGGGAGTTTTTGCTGCATCTCATATTAACCTTATGACACTAACTGAACCAAGAATTAACCTCTCTCGGGCTCAGGGAAGCTTAACTCCTGGTGGCAGCGACCTGCCTAGAACTGATTCATCTCTCTTCTGGGGAACTTATTCTAGCCTTCCTTAGCCAGAAGGTCAAGAAGCTCCTGGGAACTCTAATCTCCCACACGTGGTGGCAGCGGTTACTCTGGAACCTTCCTTCTTCATCAGCCGTCTTGTCAACCTCTCTCCACTTCTACCATATCAGCTAAATTTCATATCCTTTACTTGTTTATTTGTACATTTGTTATTGTTTTAGTCAATTATTTCTTTCTTGTATTTTCTAGCAATTTAATCATTTGTCTAGAACGCTGTTGTACATTTTTTTCCTGTGTAATTGTTGTGTCATTGTCTCTTTTTGCTTTGTATGCCATTATGTCCACCTCCCCTGGGGATCCTCCAACTTCTGCAATGGATGCTTCTCACCGTCCGCTTCACTCGATGACTACTCGCGGTCAAGCGAATAAACGCAACTCTTCCATCGAAGCGGCATCACTCCAGCCGACGGATGATCGCGAGCCTACTGCCGAGGTACTTACAATGACTGATAGTCATGAACCTTCAGTGGGTGTATCTAGACCACCACCTATGCCAGTAATTGGTGAGGCTCTTTCGGGTTCAAAAGATGCTCCTACTTCCTCAAGCGACATAATGCTACTGCTGCAGTATTTAGAACTACAGAGAAAGGAGGACCTAGATCGCCAAGACCGTTTCCAGGCCAAACAGTTGGAAATTCTCAAGGCTAAAGAAGACAGGAAAGCAACTCTCCAAAAGGAACTAGCAGACAAAGAAACCACCTTGCAAAAAGCTAACACAATCAGGAACATCGAAGACAAGGTTCGTCGCGAGCGGGAGCAAGCAGCTAAAGAAATCTCTCGCATTCCCAAGATGATGTCTTCCGAGACTGCGTATGCCTGCTTCTCAAGGATTGAACGTACGTTTATTGAACAGTCTGTTCCTGTAGAAATGTGGGTGCATGGGTTACAGCAAATACTTACTGGGAAAACACTTGAGTACTATTTCCGTCATGCTGGGTCATTCTCTAAAGACTATCATGGTTTAAAGTCAGTCATTTTAAAGTCTTGTGGTTATTCCAGTGAAGACCTACTTGACTTTGTTAAACCCATAGTTGGCTACAGCATCCCAGATTCCTCTTGGCATTCAGAATGCTCTTTTAGGTTCTATGAGCTAGTAAAACACTGTCCCTCTATTTCCTCTTTGACAGGGCCTATTGGTATTGACCAAGCTTTACACCTATTTTCAGATGTTCTAGCTTCATTTACTGCTGTTGCTACTCTCAATTTAGATGGAAGAGCTCACATTTCAGTTTCGAATCCCCTATCTTGGTCCGAGCAAATGAAAGTTTTTGAAACTTACACTCAGTCTCCAGCATTCAAACTGAACAGGTCTAAGAATGACTATAAATATAACAAATTTAGCTCTAACCGTACTTACAACTCAAAACAATCCTCTTCAGTTGAACCTGACAATAAAGCCACTACATCAGCTGACTCTGTTGCTAAACCAGCTGAGAATGCTTACTGTAATTATTGCAAGCATCGTGGTCATACTCTTGAAACTTGTAGAACTCTGCAGAGAAAGAAAGCTAGAGAACTGTCCGATAAACCAGCAAATAACACACAACAGAAAGTGAGTGGACTGAATAAACTCGTTCACAGTGACTCAGAGGATGATGCTGTAACCTCCTCAGTGGTTAATCGCACCAACGGGGTACCCAACAAATTTAATACTTTGTTGGAAGGCACGGTCAATGATAAATTAGCCACTTTTGAGTTAGATTCTGGCGCCCAAGTGTCCCTCATTTCACCTGATCTTGTATGTGATAAAGACAGAGTTCCAGGAGGAACCACTTCCGTCTCTTGTGTTTTTAAATTGCATCAAGTCCTTCCCTTAGTTGAAGTGGATATTGATATCCAGGGAACTAGAAGACGGGTTAGGTTTGGTGTCTCTCATGATTTAGACAACCACTCAGTTCTTTTGGGTAGTGATTTGCCTAAGGATGATTTCTGTCATTTCCTTCTGTTAGCTATTCACAAACCCTGTTCCTCAGTTAAGATAACTAGAGCACAAGCCAGGCATCAGAAGTCTTCTGAAGCAGAGAGAGAACACCAGCAAATACTTGATGGTGCCCAGCCTACTGATATTTCAGTTATTGACCCTTTGCCAGATAATTCTCCTCCAGCTATTGACCATGACACTCACACTGACTCACCACAATTGTCTGATGATGATGTGTCTGTTGGGGTTGACTTTCTTTCCACAGGACCAGTGTTGGCTCCTCATTCTGTTGAGAATACTGACTCTGATAACTTTGAAGATGCATGTCCTAGCCCACTTGACAGTGTATCTGCTAAGATCCTGTGTGATGTGCCATTAGTTCAGTTAAATGGTATAGGTAGATCTGGTCTGTGTAAGCTACAAGCCTCAGATACTTCCCTAACTGATCTCAGACGGTTTGCTAAAGATAAAGAAAAGGGTTATAGATTTGTTAATGAGGTTTTAATGGGAACGTGTACAGACCATGGCACTGCTAGAGATGTTATTGTTCTTCCCCAATCACTCAGACCCAAAGTGTTAGCTCTGGCACATGACCACTCTGGCCATTTTGGCATAGCTAATACCAGATCAATAATAAATCGGTGTTTCACTTGGCCTGGTCTTGCATCTGATGTTAGGGCATACGTACAAGCTTGTGATATCTGTCAGAGAAATTCTAAGTCTAAACCTGCTAAAGCACCTTTAATGGAAGTAGATGTAATCACTGAAAGGTGCGAGAAAATAGCTCTAGATGTGGTTGGGAAGCTCCCTAGGTCCAAAGAAGGTTACTCTTATATCTTGACTGCCATGGATCTGGCCACTCACTTCACGTTTGCATTTCCTATGAAAGGTTTCACAGCTGAGGAAACAGCTACTAATTTTCTCAAAATAATTCGTGATGTTGGTATTCCTAACCAAATTTTAACCGACCAAGGTTCTAACTTTATGAGTCGGGTTGTGAAGCATGTGACTGATAAGTTTGCTATTAATAGAATACGCACCTCACCATACCATCCCAAGTCAAACGGTCAGCTTGAGAGATTTCACTCAACTCTCAAATCTGTGATCAGAAAATGCATCGATAATGAACGTAATTGGCCTGATGTACTTGACCTGGCTATATTTTATTTAAGGAACATGCCTCATAGAATTTCTGGGTATACCCCATTTGAGCTCCACTATGGGCTAGAGACCCCTCATATTCTTGCCACTCTGAAATCGTTTTGGACTGACCCTGGCAAGCAGCCTGTTAATGTTACACAATACATGTCAGACTTGCAAAATAATTTGAATACCGTATTGCAGTCCATGAGTGTGCGTATGAATGAAGCTAGATTGAGAGAACGTGAAAAAAGAGATGGTGGTACCCTTAGAACTTTTTCTGACGGTTCGCTAGTCCTTTGGAAAACTCCTGGTCTTGGCAAAGCCTTTGCTACTTCATGGGAAGGTCCATACAAGGTAGTTAGCCAGGTCACCCCTGTGACTTATAAAGTTTCTTGGAAGGATGGCACTAAGACTCATTACAAAGTCATACATATTAATCAGCTCAAGCCATACACTGATGAGCCTGATAGTCACTGTCACAAGGTTCTGACTGTTTCAGAGGAGTGTGCTGAGTATGACCCTGAGTATGTTATCCCTGATCACTTTATGGGTGAGAATCTCTCTCCTGATCAGAAGTCATTGATAGAAAAGGTCTATTCCCATAATGCATCCTGCCTCACTGACATTCCAGGGAAAACCGATAATACCACAATGTCTATTCACACCACTAGCAATGTCCCGGTTTGGTCACCTTCCTACACCATTCCTGTTAGTGTCCAGGGTAAGTTCAAGGAAGAGCTTGATTCACTCTTGTCTGCTGGTATTATTGAGCCCAGCCAGAGTGAGTGGTCCTCTCCCCCTATTCCAGTGAAAAAAAAAGATGGATCTACCCGGATAGTTGTCGACTATCGCAAGCTAAACTCTGTGACAATTCCTATGCCATTCTATATGCCTTCAACGGAGGAAATCATATCAAGTCTTGGAAATGCAAAGGTCATGTCTAAGCTAGACTTGGCAAAGGGCTTCCACCAGGTCCCAGTTGAAGAAGCCAGCCGTGATCTGACCACATTCTCTTGTAAATTTGGAAAATTCAGGTACAGGAGAATGCCGTTTGGGTTGAGAAATGCACCTAGTGTCTTTCAGCTGCTTATGCAACGTTGCTTGCAAAATCTGGAGAGGTTCGCTCTTGCTTACATAGATGATGTAGTTGTATTCTCAAATTCCTTTGATGACCACTTAAACCACTTACAACTTGTGTTTGATCGTATTAAGTTATTTGGTCTCACCATTAAACCTTCTAAATGTCGTTGGGCTTGCACAAAGTTTGAATTTCTGGGTTACATCGTTGGAACAGGATCACTGTCTATTCCTGAAGCTCGGATCGAACAATTTCGTCACTATAAGCAGCCACGAACAAAGAAACAACTTCGAAGTTTTGTTGGTTTGTGTGGTTATTTTCGAAAATTTATTCCATCCTTTTCTGATTTGTGTGCTCCACTAAATTTGTGTCTGACTAAAACCTCACCTGACATTCTTGTGTGGACCACGACTATGACTGGCTCATTTAATTCTATTATTTCTGCTATTTGTAATCATACAGAGTTGTGCATTCCATCATCCAATGATATCTATGTATTGTGTTGTGATGCATCTTCTTATGGGATTGGTGGAGTGTTGTGTGTCTGCAGGTCTGATGAGGAAATTCCGGTATCCTATTATTCAAGGCAGTTACTTGATAGAGAGACCAGGTACAGCGCCACTGAACTGGAAGCACTGGCCGTGCTTAACTCAGTAAAGCACTTTGCATTCTACCTCTATGGACGCCATTTTTCAGTGAAGACTGACCACAAGGCACTGACGTCATTATTCTCCTCGACAACCCTCAACAACCGTCTGTGGAGATGGAGACTGCAACTGCAAGACTTTGATTTCTCAATTGAATACAGACCTGGAGCAGACAACCTCATTCCAGATGCGCTCTCTAGGCAAGGATGGTCTCAAGCTTCTTCCTGAAGGGGGGGGAGATGTGGTGTAATGGACACCAACATTAATTAACTGTTTAAGTTCCACCCATACATTGACTCTGATGTACTTCCCATGTCCTTCCTCTGTAATTATTTAATTATCTAGTTTATTCATGTTTCGTTTTCTCATGCATCCTTATTTTTTTGTGATAGCTGGTTTTCTATATATTGGCTGGCTATGTATCATTCTGGGAGTTTTTGCTGCATCTCATATTAACCTTATGACACTAACTGAACCAAGAATTAACCTCTCTCGGGCTCAGGGAAGCTTAACTCCTGGTGGCAGCGACCTGCCTAGAACTGATTCATCTCTCTTCTGGGGAACTTATTCTAGCCTTCCTTAGCCAGAAGGTCAAGAAGCTCCTGGGAACTCTAATCTCCCACACTGGCTGCTGGAAATAGTTGACTTAGATTGCCTGTCACCTTCATAGTCCTTACATTGATCCATATTGCCATCCTGATATGCAGCCATTTTGTCCCAGATATCCTTGAATACCTTATGTCACAGTCAACACACTGAATAGCTGAAAGTAAAGTTTATGCCACAGTTTGTTACAGTATACAATTTAGCCTCAGGACTTATCGTGTATTTTATAACTATGAACCATTCAGTAACATGAAGGATCGTTTATATAGTGACTGTAGATGTACAATGCAACTGGTATAGTGACTGCAGATGTACAATTCAGCTGGTTAGTTATTGGGATTTCCCTTTGCACTTCTGATTCCCAGTATCCAGGAAATACAATTGAATTAGCAAATTTCATAAGAGAGAGATTACAGAAATTGTACCACTATTATATATAATATACAAGGATTTGCTGAATAAGATCAAATTACAATTGTGTAATTGGATATGACCAGACAAATGCCAGAGTACACTTCAATCAAAGTATCCATAGAGACCGTTCAATCCTTACATCACACAGCGTATGGCTTCTCTTGGTAAAGTGTTCACAAAGCCATTTTCATTGCCAATGGCACTATTTCTCAGTTTCAGTGGCCAATATATACAAGTATATATAATATATAATATATATATTATATTATTATATTAAAACTAACCAGGCATAATTGTCAGAGGCGTAAGTTTGACTTCAAGTATTATTTTACCTTTTTATTTTACCTTTTTTTCATGTCACAATTAATTCAAATTGTAGTATTGATAATCATATCTTCATTCAGTATAAATGTACTATTCTTTCAGCAAAATTTACACAACTTCACTTTAATTCCTGAAAAATGAACTAGAAAGACTAACATTATGCTAGAAATAATGACATGCATGTACTTGAATTTTTTAAAACTAGTCATTTAGATGTATTCTTTCGTCCTCACAAGAATTTTTTTAAACAATACAGAATTTGATAAAATTCTCACAATTGTTCCTGGGACCGACCCAATGGCAGCCAAACATGTTTTAATTCGGTATTATTTTAAAAGCCTGTGAAAGAGAGAGACTACATCTAATGACTAAAAGAAGGCTGAGAAAGAAATTTTGAATTGGTCTGTTGTGTTACGACCAGTACCATATTGTTTATTATTGCACATCTTTGCCTTGTACATTGTATCTTCAGGTTGGTCAAATGTGAACCATTGGTTAAACTATTTCTTTAATCCACTTTGTTGCCATGACAAAGTCTCAAATAGTCTAGATTCTTGCCACCATACCACACTGGGAGAATCAATGACTTGAACAGTCTAAATCTGATGAACCTGAATCTGGCTGGTCCACTATAACTTAATTTGTTGCCTAAACAAAATTAACCACAAACTGCCAATCAAAGTTTTAGGCCAAATTCTTAATTGTATGTCACCTGGTGAAATTCATGACTTGAACTATTTAATCTGGGGAAACGTAAGCCTTAGTAACTTGACAATTTCTTAATTTGTTGCCGTGTGACAAAATCAATCACAAATGGAATGTGAGTATTAGGAAAGCTTCTTGCACCTTCAATAGGACACTGGATAGAATTTTAATGATTTCAGCATTATAAGTCAGATAATTGGTGTGCAATGGACTCAGAAGGCATGCCTGTTTCCTTATTAACAATGTTCAGATATACATTCAAATAAAACAAGCAAAAACGAACAAAATAACAAACATTTCTTGATATTTTACTTTGTAGTTTGGAAAAAGAGTAAATATATGCATTCACTTAATACAGTGAAATAAAGCATGAATTTAAATATCTGTGAGATAAGAAGTGTCTAGTTCAGAAAATACTAATACTGTTGCTGTGAAATACACATTACTCACGAGTATACTTTTAAATATACTTTATATTAGATATATAGATAGAGGATTCAGAACTGGATTGAAGATACATCAGGATATGAGTATCACAACACAATCTTATCCTTTGTATTGTGTACACCATCTTTGTTCATGTATTTTCAAAGTGAATAATAATTTTTTACAACAATTGTATCTCTTCACTGCAATAGTAATTTTCATCTTAATGCATCATTCATGCGCAAACATCCTATCAATTCACATGTACTCTGCATCAAAGTATTATAAGGACTTATTTACTGTGGATCAGATATAGAAAGCTATGTGGTAGCTAATGCCATTAAATTGTTGATAATAATGAAAATGTGATGACTACAAAATCGATTGAAGTTATAAAGAATAATTAAATGAGGAGAATGTGCAGTCACATGATAATAAAATAGCCAAATAATATTTATGACACATTATACAATTTTAACACGTTACAATAATACAACAAATAGGTTGGGTGCCCCCTTCCACTGAGGTGCTTTATAAACTTTCATCTTCTGCTCTCTGATCTGTTAGTAGATGAAGAGTGCATTAAGAGTGGAGCTACTTCTTACATGCACTCTCTTCTACTCGAGAATGACCTTCGAGTGCCGAATGTTTTAAAAATTTCAACCGTCCACTTCCAAATTGAGTGTGAAAGTCTTCACCTGAACTACTATTTGTCGGATAGTGCTTGACATTACCCTCTTTTACGATCATTGCAGAATTATGTGTACCTATTACCAATTCAGAGGGATCAAAGGTTCCACTTTCTTGACTAATAATACATTTCTTGTTGTATTCAATCGCAGCGCTTTCCTCGCTCCTTTGACTATATACCATCTCGCATCGATAACTCGTGTACTTTATGATCCCCTACAGCGCTGGTGCTGCTGCGGGGTGTCTTAGAGCCCCGTCCAGCGGGATGCAGCATGATGTTGAACAGCCAACACCAGGTACTAGTAGCGACCTAGAAGTGCTACATGAGGTTTCTGGTCTTACAATACAGTCCATAATTTACTGCCTAGGAAATCAATAGCGTTTAGCTTTGTATTGGTAGCTGAATTAGGCCTTATATAGGCTCCCAGCGGCTCACTAAGGGAAGGTAGTCATTTCCTGTATTTTCTTGATTAATTGATTGATTGAAAAACCAGGCACATTCCTTTGACCAAATTTTTCTACATTGCTATCATACCATAGTAACTGATGGGATGGCCTATACCTCCAGGCACTAAATCACCTGACAGGTCATTAACACTCAGAAAGAAATTTTTGTATCCATTGTGGCTACCTCACAATAATGTAGCTATGTGCATTTAAATATTACCCATAAGCCTTCATTCCTGTGCTTCAACATGGCTATGCTGAATCAACGTTCTGCTGATTTTGGTTATCTCACTTTAACAACAATTTAATAGCTATTCTTAACTCTTTTTCATCCAGAATTTATTTGAAAGGGACCGACTATTAAATTTTTGTTTGGTCTCTCTTATAATATTAATAGTTGTGTAAATTGAGTGTTAATCAGTAAAACAACAACAAAAACAACAACAAAAACAACAACAAAAAAGCAACTAAATTGAGAAGTTGTATGTAAAATTAAATATTAGTTAGTTTTTATGAAGTAGGTATTGTTTACACAAAATTGATGATTTTTATGTAACTTAATGATAACCAGTTTCACTGGTATTCCTGGCCTATGTACCAAGCTGGCTTTTGATCCTGAAGGATATTACAAGGTGGCAATCAATGTTCCAGACTGCAAAGGTTACTGTGAGGGTTAATCGGCCCAACATGCTATAAAAAATAAGCTAAAACATATTTTATCAGATATATTTTTGAGTGTGTGATCACACAAGTGCCAGACATAGCTACCACCCTCAGTTAGTATCCACGGTGACCTCTCAGTCATTACATCACAACAGTGTATTATGCCTTTACTTTTAGGTTACATTCCAAATATAAAAAAAGTACATGTTAATCAATCTGTAATTATTTGCAACTGATCAGAGGTATATTTTTGTTGCTATAATGAACCACTGTGCTATGTGTTAGACACATAATAATACTTTACCAACTAATTAACTATGTAAGGCTTTGTCTATTAACATTCTTTTGACCACATTCTTTTGACCATTTCCTCTCATACCAGTGTACTCCTGAAGGGATAGTTTAACAGAGACTAATCACCTGACAGATCATTAACATATGCAAAATGTTGGCATTCTTTGTATCTTGGAAACCACTAAATGATTACATCATTGGGTAATCTCCTTTCTTTCCTAATAATAGAAATTCCTTTCATATACAAAGGCAATTTCTGTGAAGTATTCCAGGCTTCATAGCTTTGAGTACACAAGTACACACTCATGCACTTGTAGCAGCTGCTATTTTCTAGTCTATATCTCAATTTAAGGAATTACACGAAAATGATGAATGAAATTTAAGATTATTAAGGATAAACATAAATTAAGGGTACATCAAAAGTTGACAAGAATCTCAACTCTAATAATGTTTGTGGTTGCTTTCAAAAGGAAATTAGTGGAGTATCTGATATTTCCTGATCCAGGTTTTGTTGAGCTTGTTTGACTTGCAGTGACTTCTGGTCCATTCAATCTTCCCAGCACTAACTCTGAAGGCTCAAAGGCTCCACTTTCTTGTTGAATAGGGCAAGTATTACAGCATCTGTCATCCTGGCTGCTGGAAATAGTTGACTTAGGTTGCCTGTCACCTTCATAGTCCTTACATTGATCCATATTGTCATCCTGATATGCAGCCATTTTGTCCCAGATATCCTTGAATACCTTATGTCACAGTCAACACACTGAATAGCTGAAAGTAAAAGTTTATGCCACAGTTTGTTACAGTATACAATTTAGCCTCAGTTCTTATAATGTATTTTATAACTATGAACCATACAGTAACATGAAGGATCGTTTATATAGTGACTGAAGATGTACAATTTAGCCTGGTTATTTATTGGGTATTTCCCTTTGCACTTCTGATTCCCAGTATTTAGGAAGTACAATTGAATTAGGCAATTTCATAACATCGAGATTTCAGAAATTTTACCACCATATTATATATAATATACAGGGATTTACTGAACAAGATCTAATTACAATTGTGTAATTTTATATGACCATACAAATGCCAGAGTACATTTCAATCAAAGTATCCATAGAGACCGTTCAATCCTTACATCACACAGCGTAGGGCTTCTCTTCTAGTTTACATTCCGGGCATGTAAACTATGCTTGTAAAGTGCTCACAAGGCCATTAGCATTGCCAATGGCACTTTTTCTCAGTTCAATGGCTAATATATACAAGTACATATATAAGACTAACCAGGCATTTCTCAAATATCTGGGAGTTCAGTTTGACTTCAAGTAATATTTTACCTTTTTTATGTTTTATTTACTTATTCAAATTGTACTATTGATAATCATATCCTCATTCTAATATATTCCAGTGCTAGAAAGTCATGCATTCAACTAAAACTAATAATTAATATTTTTATGTATGTGTCTATGAAGTATATTTTAGTAATAGCCAAATGGCTTCATTCACACAATACAAATAATACAAGATTATGATTTTCTTCACTACAGGAGTATATTGTTATATTTGGCTATAGTATTAAATAAATAGCACTCGTACAGTGAGATATTTCACTTGACATTGCTTTGTGGGAATTTTATTGTACAACTTGTACTATCCCAAATTCCGTAGTTTTCTGTACTCTGATATCTTTTTAATATCCTAAATGTCTAGGAAAGTATGGTTAAATTGTATGGTACTTCACGGCTTTAAGTTGTGCTGCATATGGCTGGAACGAGGACAGAACAGATGACTTACATTACATGTATACAATAGTAATCTGATCATACTTAAAGAAAACAATTAATTGTGTCTTAAGGCAGTGACTTCAATGTTAAAAAAGTTGTTTACTAAAAGTTTGATGCAATCAGAAAGGGCTAAAATTGATAAGCTTCCTATAGTTTCAATGGACATTCATAACTTTTCATTGCTATTATAACATTAAGCTACTTCATTCATGTTTTAATGTAATCTGGCAATGAATATATACATATTTTTATTCCACCTTAGATATCTTCACAAAGTATTTTATGATATTTCACAGTGTTATTTTATGCTGTATTATTACACACTGCAGAGTGATATGGCTAGATATTTCACTCTCAGGCTTTATTTTCACTGGCCTCTGGCTCGCTAAAATAAATTAGCCTGCTTGTGAATTGTGAAATATTTCGCAATATCACACTCTGACTCATGTAATATATAACTTCAGCTGTCCAAAAATTGCAATTATCTGCTGAACACTTCAGTTAACCAAACACCCAAAATCTAATACTAGCATTTGCAGACATGAAGAATTGCTTGTCTACACGCCCTTCAAATGTGCAATACATTTTCTATAGTGTTCAGTTATCTGAACATCATTTCAGTTATCTGAACACCTCTCGGTCCCAACATGTTTGGATAACTGAAGTCTTACTATATTATATAAATATATGTATATATATATTTATTGCAGCTTTGATATTTTTACTTGAATATTTCCGCATCACGCGAGCATTCTGTATTCTCCCATATTGTACGGTTTATATTGTACGCTCCTTGTAGCGCGCGCGTAGCGAGTAAAATCAATGAAAATTGTATTGTAACCGGTTGAGAAAAATTTCAAAAGAAGCAATAAATCACTTATCACACTCGTCGTACAATATGGGAATGATATTTTACTCTCACGCCATATTTTCACTCGCCTTCGGCTCGTGAAAATATTTTGTGTGCTCATAAAATATTTTCCTATATTGTACTCAGACTCGTGCTATAAGTATTATATATTATATATATACATATATATATATATATTACTTTCAGCAGTTATATCTGTATTCTCCTTGAAATCATGCTTCATTCTTTTATATTTACCATAGGAATTGTCAATATGGATAGAAATGATTTTAATGAATAAAAATACGCACAATACTATGTGTTACACAACATGTCAATTTATCTTTTTCAAAAAATTAAAATGTTTTAAGGGATGAATTAAAAATGTGTTGCTCATAAGCACCATGTATTCAATGCCATAGTTAATTACATGAAATGGTATAATCCTTAATAAGGATTAACAAAATGACGTAATTACTAGTGGTCTCTATGGATACAATGAATGCCAACTATTGTGCATATGTCAGTGATCTGTCAGGTGATTAGCGCCTTGTGTAAACTATCTCTTCAGTAGTACTCTGGTATGATAGCGATGCAGAGGAAAATGGCCAAAGGAATGTGTCCAGTTGTCATTCCAACAATTAAAATTTTAGTGACATGATTGTAATTAGGCTCAATCCTATGCTATGAATACAGTCTCAGTGGTGAACCAAGGGAATGTCAAGAATAACTAGGGAGGTTTGAATGGGAGGAATATATAAGACATTCCATTCACAATGTGTTTGATGGATCCAATATCTTCAATCCCTGTAAAATGAGTTCATCTGGTTCAAATGGTCCACAATGAGTACATTAATAACAATAAATGACTCATTGCTGACTGAAATATCTGATACTCATGGCTGCATCTGAGACAAGCTGCACAGATAGAAAAAAAGGCTACCATGAAGCTGATTGCTGCCAAATGAAGTCAACAACATCAGACTCCCAAGAGGATGAATACGCTAATGCTAGTTCAATTCAACAAGAAAGTGGAACCTTTGAGACTTCAGAGTTAGTGCTGGGAACTTCAAATCAACTAAAACTCACTGCATTTGATTCAAAGAACATGGGATATATTACGACTCCTTTCATGAAAGAACCCACTAACATTATTAAAATTGAATTATTTATCAATCATGAAATCTCAGTTAAATCCCATCACTTAAGCTGAAATGATTGTCATATTATCATTGTACTGTATTGAATTTATTTAAGTGAAATTTTGATTGATAAGTATACTAGCTGCTAAATCTAAAATTATTGATGAGAGAAATGTTTAAATAATAGTCATAATGACATTATTTGTCAAATATATAGTCATTTATTGTTATAAATGTACTCATTGTGGACCATTTGAACCAGATGAACTCGCTTTACAGGGATTGAAGATATTGGATCCATTAAACACATTGTGAATGGAATGTCTTATATATTCCTCCCATTCAAACCTCCCTAGTTATTCTTGACATTCCCTTAGTTCACCTCTGAGACTGTATTCATAGCATAGGATTGAGCCTAATTACAATCACTTCACTAAATTTTAATTGTTGGAATGACAACTGGGCACATTCCTTTGGCCATTTTCCTCTGCATCGCTATCATACCAGAGTACTACTGAAGAGATGGTTTACACAAGGCGCTAATCACCTGACAGATCACTAACGTATGCACAATAGTTGGCATTCATTGTATCCATAGAGACCACTAGTAATTACGTCATTTGTTAATCCTTATTAAGGATTACACTAATTCATGTAATTAACTATGGCATTGAATACATGGTGCTTATGATCAACACATTTTTAATTCATCCCTTAAAACATTTTAATTTTTTGAAGATAAATTTACATGTTTTGTAACACATAGTATTGTGTGTATTTTTATTCATCAACTTCAAATGCAATTGATTAAAATCATTTCTATCCATATTGACAATTCCTATGGTAAATATAAAGAATGAAGCATGATTTCAAGGAGAATACAGATATAACTGAAAGTAATATATATATAATACTTATAGCACGAGTCAGAGTACAATATGGGAAAATATTTTACGAGCACGCAAAATATTTTCATGAGCCAAAGGCGAGTGAAAATGTGGCGTGAGAGTAAAATATCATTCCCATATTGTACGACGAGTGTGATAAGTGATTTATTGCTTCTTTGAAATTTTTCTCAACCGGTTACAATACAATTTTCATTGATTTTACTCGCTACGCTCGCGCTACAAGGAGCGTACAATATAAACCGTACAATATGGGAGAATACAGAACGCTCGCGTGATGCGGAAATATTCAAGTAAAAATATCAAAGCTGCAATAAATATATATATATATATATATATATATATTTATATAATATAGTAAGACTTCAGTTATCCAAACATGTTGGGACCGAGAGGTGTTCAGATAACTGAAATGATGTTCAGATAACTGAACACTACAGAAAATGTATTGCACATATGAAGGGTGTGTAGACAAGCAATTCTTCATGTCTGCAAATGCTAATACTAGATTTTGGGTGTTTAGTTAAGTAATAATTAACAATTATTGGCTGTTAAAAAGAGAAAAATTTGCTATTATTATAATTATTCAGCCCGAGAATGATGAATCATTGAAAAATATGCTTTGCACTTACACAAGAAAGGGACCAGGGAACGCCCCCCTGATGATTGTCGCTCCAGAAACCACCAATAGTGTTTTACCCCGTACACCTCTTTTATTGATTGTCCAAGAGCTGGATATTTTATTTCCACTACAAAGGGTGAGTGAAGATACAGGATGAGAGTGAAAACCTCGCTATACTACCTCGAGTATTGTAAGAAGTAGTTTGTTCAATGTCTAGACATTCTTCACAGGCAAGCACTTGGAAACTAGCGGTTGGTAACTCAAGCTGGAAAGTTGGCTGTTACTTCAAAGGAGGCTCCCCCACATTACCAGCGGATGGATAATTCTTTGTGAAAAAGGTAGCGCTTGGGATTGGTAAGCTAAGCATTGTTAAACTACCATATGTGTTTGAGGGTATGAGAGATGGGTAACACAGATGTGGTATATTCTCATGAGCCTAATAAGTACTATTCTGAAGATGTCTAGAATGAATAACACATGTAGGTTATCATGGCAGGATGTGCCCATCCCTTTCTTGTGTGAAGTGCAAAATATTAATTAAGACATTAAAACTTTTATCACTTATGGTGGTAAAATTCAAGCTAACTAGTATGATTGTGGCTTGACACAAATGGCGAGCGAGCGCCTAAAGACAATACTAGTTTATATGAATGATTGTGACTCTAAGACTGAAGCTTACTGAAAATAAGGTCAAGTTTTTAAAATTTAGCATACAGGGTAAGGTAAGGGATTTCAGTGCAATAGTAAACAACTCTCTGCAACGCTGGAAGGAAAACACCACAACAAAAACAATACACGTTATTTTAAAGTTTTCTTTTGATATCTTAGCTAAGCAGGCTGGTGGCGGAACCGGCCCGGCAGACCCGGCAGCCGCCGGACCAATCCAGGAGCACACAGTTAAAAACTTTTTTCCCTCTTTGTCCCAACGAAATAAGTATTAACGTATTCCTCGAAGCGACCGTGCAATTACTTTCACTTCTAGTCTATTATCGCTATTTTTTTTAAATAAGCTTGCGATCGTGAGAAAATTATTAATAAGCTTGCGATCGTGAGTAAGTGTGGTAGTAGTACAGTATGGCTTCTGGTGGTGGCGAGGTGGATACTCCTTGTGGAGAGGAGTTAGATATGGCTTCTTGTGGTGGCGTGCCAGTCAAGTTCCACCCCAACAAGTGTTTTAAGTTTCCCAGGAAGAAATTTGGTACCGGAAAAGATGAAAGGTGAGCCATACTACTGTTAAATGAGGCCAGTCAGCTAGCTAAGCTTTTATTGTGAGTTACTAGCATACTATAATTATAATCATTAGCTATTGATTTACAATACAGGTCTTTTAGAGCAGATTGGTGTATTCAATATCCATGGCTGCATTATGACATCAAACAAGATGCTGCATTTTGCCATGTATGCATGAGTGCTTCTATGGAGGCCAAGTTTTTAACCAGTACCAAAAGAGAACCAGCTTTTATTTCGAAGGGATTTACTTATTGGAAAGAAGGTGTTTCAGCTTTTAAAAAACACCAAACAAGTGCAACTCACAAAGAAGCCACTGAAGCTGTTGTTACACTTCCAAAAGAGTTATTAGGTGACATTGGAGAGGTTGTGAGTAGTGCACAAAAAAAAGAAAAAGAAGGAAACAGAAGGATTTTCTTAATTATTTTACAGAATTTATCTTTTCTTGCTCGTCAAGGCATACCTTTAAGACGTCGCGAGGATATGGAAAGTAATTTTCATGAGTTAATGCTGCTTCGCTGTTATGATTGTCCGGAGGTGAAAGAGTGGATGAAAAGAAAAACCAACAAGTATACCAGCCATGACATTCAAAATGAATGTCTTCAGATTATGGCCCTTCAAGTTCTTAGAAGGTTGAGTCAAAATATACGAGAAAGTGCTTGTTATTCTATAATGGCAGATGAGTGCACTGATGTTGCAAACAACGAACAGTTTACAATTTGCATTCGATGGGTAGATGAAAAACTGGAGGATCATGAAGACTTTATTGGACTCTATAAAGTGGATAACATTAGTGCTGAATCCCTTACTCATGCTATAAAGGATACGCTTGTTCGTATGAATGTCAGCTTATCACAATGTCGCGGACAGTGCTATGATGGGGCCAGTAACATGAGTGGTAGCAGGAATGGTGTAGCAGCAAAATTGGCTTTGGAAGAGAAATGTGCTCTGTATACTCATTGTTATGGTCATGCTTTAAATTTAGCTGTTAGTACTACCATGAAGAAATCAAAGGTCTGTTGTGATGCCATGGAAGTTGCATTAGAAATAACTAAACTAGTAAAGTTCTCACCAAAAAGAAATGTTATGTTTGACAAAATCAAGGCCAGACTTAATTCCGAGGGTGATTCAATTTCTGCTGTTGGAATCCGGTCGTTTTGTCCTACTAGGTGGACTGTTAAGGGGGCATCTATTGGAAGCATACTTGAGAATTATTCTGTTTTAAAGTTATTATGGGAAGAAAGTTTGGAGGGGAACTTACTTGCAGATATCAAGGGAAGGATAATTGGCATGAAAGTTCAAATGTCTGAATTTCACTTACTATTTGGGCTTCACCTTTGTGAAAGAATATTAAAAATTACTGATAATTTGAGTGTATCCCTTCAAGCTGAGTCTATGTCTGCTGCTGATGGTCAGGCTATTGCTGAGAAAACTATTCAGACCCTAAAGGATATGAGAAGTGATAGTATGTTTGAGTTGTTTTGGAAGTATGTGGAGTGCATGCAAAAACGAACAGATACTAATGAGCCATTGCTGCCACGAAAAAGGAAAGCACCAAAGCGACTTGAAATAGGAGATGGAGAGTGCTATTTTTCAGCAACTGTTGAAGATCACTATCGGCAAATATATTTTGAAGCCCTGGATCTTGCAGTTACAAGCATCCAAGACAGGTTTGATCAGCCTGGTTATGTGATGTATAAAAACCTTGAACAATTGTTTGTAAAAGCTGCTAACAAATGTGATTACTCGGTGGAATTTCAAGAAGTTATTACCATGTATGGAGATGATTTCAATGAAAGTGAACTTTCAACTCAACTTCAAATATTTGGTTCAAGTTTCTCCAGTGTATCCAATCAGAGTATAACCTTAAAAGAAGGCATCACATTCCTACGTAATCTTTCGTCAAGTCAAAGAGTATTCTACAAGCAAGTATGTTGGCTTGCTCGCCTAATTTTAGTTCTACCAGGTACAAATGCAGCTAGTGAACAGTCTTTCTCCACAATGAAGAGAGTTAAAGGCTATCTACGGAGCACAATGCAACAAACCAGACTAAACCATTTGATGATAATTGACATCTATAAGGATATTGTTAAAACAATAGATTTATCCGAAGTGGCTAAAGAGTTTGTTGGCTCTAATGAAAATCGACTGCGTGTATTTGGACATTTTTGAATGATTCACTATGTCCATTGTATATGTGTGTGTATCAATTATTTCACTTATTAATATTAACAAGTTACAATTACTTATAAGTAATGAATTTTATGACAAAAAGTTTTGCCTGACCAATGAAAAATTGCTTCCGCCACCCCTGCTAAGTAGTGGTTGTAACACACAATGCTTTGACACAACTGGACTTGCACCTACACAGACTTACCTTCGCAGTAGTCTAGCGGACAATGTATTTTCTAGTAAATACTGTTGAGCACGGCTTATAACCATGACAAAGAGCGCATTGACTTACCACCGCCACTAACTCGAATAGAAATGGAAGTCCCTTAAGTTTTCAAGTTTTAACTGCACCCGCAAAAGAATTCAAAACGGTAAACAATTCAATTTCTAGGGCGATATGGGTACTGATCGATAAACCAGAGGATTCTGTTTAGTGCAATTTGGGACGGGGTCGACCACGTAACTAACACATAAACGCGAGGGTCAAAGTACAAAATGACATACATACGTCCATACATATATACAAACTAGTGGTGTGCTTGAGCACAAATGGCGAGCGAGCCTGATAGTTAGGTAACATGTAATAGTTAGAGCATAAGCGCTTGGGTACTGGTGCATTTAGTGCACTGAAGCCCAAGGGCAGTAGGCCCGAGGGCTTTGTGCACTAAATCCACCAGTACCCAAGCGCATGCTCTAACTATTTTAGATCCCGTTTACCCAGAGAGGCCTGCCCAGTTTCCACTAGCAACTTTGTTTATCAGCATTTTCGGTGTCAAGCGAATTCTTCCGTGTTTCCGGCCCAAAATTAAAATTCAATTAAAATTCAATTGAAGCCCGCCAGAAAGTTTACTTTAGCAAGTTTACTTTAGCATTGTAGCTGCCAGCTGTTATCTCCAGATCTAACTCTACCTGGGCTGCTCTGCAGTAAGCACTAAAGCAGCTAGCTGTGGTAAA
>WLWD01005245.1_pt1 | contig 25760 bp, 10 predicted proteins | sample 6712731 | NCBI WGS metagenome assembly WLWD01 (sample SAMN12718690, study PRJNA576275) | sponge metagenome | isolation source: marine sponge | host: Mycale hentscheli | place: New Zealand: South Island, Marlborough, Capsize Point | collected 2014-11-01 | reverse complement strand
AGATCTTACCATAGAAGAAGTGTTCAGTTTTCATCTAGTCTGAACCCAATGATATATTCAAAGATGAGTCAATCAATAATAGAGATGAGACCTTGAATAATCCAGCAGTATATTATGAACTAAAATTTAAAAACGGAAATGAAGTCATAAATCCATCTAGTTGCGAACCTACAATTCTAGAGACTTGCCATGAGGATTACATGAAGCAATTATGCACTTCACTAGAAATGAATTCGTCATTTATATGCTACCAAGAAGAAAAACCCAATTTGATCAATCAGAAATTAGTTTAAAAAGCAGCCAATCTGCCACCTTGGATAGCTAGTGTCTTTATACACTATTTGGATTATGTCTGGCAGTTTGTGAAGGATTTCACTCATTAATCAGTGTAGCTATGATTACAGAGTTCTCACACATTTGTTAGTATAGCCATAATTTGCAGAGTTTAACTCGTTAATTAGAGTAATCATTGCTTGTTTGGTTTCGCATATATGTTGTTTATATATAGTAAGAAGACATACAGCAAGTATCAGACTTAGAGATTTAATTCTTTTTGTGTAAACGTTTGAATATCAATAATTAATAAACATCTATAATTTTTCAGGTAATCTATTTTATTTCTCATATATTAATATTTCACAAGCATTTCAAAAATATATAATGGCTTTTTTAATATGTTATTGAAAGAATATGAATTTATTATTACTTATTAGAATAGTTAAATTAAGTGTTAATTGTAAGTCTTGCTTTCCCAAGTTATTTATGAGCACATCATAATTATACTGTACTCTCAATATTCCTCATTTACTCGCAAGTGTAAGTGTTGGCCTTTCAGTAAGTATATACCACACAAGTGTTTAATGGCCTGGTAGATTGCCAATACTACTTATAGCGGTTGTAGTTATGAACTTATATTATTATACCAGTTGGAGAATTTTAGGAAATAAGTGGGCATCAAATCAATGCACTGCTGTAAAACAGCCAAGATAAAAATGCTGGTACAATGCATGCATTGCATAATTGACCGAGATGTACGTTGGCACGAGTGAGGCAGGGACGTCATATGAGCAAATTGTCTGTTTGAAAAGTGAGTAATAAATATTGCTTAGGATACATGCAGGACAGAGTGCAGGATTGCTAGTACGCCTTATCATGCACTTCAGGAAAAAATTGACCGGTTTCAGAAAAAGTGCAGGATAGGTTACTAAACAGCACTAATTCTTTGGCAGGAAATTCATAGGTCCCAACTTTTGGAAGCAGCCTGTATAGGGGCAATTGGGACGAAAGGAGGGGGTGGGTGGGGGGGCTGAGGTTAGAAAAATTACATTTGCTATTTTTTATTTCAGTGAGTGATGTATCACTATTATGATAATAATAAATGGCATGGTAAAAAAAATGTTTACAGCTAACCTGGTTGCTTTTTAATAAATTGTCAGGAAGTTCACAACATCATTTCTTCCACAATGTAAAATGCTGATACCACAAGCACTGCACTTAGTATGAAGATTGACTATTTCATTACAAACAACATCCACAGCAAATAGCTAGTAGCTAGTTATAATACTAACGATACAGCTAGAACCAATACCAGGGTTTTTATTAATCCAAATTTAATCACAAATAGCATTCTCTCTTGGCCCTTTTAGCCTTTGGTGATTAGCCACATCTTCGTTGAGTTAGTCACAACTCAGATATCATTTATTGTTAATTATGTGAAAATGTATTCCTTGTACTTAGCCATTTTAGATTTTAATGAGCAATGCCATAAACTTGAAGATATTGTTGGGACATCGACTAATATAGAGTGGAACTCAGGACAAAAGGTAGAGAGTCCAGCAGTAGGAACAGTTAGGACCCATGGAAATTCCATTAAGCCATTAATGCATTCAAGAGTATTTAAGTGGGTGTGAACATATGTATACATTGGCATATTAAGTCGAGTATTCTTACTTTGTTGAATGCCTATTACAACACTTTAAATATATTTGAGTTCTAAAATATGGTTTTTTTCCTTCCTGCAATATGCTTTTAGAGGGGAATACACAACTTTGACTACCACTTGCAAGCTTGAAATGTGAATACACTTACTCTAAATTACTTAAACTTTAATGTTACTCTGCGATTTTATCGTTAAGTTGCTATTGATACACTTAAAGCTTATGAGGATTAAATAGGATTGCAGCTAATAGTTAATTCCTTGCTGTTGCATTAAATAATAATGTTCTGGTCTAGACCTAGAATTTTTTCCATAATTTTGTGCATAAACTAGACTCCATGTGGTTTGAATTATTTTTTTCTTATTACTTTAAGGCAGATTTTTTTCTAGATACAAGCAAAGGAGGTAGAAGAGAAAAGAACAAGAAAGCAATTTCAGATATCACTCAATGCATTAGCTAAAACAGCAGAAGATACAAGAACATGCCATAAACTACAGATGTTCTGCAGCAATAGTTCTTATAAGCCATGTACAATCTTTAGCCTTAAAAGGGGTGGTGCCCAATCAAAGGAATAGAACTTGCTCACCACAAGATGAGTAGCAAAAGACATACAAAAGCAATGAATAGGACAAAGTGCAGTCATGATAAGGATGCAAGGGGAGTGGACAAAGTTGCTGTGTGTAGTTGTTGTTTTATATAGCTGCTGCTTTAGATAATGTGATTTAGCATAGCCAACAGTAAATATGCTATTCTATTGCTAAATATATAACAGTCAAAGTGTGGAATAACTAAACAACCCTAAATAGCCTCCACCGAGTGGAATACTCCAAATCAGATCTGCAAAGATACTTGATTTGTTTTAGTCTAAGGCATCTCACCAGGAATTATATTACAAACTAAGCAGTAAACTTTTAAATCTTAGGACACTATTACCAGCATAAAAAGATTATTAAAGTTATGTTGATATAATGCCTAAACTTGCTCCTAGATTAACAACCATAATAATAATATAATAATAACAATAATAATAATAATAATAATAACAATAATAATAATAATAAGAGTAATAATGAAGTTGTCTGCAAGCATTTATAATACATCCATGGTAGTACCTATACTATCGCAAACATGGATGAAATCATAAGGTAAATTGATTTGAACAATAATATGAAAAAAAAGCGTAAAATTATGTACGTACTATATTCTATGAAGATCACATGCAATGAATAGAAAAATTAAGAGAAGTATGTATAATGTAATTTTGAAATTATTTTGAGCTGAACTTTGAATAGCTATATTGACTTCTTCTGCAGTATCAATTCCAGATAAATAGGCTCCATGAACGAAGCCAAAGTATTTTTTATGGAAACCACCGCCTGCAAAATGTAAAGAAAAATGAGGAGCTTTTAAGGTATCAAAAGCACTTAAACTGTATCCAACATTGTGCCCTACAAAGGAGCCCAAATACAAGGGATTGTTGTAGTATTGTTCTCTATATATATGAGTAGGAGGGACTGCATTGCTGCCATAAATATTACGAAGTGCTTCTGTTATGCTATTATTTAATGACATTGTATCCATGGCAACAGCTTTATCAGCAAACTCACTAGTTAGTACTAATACAGTAGCATTTTGACCAGAGGGGAAAATATTTGTAATTGCTGGGAATTTTCCCTTTGGAGCATCCACTCGGCCAATGAAATCAAGGGCGTTGTCCCAAAATGTCTTATTAAACTTCAGATAAATTTTCAAATAATTTACCATGTGAAAGAATTTCAAGCTTTGTTGTTTATCTGGAGAGAGAAAGGGTGATAGTACGGAGCGAAAAGATTCCGATTTGATCACTCCTATGCTAAAAGTTAATATAGCGTACCTACCACAATAGCTATTAGTTTCACTGCCTTGGACAACTTCAATGCAGACACAATCTTCATTATTTAGAATTTTGGTTACTCTGGAGTTGAGATGAACTTTTTCTTTTGAGAAACTGGAAGCTAAGCAGTCCACAAGGTGAACATACCCTCTAGAGTCAGTTATGAGGTAGTTGATGCTATCTTCATCTGCTGCTGCTGATTCAGGGGAAATGAAGTCTGAGTAAGTAGAAGCAGAGGCAATGGAAGTCAGTGAACTAACATCAGGATCCTCTGCAAAACAGTAATCAAATGATAACCATTCAGTCAAGTTATCCAATTGACTTTCAGGGACCCATCCACCCTGCCGAAGGGCTTCTCTGTACGATATATCCGACAGTGTTGTTTTCTGGCGATCTGCTTCCACTAGTGTCCGCTCAGCAGCACTATAGTACGCATTACTTCTACGTTCATACTCCTCTGTAACGTCTTCTGATCCCTGAAAAACTTTATAGCTGATTTTAATAATTGCCAAACTAGAGGTAAGGCAGAAGACCGCGCAGGTGTACAGACTTTGACAGAGGTATATTCTTTGCATAAAATCTCGGCCTTGTGGGCCTTCTAGTGCAATATGAATTGAATGACAAAAGCCAGATAAGGTAGTGGGTATATATATGTGATACAGTACAATACAATACAGGATGTTTGTGACAGAGTTTTCTTTTAAGGGGTGTGAAACTTTTTTCTTCAGGACACTAGGTGTTGATTACCTGCTTACTGATATGAAAGGACAAGAACAAAGGGTAAGGAACAATGTAATACACAGAGAGGCAAGAGATGACTTAGGAATAGCACATAACAAGACATTGGGTTAAGCATACGATAGGCGAGCGGGGAGTCGGAGGCCGAAGATGACCCGCTCGCCTATCCAACCTCCAAGGTAGACTGGAGGCGTCATATGTGATGCTGGGAGAGAGCACAAAATTAATGCCCACAAGAGGGGCAGAGGAGTAGGAGGGACATAGGGGAATGGTTAGGGAGGGGGGGCATAGTTCATGAATTGTTCCTTAGTAAGACCAACTTCCCTGCTCCTGAGGTGATACCTAGCCGCATCAGAAGTGGAGGGTGTTCCTGCTTTGACGATTAGGGAGGAGACTGTGGCTGGGGCTCTTCTGGCGACTAGGGGGCTGAAGGGAAGGACCAGGTCTGTGAGTGCTTCTTTGAGGGCAGCAGACTTGAGAGCTGGGTGGTTTCTGACTGAGAGGATGGTGGTGCACTCTGGGAGAGATCTGTTGGTGGAGTTCTGGAGGAATGAGACTCTGTCTTCGTACTTGATTTTGTCGGCAACTGACTTGACTATGCGCTTGCTGTACCCTCTGTTGGTGAACCAATCCATCACGTCAATGACTGCTGAGGCATAGATTTCAGGTGAGGAGCTTCTTCTCAAGAAGCTCTTCAAATACACCACGAACCCTAACTTCAGGAGACTTTAGGCTACACAAAAAGAACGGTTATTTTACAAATTTGGTTACCGCGCGCAATTCCAGGGAATCTCCGCCTTCTAATGATCATCTCTACTTCGTCTACTCTGCACGTCGTCGGTGGTGCACGTCGTCGGTGGTGCACACAGAGCTCTTCAACACGGCACAGAGGAAGGGGCGCTTAGGTGTTTAGACCACATAGTTAACTGGCATTAAAAAAAAAGATTTTGTTTTTTAGTCACAGGTTAGTGCATGTTTAACTGCTTTACAAACAAATGTAGCTATAGGCACAAGTTTAACAGAAAAGGGATATGAATTATGTAGCACATTAATACTTTGTATTCAAACAACATGCTACCTTAAGTGCATAAACAATTACCTACAGTAAAACTAAATAGTGAACATCACTTATATCTGTAGTGAAATAGTTGGTACAGGGCTCACCACATGAGAAGTAGTGAACTTCACTATTATTACAATCACTACTATCCTGGCAGTAAACTTTACTTCAAAAGAAGACATTCTGTTTGTTTTTATAGCTATTTTAAAAGTAGCTAGCTTTTTAGTAGCTTTTTCATGGTCCTTCAATAAGGTAGTTTTAATTTTTCAAATATATAAACAATTGTGGTTTAAAAAATAACAACAAAGAAAACTTGAAATACACAAGTAAAAAATAAATAGTATGACGATGAAAGCAAAACTGATTTCTACATTTTAAAGTTTAAATTGTATTTTTTTATGTAGTAAGATAAATTTCTTTCACATGACTTTCTCTACATCTGGCCAGCAAGCATAGTTGGAGTGTTGTGGCACTTCCAACTGCTAAATTGATACCATTACTCACCTGAAAATGAAGATTATGATTTACAGATGGGAAACTACAGCTTCTGGCCCTGTGTATGTAATATAAGTTTTTACCAGCTGTACATAAAAGTTCATTCCTTTCTTACCCTGACTCTTAAGAGTATATGCCTATAGTACTGAAAAGCAGGTGTGCATAGCTAATAGTTGCAGCTGCCCAAGTTTAGTAGGTGGAACTGCAAGGGGTATAGAATACTATCAGCTGGTGTTTTGTTGTTGTTGTTGTTGTTATGGACTGTATTTCAAGTCAAGTACAACTTCAGAACAGGGCAGAAGTGTTTTCTATTAATTGATTGTTGTGCAATCTCAGCTATCATTTTTATGAAATATAAAACCCAAGAATTCTGTTTCGTAATTGAATAGAATCATTAATTTGAATAGTTAAATATAACAAACAATTATCTTAACATATACATTTTACCACTATTATTATTAAAACATTCTCATGACTGGCCTTGATTCTTACATCCAAAGGTGGTAGACTAAACTGCTGAGAGCATTAATCAGAAGATGGTCCTATGTTAAGAACTCCATACACACTAGTTCTACCTATAAACTAGTGGTTGCATGCTTACCATCTGTAACTTCCTCATGAGTACATGAGACAAGAACTTGGTTAAAGGTACACTATTATCACTGTTGAACATTCTTAAATTTTAAGGAATAACTTATTCTAAATGTGGCATATGTATTCACAATGTGTTTATCCAGAAACATTCTAGAAAATTTATTTATAATTTAACACAAAACAGCAAACATAACTTCGGACTAAACTATAAAACACAAAAAACAGTAATGAAACTGATCAAATAATTACTTATCCAGAGCAAGATTGGTTATCATTATTTCTTTTTCAGCCTTCTTTTACTCGTTAGATGTATTCTCTTTCTTTCACAGGCTTTTTTAAACAATACAGAATTAAAAATATTTGGTTGCCACCGGGAATCGAACCCAGGACCCACTTGCTTAACCCACAAGCGCTCTGCCACTGAGTTGACAACCAGCTGGCAAACAAACACTCCAATTCTGTATTAGTACAGAATTGGAGTGTTTGCTTGCCAGCAAGTATATCATGGTTTACAATAATGTGCTTTTAAGTAAGTCATTGCCAATAAATCCAAGTGTCTGAATCTAAGGTATACTTAGTAAGGCATTTAAAGCTTGCTGGGAAGCATTATTTCATTATCTAAGAATCAATGTAACTAGTGGTGTGCTTGTGCAAAAATGGCGAGTGAGCCAGCCTAAAACTACACCATTGTTAAACAATTGGCTAACATTCAAACTGTTCCAATCTAGAAAAAAAAATTGCAACAAAAAAAATGCAACTAGTTAGCTAGTTGTCAAGTGCCACTGGTAGCAAGAGAGGCTAAAAAATCGAAACCAAGGGAGCCACCATTGCTTGGGAGAAGCTGAGGTAAGTAGTAGTTCCATATTTGTGATAGCTAAACTAGAGAATTCTGTTTAGTGATACCAAACTACTAGAGGTAATAACCCAAGAATAATCATAGCACAATTAGATAATACTATCATGTAAAATTAGTTGGTTTAGCTACTATCTTAGTGACTTATTCAGTTAATCATGTACCTCCACTAATACTTCAATGAAATAGCTATTGCGGTAAAAAAAAATACTATTAAGATATTAAAACATTTAATTTATTTTTAGTTCATAAATAAGTTGTGCATAATATTAATTAAATTGAATTTGAAAAGAAAAATTTAAAGATATATTGTTTGCTCCTCTCCTCAGCTCTGCACCACCTCTTCCGGCACCAATGCTTCCTCTTCCGGCACCAACACTTCCGCTTCCGGCACCAATGCTTCATCTTCCAGCACCACCACGTCCGCTTGCGGCACCAATGCTTCATCTTCCAGCACCACCACTTCCGCTTCCAGCACCAATGCTTCCTCTTCCGGCACCAATGCTTCCTCTTCCTGCACTATCTCTTCCGGCACCACCGCTTCTGCTTCCTGATCACCTCTTCCTCTTCCTGCACCACCTCTTTCGGCACCACTGCTTCCTCTTCCGGCACCAACACTTCCGCTTCCGGCACCAATACTTCCTCTTCCTGCACCACCTCTTCTGGAACCACCTCTTCTGCTTCCTGCACCACCCCTTCCTCTTCCTGCACCACCTCTTCTGGAACCACCGCTTCTGCTTCCTGCACCACCCCTTCCTCTTCCTGCACCACCTCTTCCTGCACCACCCCTTCCTCTTCTTTCACTACCTCTTCCTCTTCCTGCATTGTCTCTGTGTTCACCACCCGTAGTTCTTTCAATAATGGGTTCTGTTATGGTACTGGTGTCCATACTTCTACTCTCACAAAAAAAAAAAAAAGAGTAAATTATCTTGCTATGGTAATACTCTAATGACTGTAATAAGTGGTTTATTCCATGATAGATATACTAATAAGCTAGGCAGGTTCCTATTTAAGGTATTTGAAGTTATCAGCTTGCTAAAAAAATACTGCCTCACACTAGTTCAGTGGTAATAAAAATGTAGCTGTACATAACGCAGTAAATATTAAATTGTAGTACAACATGAATAATTCAATAAGCTCCATAAAACACCCAAATACTGCACCCCCAATAACTCTACTTCCCCTTTCTCTTCATTCTCAGTGATAATAAAATAATTTGAGATGCATAACATAAATTTTAAAACCACACAGGTTCTATTACAACTGACCTTTCCCTAGACACTTCCATATTTTCATTACTTTCGCTGTGGCTGGCCACTTAATTAATAATCACAGAGAATCAATCATGAAGTAAAAAATATAATAGAAACTTACTTTCAAATTCTATCTACAAGAATCTTTTTGGAAATGAAAGTAGAATGATGGATAGTGCAGTAAAAGAGCTTTATATGGACAGCAGAATAGTAGCCCATGCGCTAAACACTGAAAGATATGCTGCCTGGCTCTATTCCATTCGGTCCTTGATACACCAATCCCAATTCCTGACAGGTTCCCTGCTGCCACTCCACATCACCAGGATGGTATTTAAAGCAGTCATTGTTTTGTTCGACCCTGGTAATTTCTAATTGGCTTGATGCTTCCTTGGTTTAATCATTGCCAAGTATAGGCACATTGGGTGACTGCTTTTCTGTCAGTACAGGATTTGGTAAATCACAACTCATTGCGTTTTCATCAGCCTTGGCCACACATTTTGGCAAGTTTGGAATAGCAGATACAAGTTGCTGTGAAGGCAGAGACGCAAAATTGACTGTGTGGGTGATTTGACTGTGAACCTCACACGTTGAAATTTTATGCTGGATAGCAACATCTGCCTCATCAGCTAGAATGTTGGCATCAATGGCTGATGTAGTTACAGGCAATTCAGTGGGCTGAATAATTTCACATGGCATTTATTGTGCAAGGATTCTAATCTTTTCTCTTCACGCAGTCGTTCGCTGTGACGACAGCCACTGGCTAGATTGGCTACTCGCTGAAATGGAAATGGGGGGACAAAGAGCAAGTCTTTCAACTCTCGAACACGCGAGCATGCAACAAACATTAAGCCAGCTGAGAATTCTTTTTTTCCAACATCAACGACAACTTTACTTAGGGTCATACCTTGGCACTTGTGAATGGTTACTGTCCACGCTAGTTTTAGTGGTAGCTGAAGTCTGGAGCATGGCTTATCGGAAGACAGCCACATGCGTCTCAATGGAATGATGGGGACTGATCCATCATGTAGAGAGGGGCCATTGTATGAATCAAATCGTACTGTTACTGCTACAGGAAGACTTGGTGGAGATTCACCAGCACCATCATAGCAGACAGCCACAACTGTGCCGATTGCTCCATTGACAAGACCAGCTTGCACACACAGGTTGGCAGTCAGCATCACTCCCTCTGCTAGGCACACTACTGGTTCTAGTCCGCCAGCATCGTCAGAGGGAACTTTGCTAGTTCCAGGTCCACAATGAACTGCCTTGATCACTGCCACAGGTTGACCAATTGAATGCAACTTGGCAACATTGTACTGTAACAGAAAACAGCTTTTATGCAAAGCAATTTAAATATTTGGTAAAGTACACATGCTGTAAAGATTAAACAAAGAAAAAAATAAAGAGCCAGAGCTATTGATGTACTTTAAGCTAACAAAATTAGGTACTTACCTAGTAGTAATAGATTCAATAGGGTTCTCACTACCGTCCGCTCTTGACAACCAACAAGCGGCATTACAGTAGAAAAAACAAAAAGGCGAAATTTGGAAATTACGTCTGGTAAAGGGGTTAAAAGTCATAGTAACAGTAGCAGCAACTATAGTGACTAGAAAATCAAACGTACGTACGTATCTACGTACTTACCTCACCAAGTAACGGTGGCTTCTTTTTTTAGCCGCTCAGGCTACCAGTGGCAATTGACAACCAAAGAGCAGCCCCAAAAACTGACGAGGTTTTTAAAACTTAAGTCTGGAAAAGGGTCTTCAATGCCATAGTAACCGGTCGAATCAACTTTTAGTGTCTTGAAAAGCAAGCGTTTTTGCAGGAATTTTCTCATACTTCTGAGCTAAAGTACAAAGTAAGGTTTGCTTAATCCTGTAGTTTCAGAATAAACTGGAGTCAAGCCTAAAAAGACATGTTTTTTGGGAAAAAAAGTTCCCCGCGCGCGCGTTTAAAGGGCATACGTACAATCCATACATACATACATACACATATACAAACTAGTGATGTGCTTGAGCACAAATGGCGAGCGAGCCTAAAGACTGTACTATTTTTTACTTCTGCTACTGAAAACAAGCTTGAGTTTTAAATTACGCATACACTGTAAAGGGATTTCAGAACTCTCTGCAACTGTTTGAATTGAAGGAAAAACAACAACAAAACAATACACGCTATTTAAACATTTTCTTTGTGATATTCTTTAGCTAAATAGTGGCTGTAAAGCACAATGCTTTTGACACAACTGGAGATACACCTACACAAGACTTACCTTCGGGGTTAGTCTAGTGGACAATGCATTCAAGTAAATACTGTTGCGTACGGCTTATAACCATGCCAAAGAGCACATTGACTTACCACCGCCACTAACTCGAATAGAAATGGAAGTCCCGTAAGTTTTCAAGTTTTAACTGGACCGGTAAAAGAATTCAAAACGGTAAACAATTCAATTTCTAGGGTGATACGGGTACTGATCGATAAAAAGAGGATTCTGTTTAGTGAAGTTTGGGACGGGGTCAACCACCGAACTAACACAAAAACGCGAGGGTCAAAGTACAAAAATGCCTTACGTACGTCCAAACATATATACAAACTAATGGTGTGCTTGAGCACAAATGGCGAGCGAGCCTTAAACTACACTATTGTTAAATGATTGATTTTAACAACTAACGATCATGCTACTCGAGTTTATAAATTACGTTTGCGGTCAAGGGGATTCAATGCCACTCCCGCAACTGTTTGAATTGAAAAAGAAGCAACAAAATCAAATCACGTTATTTAAAGTTTCTTTGTGATATTCTTAATAATAGTTGTAACGCACAATACTTTCACACAACTGAACATACCTACGCAAGACTTACCTTCGATTGTGGTTTTAACTTACCACTGCCGAATAGAAATGGAGCTCCCATAAGTTTGAGTTTTAACTGCACCCGCAAAACAATTCAAAGCGGTAAACAATTCAATTTCTAAGGTGATACGGGTAATGGTCGCTAAACCGGAGAATTCTGTTTAGTGAAGTTTGGGAAGGGGTCGAACGCAGAGCGAACACAAAAATACGGAGGGTCAAAGTACAAAATAACATACGTACGTCCATACATATAAACTAGTGATGTGCTTAAGCACAAATGGCGAGCGAGCCAAAAGACTATACTATTTTTATATGAATGATTTTGACTTCTAACACTGAAGCTACTGAAAATAAGGTCCAGTTTTTAAATTTCGCATACACGGTAAAGGGATTTTAGTGCCATAGTAACAACTCACTGCAACTGCTTGAATTGAAGGAAAAAAACAACAACAAAACAATACACGTTATTTAAACGTTTTCTTTGTGATATTCTTTAGCTAAGTAGTGGTTGTAACACACAATATTTTGACATAACTGGACATGCACCTACACAGACTTACCTTAGCGGTAGTCTAGTGGAAAATGTATTTTCAAGAAAATACTGTTGCGCACGGCTTATAACCATAACAAAGAGCGCATTGACTTACCACCGCCACTAACTCGAATAGAAATGGAAGTCCCTTAAGTTTTCAAGTTTTAACTGCACCCGCAAAAGAATTCTAAACGGTAAACAATTCAATTTCTAGGGTGATACGGGTACTGATCGATAAACCAGAGGATTCTATTTAGTGCAATTTAGGACGGGGTTGACCACATAACTAACACAAAAACGCGAAATGACATACATACGTCCATACATTATACAAATACACTAGTGATGTGCTTCAGCACAAATGGCGAGCGAGCCTAAAGACTATACTATTTTTATATGAATGATTTTGACTTCTAACACTGAAGCTACTGAAAATAAGGTCCAGTTTTTTAATTTAGCATACAGGGTAAAGGGATTTCAGTGCCATAGTAACAACTCTCTGCAACTGCTTGGAAGGAAAAAAACAACAACAAAACAATACACGTTATTTTAAAGTTTTCTTTGTGATATTCTTTAGCTAAGTAGTGGTTGTATCACACAATGCTTTGACACAACTGGACATGCACCTACACAGACTTACCTTCGCAGTAGTATAGTGGACAATTGTTGCGCACGGCTTATAACCATGAAATGGAAGTCCCTTAAGTTTTCATGTTTGAACTGCGCCCGCAAAAGAATTCAAAACGGTAAACAATTCAATTTCTAGGGTGATACGGGTACTGATCGATAAACCAAAGGATTCTGTTTAGTGCAATTTGGGACGGGGTCGAACACATAACTAACGCAAAAACGCGAGGGTCAAAGTACAAAATGACATAAGTAGGTCCATACATATTATACAAACATCCCCGATTTTTTTTCATTTTTACCCCTGTAAGTGTCTCGCTCGCTACGCTCGCTCGCCGATAAATAAACATCCCCGATTTTCGATTGTGTTCCAATTATACATATAACATGTACCCGATTTTGCATTATCCACCCCTAATACTGTCTCGCTCCCTGCCAATAATGTGGTGTATGGATATATAATTGTGAACATATGCATCTAATGTTAACTAATGGTGTGCTTGAGCACAAATGGCGAGCGAGCCTTAAACTACACTATTGTTATTCAAACTACTAAAATAAAGTCGAGTTGTTAAATTACGCATATACGGTAAAGGGGTTTCAATGCCATAGTAACCACTCCCCTCAACTTTTTGAATTGAAAAAGAAGCAACAAAATCAAGTCACGTTATTTAAAAATTTATTTGTGATATTCTTAATAGTAGTTGTAACGCACAATACTTTCACACAACTGAACATACCTACGCAAGACTTACCTTCGTGGTTCGTCTAGTGGACAATGAATCAGAATTGTCAAGTAAATGCTGTTGAGTAGTGCTTATAACTGTGACAAACTTACCACCGCCACTAACTCGAATAGAAATGGAGCTCCCATAAGTTTTTGAGTTTTAACTGCACCCAACAATTCAAAACCGTAAACAATTTAATTTCTAAGGTGATACGGGTAATGGTCGCTAAACCGGAGGATTCTGTTTAGTGAAGTTTGGGACGGGGTCGAACATCGAGCGAACACAAAAATACAGAGGGTCAAAGTACAAAATGACATACATACGTCCAAACATATATATAAATAAATAAATTAACTAGTGGTGTGCTTGAGCACAAATGGCGAGCGAGCCTAAAGACTATACTATTTTTATTGACTTCTACCACTGAAGCTACTGAAAATAAGGTCCAGTTTTTTAATTTAGCATACAGGGTAAAGGGATTTCAGTGCCATAGTAACAACTCTCTGCAACTGCTTGAATTGAAGGAAAAAACAACAATAACAAAACATACACGTTATTTAAAAGTTTTCTTTGTGATATTCTTTAGCTAAGTAGTGGTTGTAACACACAATGCTTTGATACAGCTGGACATGCACCTACACAGACTTACCTTCGCAGTAGTCTAGTGGACAATGTATTTTCAGGTAAATACTGTGCGCAAGGCTTATAACCATGACAAAGAGCGCATTGACTTACCACCGCCACTAACTCGAATAGAAATGGAAGTCCCTTAAGTTGTCAAGTTTAAACTGCACCCGCAAAAGAATTCAAAACGGTAAACAATTCAATTTCTATGGTGATACGGGTACTGATCGATAAACCAGAGGATTCTGTTTAGTGCAATTTGGGACGGGGTCGACCACCTAACTAACACAAAAACGCGAGGGTCAAAGTACAAAATGACATTCGTACGTCCAACCATATATACAAACTAGTGGTGTGCTTGAGCACAAATGGCGAGCGAGCGTGATAGTTAGGTAACATAAAATGTTACTATGTTTTAGCTTACTTCATGCAAACACTATAATAGCAGTTATGACATTTGATTTCAGCAAACAAATACAAAATCACTCTCTTACCTTATTAATGGTAACTTTTGTAGTATCAAACATCAACCATTCTGATAATCTCAATCACCAGTAACTCTTGAACAAGCTCTCAGCTACGATAAAAAATAAACCAGTGTTATTATTTGTAATTTTAGCCAACAAATATGGAATTACTACTTACATCATTCTTGAGTATTGATAGCTTCTGTAGTATCAAATTGAAGTTACTTTGACCATCTGAATTACCTTGAATTTTTGACAAGCTCTCACCTACAAAAACAAAAGACAATCAATTTTAGCACACAAATACAAAATTACTTTCTGGCAGTTGTAACTTTTGTAGTACTAAATTTGAGCCAATCTGACTATTTGAATTTACCAGTCACTGTTGACTAGCTCTTAGCTACAAAAAAGAAAGGCCAGAGTTAATTTTGCATACTTAGCTAACAAATATGGAATTGCGTACTTATCTCAGCTTCCCTCGAGAAGTAGTAGCTTCCATAGCATTAATACTACGGCATTCTGACTACCAACGGCTCTTGACAACCAACAACCGGCACTCCGTATCCCCCCATAAAACGGCGAAGTTTTGAAATTAAGTCTGGAAAAGGGTCTTCAATGCCATAGTAACCTGTCGAATCAACTTTTTGTGTCTTGAAAACAAGCGTTTTAGCAGGAATTTTCTCATACGTTGGAGCTTAAGTATAAAGTAAGGTTTGCTATGCTGTAGTTTCAGAATAAACTGGAGTCAAGTCTAAATAGCCGTGTTTTTAGGAGAAAAAAGTTCCACGCGCACGCGTTTAAAGAGCATACGTACCATCCATACATACATACATATATACTAGTGGTGTGCTTGAGCACAAATGGCGAGCGAGCCTAAAGACTATACTATTTTTATATGAATGATATTGACTTCTAACACTGAAGCTACTGAAAATAAGATCCAGATTTTTTAATTTAGCATACAGGGTAAAGGGATTTCAGTGCCATAGTAACTAACTCTCTGCAACTGCTTGAATTGAAGGAAAAAAACAACAACAAAACAATACACGTTATTTAAAAGTTTTCTTTGTGATATTCTTTAGCTAAGTAGTGGTTGTAACACACAATGCTTTGACACAACTGGACATGCACCTACACAGACTTACCTTCGCAGTAGTCTAGTGGACAATGTATTTTCAAGTCAATACTGCTGGCACGGCTTATAGCCATGACAAAGAGCGCATTGACTTACCACTGCCACTAACTCGAATAGAAATGGAAGTCCCTTAAGTTTTCAAGTTTTAACTGCACCCGCAAAAGAATTCAAAAAGGTAAACAATTCAATTTCTAGGGTGATACGGGTACTGATCGATAAACAGTGGATTCTGTTTAGTGAAGTTTGGGACGGGGTCGACAACCGAACTAACACAAAAACCCGAGGGTCAAAGTACAAAAATGCCTTACGTACGTCCATACATATATACAAATAAACTAGTGGTGTGCTTGAGCACAAATGGCGAGCGAGCCTGAACATAAAACTAAGTATTGTTACTATGTTTTAGCTTAGTTCATGCAAAAACTATAATAGCCGTTATGACCTTTTATTTCAGCAAATACAAAATCACTCTCTTACCTGATTAATGGTAACTTTTGTAGTATCAAACATCTGCCATTCTGATAATCTCAATTACCAGTAACTCTTGAACAAGCTCTCAGCTACGATAAAAAAAATAAACCAGTGTTATTATTTGTAATTTTAGCTCCGTATCACCCCTAAAACGGCGAAGTTTTGAAATTAAGTCTGGAAAAGGGTCTTCAATGCCATAGTAACCGGTCGAATCAACTTTTTGTTTCTTGAAAAGCAAGCGTTTTCGCAGAAATTTTCTCACACTTTGGAGCTTTAAGTATAAAGTAAGGCTTGCTTAATGCTGTATTTTCAGAATAAACTGGGGTCAAGCCAAAAAAGCCGTGTTTTTTGGAGAAAAAAAGTTCCCCGAGCGCGCGTTTAATTACATACGTACGTCCAAACATATATACAAATAAATAAATAAATAAATAAACAAACATCCCCGATTTTCAATTGTGTTACCCCTGTAAGTGTCTCGCTCGCTACGCTCGCTCGCCAATAAATAAACTAGTGGTGTGCTTGAGCACAAATGGCGAGCGAGCCTTAAACTACACTGTTGTTAAATGATTGACAAATCACGTTATTTAAAGTTTTCTGTGTGATATTCTTAATAGTAGTTGTAACGCACAATACTTTCACACAACTGAACATACCTATGCAAGACTTACCTTCGTGGTTCGTCTAGTGGACAATGAATTTTCAATTAAAAGCTGTTGAGTAGGGATTATAACTGTGACAAATAGTGTATTAACCTACCACTGCCACTAACTCGAATAGAAATGGAGCTCCCATAAGTTTTTGAGTTTTAACTGCACCCGCAAAACAATTCAAAGCGGTAAACAATTAAATTTCTAAGGTGATACGGGTAATGGTCGCTAAACCGGAGGATTAGTGAAGTTTGGGACGGGGTCGAACGCGGAGCGAACACAAAAAAATGGAGGGTCAAAGTACAAAATGACATACGTACGTCCATACATATAAATACACAAACATCCCTGATTTTCAACTGTGTTACCCCTGTAAGTGTCTCGCTCGCTACGCTCGCTCGTATGGCAAGCCGATTGTTTCAAAATTCATCCCCTTACTAGTGATGTGCTTGAGCACAAATGGCGAGCGAGCCTAAAGACTATACTATTGTTATATGAATTATTTTGAATTCTAACACTGAAGTTACTGAAAATAAGGTCCGGTTTTTAAATTTAGCATACAGGGTAAAGGGATTTCAGTGCCATAGTAACAACTCTAACTGCTTGGAAGGAAAAACAAAACAAAACAAAACAATACACGTTATTTAAAACTTTTCTTTGTGGTATTCTTTAGCTAAGTAGTGGTTGTAACACACAATGCTTTGACACAACTGGACATGCACCTACACAGACTTACCTTCGCAGTAGTCTAGTGGACAATGTAATTTCAAGTAAATACTGTTGCGCACGGCTTATAACCATGACAAAGAACGCATTGACTTACCACCGCCACTAACTCGAATAGTCCCTTAAGTTTTCAAGTTTTAACTGCACCCGCAAAATAATTCAAAACGGTAAACAATTCAATTTCTAGGGTGATACGGGTACTGATCGATAAACCAGAGGATTCTGTTTAGTGCAATTTGGGACGGGGTCGCCTACCGAACTAACACAAAAACGCGAGGGTCAAAGTACAAAATGACATACGTACGTCAAACATTATACAAATAAATAATAAACTAGTGGTGTGCCTGAGCACAAATGGCGAGCGAGCCTGATAGTTAGGTAACATAAAATGTTACTATGTTTTCTTACTTCATGCAAACACTATAATAGCAGTTATGACATTTGATTTCAGCAAACAAATACAAATCACTCTCTACCTGACTAATGGTAACTTTTGTAGTATCAAACATCAACCATTCTGATAATCTCAATCACCAGTAACTCTTGAACAAGCTCTCAGCTACGATAAAAAATAAACCAGTGTTATTATTTGTAATTTTAGCCAACAAATAGGAATTACTACTTACATCATTCTTGAGTATTGATAACTTCTGTAGTATCAATTGAAGTTACTTTGACATCTGAATTACCTTGAATTCTTGACAACAAGCTCTCACATACAAAAACAAAAGACAATCAATTTTAGCACACAAATACAAAATTACTTTCTTCTTACCTCATTTTCTGAGCAGTGGTAACTTTGTAAGTACCAAATTTGAGCCAATCTGACTATTTGAATTTACCAGTCACTGTTGACAAGCTCTTAGCTACAAAAAAGAAAGGCCAGAGTTAATTTTGCATATTTAGCTAACAAATATGGAATTGCGTACTATCTCAGCTTCCCTCGAGAAGTAGTAGCTTCCTTAGCATTAATACTACGGCATTCTGACTACCAACGGCTCTTGACAACCAACAACCGGCACTCCGTATCCCCCCATAAAACGGCGAAGTTTTGAAATTAAGTCTGGAAAAGGGTCTTCAATGCCATAGTAACCTGTCGAATCAACTTTTTGTGTCTTGAAAACAAGCGTTTTAGCAGGAATTTTCTCATACTATGGAGCTTAAGTATAAAGTAAGGTTTGCTTAACGATGTAGTTTCAGAATAAACTGGAGTCAAGCATAAATAGCCGTGTTTTAGGAGAAAAAAGTTCCCCGAGCGCGCGTTTAAAGAGCATACGTACCATCCATACATACATATATACTAGTGGTGCGCTCGAATAGCGCAAAATAGCGAAGCGAGCAATGCATGTTCCCTGTAATTGCAGCTATTCCATGCATGATTGGTGTGGCGAATAGTCTAATAAATAAATTAGGAACATTTAATGGCTTTTCAAAAAGAAAGATTTTTTACTTTGCTACCTGTTTCTGTTTAGTTTTAGCTCTCATCCTCCTTGCCCTGTCTTTTTCATTTCTTATCTCTCTCCTTACTAATTTTTCTTCTGGAGTTTCTAACGCCCTCAAAGCTCTTGACCGAGCGTTTCTAACGTTTTGTTGTCTACTTGGCATCGCTACTCGTACGGCGGGTAAACAAAAGAAAATGATGCAAAGAAGGTTACCCTGCCCGCGCAAGCGCGTAGGAGAAAGGGAACGTTTTGTCTACTGGGCATCGCTACTTCGTGTACGGCGGGTAAACAAAACAAGGTTACCCGGTCCGCGCAAGCGCGTAGGAGAAAGAGTACACACGTACTCCCACGCAAGAACAAAAACAATTTCTAGACCTAACTAGTGGTGTGCTTGAGCACAAATGGCGAGCGAGCCTTAAACTACACTATTGTTAAATTTTAAGAACTAACACTCAAGCTATTAAAATAAAGTCGAGTTTTTACATTACTATGAGGTAAAGGGGTTGTCAATGTCATAGTAACCGCTCCCGCAACAGTTTGAATTGAAAAAGAAGCAACAAAATCAAATCACGTTACTTAAAATTTTCTTTGTGATATTCTTAATAGTAGTTGTAACGCACAATACTTTCACACAACTGAACATACCTACGCAAGACTTACCTTCGAGGTTCGTCTAGTGGACAATGCATTTTTAAGTAAATACTGTTAAGTAGGGCTTATAACTGTGACAAATAGCGCATTAACTTACCACCGCCACTAACTCGAATAGAAATGGAGCTCCCATAAGATTTTGAGTTTTAACTGCACCCGCAAAACAATTCAAAGCCGTAAACAATTCAATTTCTAAGGTGATACGGGTAATGGTCGCTAAATTGGAGGATTCTGTTTAGTGAAGTTTGGGACGGGGTCGAACGCGGAGCGAACACAAAAATACGGAGGGTCAAAGTACAAAATGACATACGTACGTCCATATATATAAACAAATAAACAAACATCCCCGATTTTTTCATTTTTACCCATGTAAGTGTCTTGCTCGCTACGCTCGCTCGCCAAATATATATATATATCGCGAACTCATTAGAGAGTCAGCTCCGCTCGCTTCGCTCGCTTCGCTGAATAACATATACCCGATTTTGCATTATCCACCCCTAATACTGTCTCGCTCGCTTCGCTCGCTCGCCAATAAACATCCCCGATTTTCGATTGTGTTACCCCTGTAAGTGTCTCGCACGCTACGCTCGCTCGTCGATTATGAATCACATGAAGTGTGAGATTAAGTAAATTGAACTACCAAATATAGAGTAGCAATGAAAATCTATGACAGTATATATTCTTAGCACATGTGGTAAAAACTACAACAGAAAAGTAAACCATTGCAATGTAATTAAATAGACTTCTTTGATTTATAGAGTATGGGTTGTGAGTGAACATGTCCTTGTTTATAAGCTTTTTCACATACAGCTCTTAGTGCATTCACTTTTTTTAGTGTCACATGAGTTTATTAATCCTGCCTTGTGCCTAAGTGACCACCAGTTTGAGAATCTCGTTCATGAAACAACATTGGATTGTCAACAAGTTTCAAATGCTCAATGAGTACAAACAACTGCCTTATGTCAGTAATAACATGCTTCATCACTATTTATTTTGGTATAAATATTTAAATTTCAGTTTTAACCATTTTAAAATCTAGAAACAATCAATATTATTTTTACCTCTTATTATCAATTTTCCTTCTAGCCATATTCTATGATAGCTGCTATTGGTTTTCTCTAAGCATGTGTACTGACACACATGGAAGTAAGACGCATCAAATATCCTCAAACCTGACGTGTTTCTCAATGCACCAAATGGCAAATTTCTACTATTAAAAGTCCAATTGTCATTCTCATTACTTATTATACATTTTTTTTAAAGCCACGTTCACCTATTTTTAGAGATAAAATTAAAGGCTCCATAATAGGGCTCCCTTAAAGAATAATGGTAAAATGTGAAGATCTTGGAAGTCAAGCGTTGTTGTAGTGGTCAGTGGCTAGAGCACTGGTGGCTGAAGCCAGTGGTCCTGGGTTCAATTCCCCGACGACAACTAAGATTTTTATCATTATCATTATTATGCTATTATTACTGTTATTGTTATCGTTGTAGCTAGTCATGATTTGTATTATAGTGAACTGATTGGTGAATAGCAATTAGGTAACATAACACTAGGTGTGGACATTAAACAAGATAGTTAACTAGCTGAAGTTCAAAGTATGAACATTTAATACATAACAAAATTATTTATCTTTAGCTCAGGTCCGTTTGGTGACATTGTCTATAATAATAAAATATTAGAAATAAATTTTCTATTCTGTATTACTAATGGAAGCATAAAATAACAAATTACCATTTTTAGAAAATAATTATCTGCACACAATCTAAAATTTCTCTTCTGTTTAAACAAGTACCTGTTTCACTTACAAAGAATAAGAGTGGTGAATAAATATAATTCGTACATAACTTTAAAATTTGGCTTTTATTTAAATGGGGCACCAAAGGTGCTAATCCTCAGCGCTAATACACTAGCTAACTCTACAATGACCAAAAAAAGAATTTACTTGGCGTAGTGTCAATGTGAATGTCGATATGTAGCTCATGCAAGTCAATATTATATATAACCCATGAAATGAAACAGTAGATGTTAGTCCTGTCTTTTAAGTAAACAAGAGGCAAGTACCTCACTTGTATTACTCCGATTCCAGCACTCAGGTAAACTGAAAGCACGACTACTATACTCCTGAGAAGCATTGAAATTATTTGCTCACATGATTACAGCATGACCTTAGGGTATTACCATATGATCATAAGGCCAAAGTAACTAGCTTTATCTGAAAAAAATGTCTAAGGTATTTTTTTATGCCGTTTTCAATCATAGGAGGCTGCAGTATTTGAGATCCGCTATTTGTGGCAGAATGGCTGACTGACTGACTTACAGACAAATGCAAACTGAGTACTATAACCCTCCCTTAAAAAACACTTGTTTCATCACTTACTAAGAGATAGAGTGGCCGATTCCTTATAGACTATCAAGTCCTTTATACAGGTCAGTGTGTACCTGCCAACATTGGCCACAACTACATTCCTTATTTGTAAAATTTGTTGATTTTTATTGACTCTCACTACCTGAGCATTCCTCGGTAACTTCTTATTCTTAAAAGTCCAAATCATATCAGTACAACTTTGAGAAGAGTATAAATGAATGGAGGCACCCATGTTTACTCGCACCCCTTTGGGATAAATCAAGTTGCGTGCTCTACTTTCTATATAATAATATGCACATAATAGATTATGTATACATATAAATACCTTTTTAACTCTATTATGCAGATCAATGATGGTTTTCATAATTTTGTTAGTTTAACACAAGATTTTAATCCTCATGTGTTTAAGTAAAAAAAGAAGAAATGGTTATTACTTCAAAGGAGGAGTTATTGAATCCGCACAATGACAGTCTTTCTACAACTTACCGATCACCATAAGCTCTCCTTCACTATAAAATTTTCCTTCACCACTTGTTTTTCCAGTGCGTACTACAGAACCTTCACATTCATAGTATCCTCTATGGCTTAACTGAATGGAATGAACTATAAGATTCTGGTTCTGAATAATTACATTATTGGGTAAGGGTTGATACAGATGCATGCTGTCACGGTACTGCCATTTAACTGGTGTTTCACTTGAACATACGAATGTTGTGTTGGATCTTTTCTTAGCTGTAACACTTTCTGGTGTCACTTTACCAGCATCTGAAGGATACATTAATATGCTATGGCTACCTCGGTTTATTAATATTACAAGTCATTACACTAACTGCAACATATTTATCTCAGCTTCTTAATATGTCTTATATCTCCCATAAAAACGTCAATTAGCTAGGTGTCAGATGTTTTGGTGAATATTATCACTACAACACTGAATGTAATGAACCAGGGTATCAAATCCCATATCCCACTAAATACAGTGTTATAGCATAATTATGTTACCATAAGAAGCTGGAAAATAATACTAAAAGCTACTTCAATAAATTGTTTATGCCCATAGCCAATCTTTTTAATTGGATTGTGACGCAAAAAAGTCATTTTTGTAGTTCCTTTTGATCTTAAAACTACAATACATTTTTTATAACTATTTAGTCATTCTAGGCTGAAATATTTATAACAATAACAGTTTTCTCTTAAGGTGAGATTATGCTTTACTTTAAAAACTGCTATTATCATAACATTTTTATTATAGACATAATTATACATGTTGTGTATATTATAGTCTTACAAAACACTTTTATCTTTGTTTGAGCCCAAAACAACGTTTTGGAAGCCGTTGTTCCTAGGCAGTAATAAGAGCCAGTGTGAGAAATATCCAACTTCCTTAAAGTCAACAAGTTTCCTAATGGTTTACTGTCATAAGGCAAGTGTCCTTCACTGAAAAGCCACACAGGCTTCCCACCGCTAAAACAAGTCAATTGACCACTGATTTCTTCTTGGTGCATGTAGAATTCAGAGCTACTAGATTTTAATCTATCATCAGCTAAAAGAAAATAATTATTTTGCTGTATTACAAAACATTACTTGATTTAACATTATTAAGCAGTAAGGTCTTACCATAAACTTCAATATCAATAGCCGATATAAAGTGTTTAAATTGATTATTTATATTTAATCCATAACAAAAGTATAATCCATTATATTGTAGTTCTATTGAGTTTATGGCATATGAATCAAAAGTTGATATAGGTTGTGTGGAGAGTGACTGGTAATACCATCTTGTGTGACCGTCTGATGCACATGACAAGACAATGTTATCAAAAACATTCACTTTGGAATGAGAGGATGTTATTAATGAGTGTTCGCTAGGAGCTGTGGAATAAAAGCGTATAGAAAGATAATAACACCATGAAGAGTAATTTGAAAATTCTTGTAGCTAGGTATACTAACAGGGATTAATGCAGGATTTTTCGCTAGGGGGAGGGGGAGGGGTATTTTTATAGAGTCACAAAAAACAGTTTATCTATACATAATAATGGTCAAGTCATGACTAGACTGTGAAACAGATTTCAGATGAAAACTTGACCAACTGGTGCCTCCTAGAGAACTACCATTTTTAGGGTCTTGGAGGCCTTAGGCTTTTATATCCTGAGCCAGCAAGGGCACTACTTAAGGCCTGAGGGACCCTAAAAGCAGTAGTTCACTACAGCTGCACAGTGCCTCTATACAGCTGTGCAGTACCTCACTACAGCTGCACAGTGCCTCACTAGTTTAAATGTAGTGACTGTTCTTTAACAAGGCAATAGGAGGGACTCTAAGTGTAATTGAATGGGACACTGCCCTCAAATTGGGGAAAGTCACTCTGTCAAATACGAATTGGTATTGAAGGACCAGAACTAGAGAAATATTGATTTTGAAGAAGTGTAACTAGTATAAGGCTATTTATACTGATCATTGATTTTCTGAAGAATTCAATTGGGGAAAAAATATTCTAGGGGAGAGGGGTGGGAACCAAATTTAGGGGAGGGGGGAAAACTGAACCTAGGGGGAAGGGAAATCTCAGGGCTCCTGTAGTCTGTATGCATCCTGAGACATTAGTTCTATACACTTAGATTCTCATTGGTCAAAAAAATATGGAACAGAATACATAAATGTTTCAACCATTTTTATGGTCTTCAACAGTGTGTGTGGATGATGATAATTATAATGAAGTTAGAACAATATCCTGAGGAGCTTTGTTGTTATAACAGAGCTATAAAAAACTTGTCATCGTGATAAAGCTATTAGTTGACATAAGAAAACTTTAGCTGAAACCTACATTTTGTCAGACAGTCATACACTGGAGGCAAAAAAAGGTATCCCTAATCATGGTAGTAAGTTTTGTGGTGTGATAATTAGGAATAAAAGATTATTTGTCAGAAATTTTATTTATGAGTCCTAATCAATTTTTATGAGCCAGAGGCAATGGAAATAAAGCCTGAGAGTGAAATATATTGCCACATCACTCTGACAAGTGTAATAAGTGGTTTATGCCACACTAGATATCTTCACTACTGCAGTTAATACTAGGGGAAGGGTAACTCACAGAATAAAGTTGGTTATAGGGGCTACCCACACCCCCAGCTGATATTTTAACAGCTGTTCTAACAGGGTGGAGTAGGCTACACCAGTGGAAGTTAGCTGTAAAAACCAAGAAAATTGACAAGTTTGGCAGGTTGCTATTACTACAAGGGTAAAGAGCTTGCACAATACAGCTTAAAACTAGAAAATGCTCGTGTAGCATTGGTTGGGCGAGCAAGCGAAGTTCTGGAATGCGCGCGCGAGCTGAGTTAACAATAACAGAATTAATAAACTTAGAAAGCAGTGGCAAAGAAGCGCAGTTTGACAAAGACTTCACAATTGTTTCAAGAAGAGAGTAGCTATAAACGTTTTGGTTGAAACAGAGTTGCGTAAGGCAGTGCAGCAGGATTCTCCGCGCTCGTTAATTGAAAAATACTGGAACTGTGAACGCTTTACCTAACTTACGTAATTAGAAGCGCGGACGAAAACAGAGGTCTCACGTACCCCATAAACAGATAAATAAATCGTGTAGCATTGGTTGGGCGAGCGAGCGAAGTTCTGGAATGCGCGCGCGCGTTTAAACGACGACGTACGACGCGTTTAAAGGATGACGTATTCAGGATTTCCATAGAC
>WLWD01004037.1_pt1 | contig 25760 bp, 10 predicted proteins | sample 6712731 | NCBI WGS metagenome assembly WLWD01 (sample SAMN12718690, study PRJNA576275) | sponge metagenome | isolation source: marine sponge | host: Mycale hentscheli | place: New Zealand: South Island, Marlborough, Capsize Point | collected 2014-11-01 | reverse complement strand
ACAACAACAGTAGTTATAATTATAATAATAATATAATAATAGCTACAACAACAGTAGTTATAATTATAATAATAATATAATAATAGCTGAAACAACAACAGTAGTTATAATTACAATAATAATATAATAATAGCTGAAACAACAACAGTAGTTATAATTACAATAATAATATAATAATAGCTACAACAACAACAGTAGTTATAATTATAATAATAATATAATAATAGCTGAAACAACAACAGTAGTTATAATTACAATAATAATATAATAATAGCTACAATAACAGTAGTTATAATTATAATAATAATAAAATAATAGCTGAAACAACAACAGTAGTTATAATTACAATAATAATATAATAATAGCTGAAACAACAACAGTAGTTATAATTACAATAATAATATAATAATAGCTGAAACAACAACAGTAGTTATAGTAGTTTTTAAGTAATAAAGGGGTAGCTACTATAGTCATAGCAGAAAAGATTCACACAAATAGAAGATAAATTTTATGTGTGTCTGTGAAGCCTGCAATCTTCTCACACCTATTTCATCATTTTGTGTTTGTGATGTGTGCATTTCTCACCTCAGACTGGTCATGAACTCTGGCATCTTCCAGTCATGAACCTACCACATTGTGCCAGGATGATGCAACTCCTCATTTTCTGTATCATGTTTTAGCCCATGCTGCAAACTGGCTGCTTTGTAATATTTGGTGGATTTTCCTGTACTCTTATTAAAGTTTAGTATATTAGTTAACTTAATCATTGGCTATTGAAGAGCTAGTTTCAGATTAACCCTTGAACTAACACAGACTTCCCTGGTTGCAGTGACTACCTGGCCATTCCTGTGAAGATGTTGGATGACCAGAACTTCGGTTGACTTGACTCTAATCGGCCAAGCCACACCACAATAATAATAATGATTTATTTTGCTCACACTGACTAGGGCAGTTGGGAAGACAGCCAGAGTTATAAATTTGAGCCTAGCTGTGTAGCCAATGAGGAGACCAAGTTGGAAAGAATTTACTGTAGCTATTGTCGTCAGCCCAGTTTAAGACTATCTAGCTAACCAGCGGATAGTTTAAACAAACAATCAGCTGGGGTGGGTGGACATTTAGCACCACAGATGGTTTCTAACTCTACTTGTTCAATAAGGAATATTTACTTATAATGGAAAATTTGAAAATAGCTGAAAGCTATATCACAAGACAAGTTTGGCATGGTCATGAACTACATTTGTATGTGAGCAGTCTGCAAGGCTGTACAATATGGAAGTGAATGCATATTTGTAGCTAAATGTATAGTGAATTTTCCTGGAGGTCAGCTAGGCCCACATAATAACCATAATAATAATGCTGATAATAATAATAATAATAATAATAATAAAATTGATAATAAACAGCAATAATAAATAAATAATAATAATAATAATAATAATAATCACAATAATAATATGAACAATAATTGTAGCAATGTTTTTTGTTCAAAAAGCCAATGTTATGTTAATATAAAATTAACCTGATGTTAGGACTTCTTGCCAAAGAGTTTATATGATCCAACAATCTTTTTAGTATCATTTTCTTTTTAACTATGCAAAAGGTGTCACATACATATTTCTGAACATTACACTCGGTGTTAGGCTCGAATGCAATGGCTGCTACTTCTTCAGTAATCTGCTCAATACTCTTTGTTGAACAGCACCCATGTCAGATTGTACCTTACCAAATGAGGAGTCTTATTTTATTACAATTCAATAATCCCTCTATATCATGTGTGTCTACAAATTACTTCACAATTATTAATTACAATGATAGTTATCACTTTCTATGAAAAAACTTAGCTTAATCATTTATGCATGTATTCAATAGTATTCTAATTTTGACATACAGAAAAGATATGACTTGTAATGCTTAAGTATTTTATTTTTGTACTCAAAATGAAGGAAAATTTTGATTCATCATTCTGACTATGTGATTATATTGCCTTATTTTAAGCTAGCTTTATGAAGCTAAGTTCATAACTGACTTCGTAGATAGACAGGCAAGTAAGAAGTTAAGACACACTCAGATGCCATTGTTAGTATTATGAAATTGAGAAATAGTCAGGATACTAGATTGGTAGTAAAACTCTTTCCATTTTCTGAAAGAATATGAGAACAATAGATGGAACCTCACATTATGCCAGCAAAGATGGTGACAATCTTGATGTAAGAAGTTGGATTGTCAGTCTAAAAGTACACACATTTACATGCTCATTTACATGCTCACTTAAGTTAAATAAGATAAATATCGGACTCACTTAATTAGCTACAACACATGACAAACATTGATTAGTTGTCTACAAATGCTTATTTGAACCTTCTGTCCTAGGTGGTAATTTCCAATATGGAGAATAATAATTAGGAATGGCAATTTCCTGCCACCATGCATATAGAGAATGAGTAATAATCAAGTCATAAACGTTTACTGACATAGGGTTTGATTTTCTGCTTCCTCAAGCTTTCTCAAAATGTAATCGACTAATGCTTTCTGATCGTTTTCAATTGTTATCAACTGAACTAAAGTTCTTTTGCCCTGAGGGCAAACGTATTTCATTTTAGAATTGTATTAATGCCAACTATATTACTAAATGATATAGCTAAGCTCTTTTAAAACTAGTCACAATTATTATTTATAAAATCTAAAAACAATTATGGTAGGTGATTTTTATACTGGGAGCTATGTCTAACAAACCTAATAAATTAATAATATTATAGTATGGACCATCAATTAAAAATGTTAGATAAAATAGTTATTACGCTATTGTAGAGTATTTTCGAGAAAGCCTGCTAAAGAGACACTTGTTTTGCCATTGTGCTGATATTCACATTTAGTATCAGAAGGTTGCTAAAAATCAAGAAAAGTTTAAATTGTGTTTATTATTGTAAAAAGTATTAGTATACTTTAAACATGGTATTCTGCCATCACCTCTTGCTGTCACTGCAAATACATCAGATATCATAATAGCATTACATTGAACTCATACCATGATAATTTAACACATCAGCTATAGCATGTACATTTAGCTACAGCTGTATAACAATATTTTATGATTTCATCCTAAGAAGCTGGGATTGCTGCAGCACTACTAATTGTCCAGCATTACTGTCAATCGTCCATGGGTACTTCTGGGAAGCCCCACCCACTACTGTCATATTGTCAAATTAAAATTTAACCTGCTAGATTGCATTGTTGACAGCATCTGATGGGGAGGGGCTTGGGGTACAATTTGGACTAACAAGACAATGGAATAACTAATAACTAATTCTTTCACCTCAAGGACTTAAAGCATCACTGGCAGGTTTAACATTTAATAAACGTTCACATGAATGTCAATCCCTTAGGATCCCACTATGGTCCTATCACATCGTCGAAAACACACACATACGTGTGCATAAACAATTACCGTATTTACTCTTTCGGTCAGTTCACAGTTCCTCCAGCATGGAATCATGATTTAGTTTCTTCGTCTTCTATTAATGTGCACCTGTATAACAAAGGAATCATTCTAAAGAATGAACTACTGTAGTCTTTTGTAATAGCAAAAAGAAATGCAGAAAGTAAATCTTCCCCTTCCCCTCTATCTAAAACTCCCGGAAGAGAATTGACATAAGTTACATTGCATTTGTGAAGGATTCAATAAGTTCATAAACAACGATAGAATTATGAAGTTGAGTCACAAGAAAGTTATCAAAACTGACTTCAGCTGATCAACATCTCGACTAATATGTAGGTTTGGAGCTTCCCACTTGCTCTATCCATAACAGCAAATTACATAGCTACTGACTCTATATGGTAAAGGAATATCCACATTTCCCCAGTGGATTTTCAGTAACCTTGAATAAGAGGGGGGTAAGCATACATTAATGTGATCTCTCTCTGTCTCTGTCTTTAAGACTTGCTTTTTCTGGTGTCATGTGTACCATTTCCCATTAAACAGGTGATGTTGCCGCTAAGCATGTTCTGGCTGAAAATGCTGCATGCAAGTCACCCTGGAGGATAATTAACATCCTATTTTATAAGACTAACCATGGAGAGTTTGACCTCCGACCCCTGAGGAGGACTTACATGTAAGCAAGAAATTGAAATGTTGGGTTAAATTTAAATAGTATGTATTGAACAGGGCCTATTACCTGTTGCCACATAGGATATGTATTAAACTAAACAGGATGTGGCTTAAAGGCAATATTTAGTGTTCAGAGTTGTCACGTTGGATTACCATGTCCCCCCTAGCTCCTTCAACAAGAAACTCATTACTATGGTATTCACACGCAAGCAGTGCATATTAAATTTATTATTAGAACGATTGAATTAATAAAACATCAACCCAAGAACCACTATAATGATGTTAAATGCCAACACCCTTGGGTTATGAATACTTCACATAATTGTAAAATATTTTCTATTTTGAACTTCGACTGGTATAAAAATAGTAAGCACAATTCAGACCTTTAAACAGCACTATTGGTTATAAAGAGATACTCAAGTAATTACTATTATGTAAGACTTGTTATAGTTGAGACAAGGAAGGAGGTGCAATAACTCTGAAAGTGCCTGCATCTTTGAAAGAAGTCAACCAACGCACTCATGTCTTGATTTAGTTATCCAATAACACAGAAGGCACTTGAATATGCAAATATTTTCAGCATAAATATGGCGTGAGAGCACTATTGAGTGTAATAAATAACTTATTGCTGCACTAATACTTTAGTCCAACTAGTTACTGTACATTATAAATTAGAGCGTTCAATAACAATAGTACAATAATGGATAGAACGCTCACTTGATTTGGCTGCATATTCAAGCAAACATATCAAGATAAAAAAATAAGAAACCCGGTATAGCATAGACATGCAAAGGCTATTTTAGAAATGCCTATTAGACCCTGTTAAAAAAAAATCCTTATATTAACCAAAGCAAGGGCAGGAATTTTTGCTCACAAAAATACCACAAGATAATATCATAATCTTATACAGGATGACTCCAGGGTGTGACATTACCTACAAGTGACTGAGACGACTGCTTCATCTTTTCTTCTACACCAGCCACGCTCAGCATTTATGCAGTGCTGAAATTAGAATAGATACAGTGGAGCACCAGTTATCTGAAACATCATTATGTCTCAAGTGACAATAGTTTCAAATATTCTGCACATCTTTTTTATTCAACCAAATTGAGATGCTGCTGCATATTAATAAGCAATATCCTTTTCAAATTGCTAACAGAAGACAGACTTCAATGTCAGTGTTCCCATTAACAGAGCCTCCAACCTTCAATGATTGATTCAGTAACTTTAGTGTCTTGCTTCAGTATTTGTGGCGTCTCTTTCATTACTGAATATGCTATCTACAAAATTGAGCATTTGACACAAGGTGAAACAATGAAAGTTTTGAGAAGTAGTTAATGATTCTTGAACTTTATTTCTATGTATGTGGAAGAAACTTAGCATAACTTTCAAGTATTACCGTCAATTATCTACGGATATTTCTCAGAAACATCTCTGTTTTCATTGCAGTTATATTGATACCTGATTGGTACGAAAAATGATTTTGAAACGGCTAGATACTGAGTGTAGTAGCACTGAGGGTTCACACCTTTGGTGTTTCATATTAACAGTTTCTATAGTTTCCGCTGCTACCAGCTCAAAGTACAAAGTGGGCAGAATTAGAAAAGTACCTGAGCCGGGTATAGGATGTCAATCTGCTGGCTATATGAAACTCCTCCCTAACACCTTAGCTCAACCTTAGTCTACTTAATTAAGCAATACAAATTTATTTATTTATTTCTCAAGCCCCACCTGCTTTAGTATGTTAACAATTGCATTTTTTTAATTAACACTCTTGTGGTTTAACTAGTCTATTATACATGTGCAATAAGTGTACAAAGGGGAGCTAGCTCGTCATTCAAAACTGGTATAGCCAGACAGTATGCCTAGTAGCATCAGGTCTTTTTCCAGTGCAACATTGACCATGCAAAAAAAAGAAAAGAAAAAAAAGCAGCATTCCTCAGTAATGATTGACTAAGAGACTAATTAATTGTATGGCCTTAGTATAGCCCTACATTTCAACCAGTGTACTATTCTATTAATGTTGCTACAATTCTCTTACTTTTATTTGGCTCAGGTCTAATCCTGTGGCTGCAATTGCTGTTTTCATTTGATCCATGCAAGTCTTCCTGATCCAGTCATCCCTTTCTGTACCAACTCAAAAAGAATCTTGGTAGACTCAGAAGAAAACCCTCTTAGATTCTCACCCCCAGCCTGGCCTGTGCCTCATTCCTTCACACAGCTTTCTGTACCGGCGCCGAGTCCTTCATTTATAGCACACTTACAGTCAGCTCTTCCTTCCATAGGGTTTGAAACCTGCCACCTTTGTGGTATCAGGGTTCGCGAGTTTTTCCACCTACTTAGGTCAGGAAGGTTTCTGAACCGGGTGTGGTCGTAATCATGTGAGCAAATAATTTCTGCAGCCAGCGGTGTAGCTCGATTTATGCTCAGGCTCCCAGGCATCTCCAGGGAAGTTGTTGAAAGAAGTGAAGTTTCGCGTTGAAAATGTATACAGGTGAGTGTTTCTGGTAGTCTAGCGGGCAAGCGAGACTATGTTTCTGGCTAGTTTAGCTTCTTCTCTATTATGAAGACAGCGTTTCCATGTACCGTTTTCATTGGTCGAGCTATTTTGATACAAAAATAGTAACAGATTGCTTGTTCTATTGGAAGAAGATTATATTGTAATAGCTAGGTAGTGTTTAATAGTGCTGAGGGTTCGCACCTTTGGTGCTTCATTCTATAAAGAATTGATTATGTTTGTAAACAATAAAATTTAGTGTAGGAAAAAGAAGAAAAAATGAAAGTCAAGTAGAAATTTGAAGTTATAATTAAATTGTTATAATAGAATTTATCAAAAAAAGTTGACAATATGTCAATTTGAAATATGGGATATGATATATAAAGCATAAAATACAATATGAATGTTTTCAAATGTATGTCCATGTAGTGTTGATAGAATTCAATCCACAGCAATTCTATTACACAAAAAGAATACAATAATTCAAATGCTACAATAATGACAATATACTTACTGGAGCTGTTGCTGTATTTTATCTGCCACTTGTCTACAATAGTCCACTTGAGACAATACAGTAACAAACTCCTTGAGGGCAGTAGGTCTAGTTGATAAGACTGTACGAATGCTACTCAGAAGGTTCCTTGTCTTCTCTACATCAATCCAGTTCTGACGTTGAAGGAGATGGTCATACATGTCAGGAGATAGGAGTCCAATACTGTAGCAGTGATCAGCTACTGTCATAACACAAGGCTTCACTGAGAGGACCAAGTCAGGATACACACTCAGAAATATACTCAAGCTATTGCCACCTAATAATAAAACATTTTTTCAATAATGCTAAATACTTACAATAACTTGTCTTACTTTCAGTCCCCTCTACCGCAGGATCTTTCTTCTCATATTTCTAAAACCAAATAAAATGATTGTTAGTTACAGCAATTTAGAATACATAAGTCTATTTCTACATACCTGTCCATACCAAATGAGGTGTCTATTCTGAAGTGCAATTCCTTGTGAACTGTTGAAACACTTCATGACTGAAGGAATGGACTCTACTACTGCATGAACTATCCCGAGATGATTCCCTCCTTCATGTGAACGACAGTCAAAGGCAAACTGGTAGTCCATGGAGCTGTTGTAGTTCATTCTGGAACTAGCCTTCTTTAGAGTGTCTTCTATTTCTTGTTTTAGAGCAGCACATTCACGGTGAATGGAGTCTTGGAAAGTAGGATCACACGAAACTACGACTTCAAAATATTTACATCGAGATATAAATGTTACACGAATTTGTTTAGATCCGTACATAAAGTGCACCATGTTTTTCTTGACTCCTTCTCCAATGAAAGTGAAGGACTTGTTGGATACGAAACATGCCATTGCAGCAGGAAAGAGTCCCATAGGAGTAAACCCACTACTGAAGTACATCAAGAGAGGTTCCACGAAACAAAATCTACAGGATTCTTTGTGGAATTGGTCGAGTTCCTTTGCACTAGTGTTTTCTAACACGCAAGGCATGATGTATTCTTTCTCTTCTTGTAATACTGAGTTAGTATCAGAAGATTTGACTGACGCAATCTCAGCTATGATATGAAGATTTGCAAGCAAAGCTACCAGTTGCTCTGGTGGAATCAGATCTCCTGAAATGTCAGCTGTAGCTGTTTTCAAATCTGTCATAGTGAATCGACCTGTCTTCCTGAATCTCTCAGATGTGGCCTGACCTACGCTATCAAAGGTCATGGCTTTGAGAATGACACCAGTGATACTGTCATACACTACCTGAATGTCTATAATGACCAGGTCTTCCAAACCAGGCACACCGGGAAAGTACATCAGAACACCGGCATGGTGGTGAAGAAACCACAGAGCTGCTTTGGTCTCGTAGGGTGTCATATTGAAGGCATGGGACAAGGCCAAGCAGGTTTCCAGGCTGGCTGTCCTCACTTCTCTCATGCGAAGACACAAGCTGAACAGAAGCCACACAGCTGGAATTTTCAGCTTTTTAAAGTGTTTCTCCATGGCATTCTCCAGTAGCTGATGCAAGTGGTGGATTTCTTCTACTCCGCCTCCCATGTTGTCTAAAGAAACAACAAGCTTGTCTTTCGAGCAGAACTGAACCATGCCTTTTTTGTAGGAGTCAGTGTCTCGAATCACTTTTTGAAGCTGTGAGTCGACTGTAGCGATGTCTTCCTCAGAAACCTGGTCTTTGTGAGTGCCCACTATATACACTACTGACTTGGAGGACTCCAGTATCTCACCAATGGCCGAGTCGTCTGCTCCTGGCAGAGGTTGAAGATGGGTGTAGGAACTGAAACAAGATATACTGGCCAGAGTACGCAAAAGCATCTCTTGCAGAGTAAACTCTGATTGTTCTGGTGCAGTTGTCTCTCCTGAAGCTCTCTGATAAAAGACCGGATACTCCTCATCTAGTTGGAACTTGTAGCTAAAGAACAGCAAGTAGAGGCCAGGTCCTATGGTGAGTGCTGGTAGCATGTCCATCAGCTCAGGCTGACCTCCGGTGTCCTCCATTCTCAAAAAAGCTTTAAAAGAATGCTTCACATTTTCTGCAAAGTGTGGTTGTTTGGACACTGTCTCAAATATGGCAGCTATTTCAGAATAATCTGGTGATGATACTGCCTGATCAGCTGGTTGGTCATGTGCTGTTGAGAGTGGAGTGATTTCCTCATGCCTGGGTTGGTAAAAAATAAAAGATTTCAATCTTGCCATCATCATCTGCAATAATGAAGGTTGGGGCGGCTCTTCCACAGTATGAGACTGCCCTGTACTGCTAGCCTGACTGACCTCTGCCTTGGTGTCACTACCTCCATGAGAATCAGCTGTAGCCTCAGAAGTGGATTCAATCTCCAAACTATCTTTGAGAGTGTGAAAGAGTAGAGATGCTTCCTCTATGAGATTTTTTACAATGGTCCAGTTTGTTGTTTTTTCTGCTGTAGTTGGATCAGACTTGCCTTGGACTAACACATTGGAGCAATACTCCACTGTGCCTGTGCTGCCATGAATCTGCTCCTCTTCTTCTGCTGACAGAAGATCTATGATCTCTTGTTTAACTCTCCTTAGAGTTGTACTCTTGCCTTGTCTTGGAGGACCAAGGGACATAAACTTTAAAGACAGAAGCTCCAACACTTCCTTGGAAACAATGAAGTGTTTGTATGCATCTTCATACTTGAAAACTATTGAACATAAAATAAATATGCATTATAAAGTATTGCAAATAAAATACTAATTCCAGATGTTACAGTCTCATTGGTTATACTATACAAGCAACCCACACACTGCACCAGTACCATTAGCTGGCTTCTGCAATAGGAGAGTGTGGGCAGCTGGTTTTATTGCTTGGAGCTAAGCCAGTAGAAGCAGCTGCCAGTAGAAGCAGCTGCACACTAGCACTTGCAATTTTGGCAGAGGCAATCAATTACCTTACTTACTATTATCATAATTAATATAATAAATATTTAGTTTTAACATAATTAACTTAATAATAAAAAATAATATTCTAGTTTTATTATAGTATAAGTAGTTAACTTTAGTTTCCCATATAATTTATCAATGGGACATTCTAAAGAGAAGCCAATATCACTGAAGGCAAGATGGCTTTCTAGAGATGCTGCTATTTACTTACACTAACCTGACAGAGTTTCTTTGTATACTCCATCTCTATTAGCAAACAGCAACTGTCCAGTAGACAAGACTACAGTAGCTATACATACACCATTATACTTCTGTTTTGGTCTATCTCCCTCACTAGTAGTCTCAATCCACTCCTCTGTCTTGTTGTAGTAACTTCTAATGGTAGAATATTCATCGATGCCGATTAGATGCAATATATAGGAGGCAATAGCGAAGATGGCAGTAAGTGTGGTTACTGTCCTCCATATTGTTTGTCTTCTTGTCCTGCCATTACTTGCAGATGCTATGAGAGACTCTAAACTGCATATAAATAGAATCTCTCTCTTGTGAGCTCCTCCAGTGAAGTAGAAGTTGCCTTCATGGAATGTTGATCGCATGTTATAGCATGAAGAAGGAAGTGAGTCTGCAGTCGTCCAATGGTCATTGAGTAGAACTTCCACAACATTCAACCACTCGCCAAGTGAGACACTCCCACCAGCCACGACCAGGACCTCTGGTGATCCTCCACTAACTGATGATGCATTGTAGCGACGAGTAGGCATGGCAAGTAGCGATGGCTTCCAGTCTAGACCAGTAGTACTAGTCAACAGAGAGTTAGTGAGTTTGTCAGTGTAGGGATGACGTCCACCAACCAATACAAACTTAGACTGGTAGGTAGTTAGGGATGAGAGTTTATATGGTGCAAGAGTAGTAGTCCATGAGTGAAGGTCAGTAGAGATGTTAAGTGTGAGATAATCACCATCCATAACTATCAATTTATTCTTTAGTACTGCACATTGTACAGGCCAGACATCCTTACTCCATGTATGGCAGTGCTCCCAGTGAAGTGAGACTGGAGGATGGAGATCTCTCTAAATACAAATAAATAAATAAATATATTAACTAGTGGTGTGCTTGAGCACAAATAGCGAGCGAGCCTTAAACTACACTATTGTTAAATGATTGATTTTAACAACTAACACTCAAGCTACTAAAATAAAGTTGAGTTTTTAAATTAAGTTAATGCGGTAAAGGGGTTTCAATTCCATAGTAACTGCTCCCAGCAACTGTTTGAATTGAAAAAGAAGCAACAAAATCAAGTCACGTTATTTAAATTTTTCTTTGTGATATTCTTAATAGTAGTTGTAACGCACAATACTTTCACACAACTGAACATACCTACGCAAGACTTACCTTCGTAGTTCGTCTAGTGGACAATGAATTTTCAAGTAAATGCTGTTGAGTAGGGCTTATATAGCTGTGACAAATAGCGTATTAACTTACCACCGCCACTAACTCGAATAGAAATGGAGCTCCCATAAGTTTTTGCGTTTTAACTGCACCCGCAAAACAATTCAAAGCGGTAAACAATTCAATTTCTAAGGTGATACGGGTAGTGGTCGCTAAACCAGAGGATTCTGTTTAGTGAAGTTTGGGACGGGGTCAAACGCCGAGCGAACACAAAAATACGGAGGGTCAAAGTACAAAATGACATACATACGTCCAAACATATATCTAAATAAATAAACAAACATCCCCGATTTTCGATTGTGTTACCCCTGTAAGTGTCTCACTCGCTACGCTCGCTCGCCAATTAAAGTGATAAACAAACAAACAAACAAACAAACAAACAAACAAACAAACAAACAAACAAACAAACAAACAAACAAACAAACAAACAAACAAACAAACAAACAAACAAACAAACAAACAAACAAACAAACAAACAAAAAAACAAAAAAACAAACAAACAAACAAACAAAAAAACAACAAACAAACAAACAAACAAACAAACAAACAAACAAACAAACAAACAAACAAACAAACAAACAAACAAACAAACAAACAAACAAACAAACAAAAAGCACTAAGTGCTATTTAAACAATACTTTAACATGCAAACACACAAACAAACTAATATAATAAGACTACAAATATATAAAAACAAACACACAAACATACAATTTTACTCACTATAGATTTACAGAAATGTGAACACATGATAACAACAGCAACTCTACGACATGCTTTTCCAAACACACAAACACGTAATAAGAAAATGTGCTGTTTCTTCCTGTGCTAAAATAATGTATAGTAGGCACTAGAAAGAATAGGTTTTCAATTTTGTTCAGTTAAACAATTTTTTTTTTGCACGGGAGGAGCTATAGTAGAATAAACAAAACGATTATGGTAGTTGATAAAATATAGTTTTTCAGCTCAATTATATTAATTGTTTTAATCTTCATTGTTTACCAAATGCCTCACTTCTAGGAATGAAAAAATTATGCTATTTTAAATATTGGGGCCATCATTGGCTTATATATTCTTACTTCTAGAGACCCAACTGTAGCTGGTAGAAAGTTTAAGAAGTAGGGACCTGTTAGAGTAGCAAGTTCAGCGAAAATCTAGTCAGTCTTCTTAATTGAAGCAAGTCATTTTTTTTATTGTGCAAGCTGTTTAGCATGCCCCCTATAGCATCTAGAGGATAGTACAAGGCCTTAGCTTGCTGATATAGCTGTGGAAGAGTTTCTAGCTTTTAGCAGTAAATCAACAGAAACGAGAACTTGACTGTTAAAATTTTCATGTAGCGGTACCAACAGTTTAGTCAAAAATGCAACGAAAATAAAAATTGTAAGAAAAAAAGCTTTTTTTCTTTTTGAAAGACACCCGGTGTTGTTTATAAAAATGCTAACACATGAACATATACATTAAAAAAATTACAAAAAACATAATCTTCCTATAAAAGTGCACAAACATACAAATACATCCCAAATACAAATTCAATACACATTGTAAGAAACTGTAAATAAAACAATAACAACAACAACAACAACAAAAAACAAACAGAAAAAAAACATTACAACAAATAGTTACGTTGTGCTTATGTGTTATAAACACACAACTTACTATTTTTCTGGAACAAACTAGACTTCAAATGGAACAAACTAGACTTCACAAATGGTTAGAGTAAAATTGTTACAAACTATAGCAAAAAGAGAGGGATAGTCTTGTCTAACTATCCTCAAAAACACACTAGCAACTGAAAAAAAAGAGAGGGGAAGTCATGTCTGAGCATGCTCATAAAAAGAACCTGGTGCTTGTTAAGAGCATGCTCTGGAATATGACTTTTACCCTCTCTTTTTTTCAGTTGCCAGTGCATTTGTTGTGAGCATGCTCAGACATTACTTTCCCTCTTTTTTTTTTCAGTTAGTTTTGTTGGAATTTTATGAGCATGCTCAGACATAATTTCCCTTTATTTTTCTAGTTGCTGATGCCTTTTATCAAATCTCAGGCCTTAATTTCCCTTTTTCTTTTATTCCAGTTGTTGAAAAAATTATGCTTGAAATTATTCTAAGCACTTGGCATGTGTGTAGGTAGCAGTGTTTTCCCTTCTTTCAAACCTTTTGCAAAAGTTATCTATACAAACTGTGGGCTAGTGAAGACTGGATAGCTAACTGGGAAAAAACAACAACAACGCATGATCTACTAATCAGCAAGCAGAGTGTCTACGTGCTATGTGCTCACCTCAATACGAACTTGTGGCAGGCTTTCCGCCATTACAGACTAGAGTTCACCACCGCTTTTCGAAATGGGGCGTTCCCACATTCTCTATTATTTGAATCTACCACACCCAATATACAGACTATAAAGTAGATTCATAAGATATTGCGTTACCGGAAGAATCTCGCGAATAGAATGAATATAACGACCTTCTTGTACCTACTGACCTCCACCTTTGATCTCAATCGCTAGCACTGGAAGCGCACTTGCTACCAGCTTTCACTGCTGAAGTGATGGCGTGGTAAGTGTTCTCAGGTGTGTGTTGGTAGTATAGAGAAGTGTTGGTTCTGACACTGGGCTAGCTCGTTGCAGTAACCTGGCAACAGCGTGTATGTCTGTGTGTATGTGTGTTAAATGAACAAAGACTGCACGCACATTTAAATTGCAAGCGGCTGAAAAAGGGAGGAGCTACAGCTACTGTAGTTTCAAAGAGGTTGAATTCCAGAAGTGTCAAGTCCACCATCACTATCATCAAGAAAGGCAAGGGTAAGTTGCAATTCTAAAATAGCCCACTTTGGCAACAACTCTTCTCTTATACTAAGTTTTGGTTAGTTTCAAAATGTACTCTGTCTTTACACTCGTAATCCCCCCCAAAAGAATCCTGCATGAAACCCACTGAAAGGACCTTTTCTTTTGGAAGGAGATTATTTTGTAATAGCTAGGTAGTGTTTAATAGCGCTGAGGGTTCGCACCTTTGGTGCTTCATTATTGATAGCAATCTCACCACCACCTCACCACACTTCATCTTATTAGAAAAGCAAAATTCCTGGCCAATGCTACATTAGCAATGGAAAGAAAAGTGGCAGAATTAGAGTGGAATAAATTCTATGACAAAATTTACTGTGACTTATACTATTACTGTCTTTTGCTACATACTAAGATATGATATGGACAGAAAATTTTGGTATTTAGGATTAATAGCATGAGAGGTGCAAGAAATTTGACACCGCAAGGTTCTAAATGGTACTACACAGATTGTGATAGCTGCCCACTCTGTGCTATTGATCTCTCTTGTTTGCTTGCTAGCTACAGACTGGTGGGCAGTAGAATTCAATGAGGAAAGAACCAGGTCTCTTCATTCAGTAAGACTGGTTTAATTAAGAAAGTATAACATGTTTAATCATAGCATGTTTATAAATTGGAATTTTATTTGGTTCCATCATTACCTCCTGCACACACAACTCATGCAGATTGCCTCATGTACAATGGCGATCCTTGTTATTTAGTTTTGATAGTTTTTCTTTTTCATTCATACTTACCCAGGGGCTTTCCCACAGCATGATGGGAGACATAACAAAAAAAAATGAGAACAAAAAAAAAATCAACATTTTTGCAGCTTGTTATAAAAGATGATTCAGCCTTATTTAGATTCTCTATAAAGTGGATTTACAGCACACTTTAAGCTTGTGTCTTCCAAACTAACATCTGAACTAGTCAAGTTATAATCCTCAACATCAAAAATTGATTCCAAGGCAGAGAAATATAAAGTGGGGAAATGTTGTATGGAGTTGGCATGGTGATTATGACATAATGAAAATATAATTACTCAGAACAACAAATGAAGGATAGAAGGTGCCAAACATGCCCAACCAAGTGAGTCCACTATCCCAGCTCTCACAGCTAATTTATGAGAAGACTGAGAGGCATCACATTTCAGAATTTTAAAATATAATCCATTTATGTGCAAATGCAGGAGTTCAGAAGTATGACTGCACTATCCAATCAGATTGCTCCATTGCACTCACATGACCACCAGAAGGGCCTATATTATTAGCTAAGCTCAGTTTCTTCAAAGTTCAGTTCTGCAGAATGACAGAAAACTCTGGCAAATACATTTGTTAGGAATCACACAAAAAAACTTCAAATGCTGGTACAAAATATTTCTTGCATTGAGAGAGGGAGTGTGATATGAGGTGTGCACAACTGCCTTATGGCACTTATTGGTAGCTATAAGGTACAACATACTAGCTTATGACAAGTGAGGACATAGCTAGGGACAAGTGAGGACATAGCTAGGGACAAGTGAGGACATAGCTAGGGACAAGTGAGGACATAGCTAGTGACAACAAGTGAGGACATAGCTAGGGACAACAAGTGAGGACATAGCTAGGGACAACAAGTGAGGACATAGCTACGGACAAGTGAGGACATAGCTAGGGACAAGTGAGGACACAGCTAGGGACAACAAGTGAGGACACAGCTAGGGACAAGTGAGGACATAGCTAGGGACAACAAGTGAGGACATAGCTAGGGACAAGTGAGGACATAGCTAGGGACAAGTGAGGACATAGCTAGGGACAAGTGAGGACATAGCTAGGGACAACAAGTGAGGACATAGCTAGGGACAACAAGTGAGGACATAGCTAGGGACAAGTGAGGACATAGCTAGGGACAACAAGTGAGGACATAGCTAGGGACAACAAGTGAGGACATAGCTAGGGACAAGTGAGGACATAGCTAGGGACAAGTGAGGACATAGCTAGGGACAACAAGTGAGGACATAGCTAGGGACAACAAGTGAGGACATAGCTAGGGACAACAAGTGAGGACATAGCTAGGGACAACAAGTGAGGACATAGCTAGGGACAACAAGTGAGGACACAGCTAGGGACAAGTGAGGACATAGCTAGGGACAACAAGTGAGGACATAGCTAGGGACAAGCAACTTGGGAATGAATAATTAGAACAAATGTATCAATCCTTTAACCATGCACCATAATTAGTACATTGTAACCAAGTAAAACTTATGAAATTACTATGGAGGGTGTTGGTGGATATTTTTAATGACAAGCCAAAACATTTCATTGGAGTATGTGATTGTTGAAGTGTTTGGTTCACTTTCCGTGTTCTTCCAATACAGAGTGTTTTAGAGAGCTACTTGTCTCTGGCAGAAGGCATGAAGCTCTTGTGCTCCACAACTGTTCTCTCTCACTTCTTGTCCACTCTACCACGACTACAAGATGTCTTCAAAAACCAGGTGAGAAAACAAACCAAAACCACACATATATACACTACATATAATATTTATTACATGAGTCAGAGTGTGATATGGTGAAATATTTCATGAGCAGGCTAATTTATTTTCACGGGCCAGAGGTGAAGCCTGAGAGTAAAATATCTTGCCGTATCAATCTGACAAGTGGAATAAGTGGTTTATATAAACATATATACCAAGTATTGATATTGCTTTTTTCTTCTTCATGTAACTGTGTAGGCTGAATATGTGAGGAGTCATGTGACCTCCCCACTGGAGCAGCTGGAGGCTCTCTTCCACAATCCATTCGTCCTCATCCAGAAGAGAAAAGACAAACTGCTGGACTTTGACAGTCTGCAGTACCAACTTGATCATTCGGAAGACTCTGAGAAGATAGCCCTACTCAAAGAAGAGGTCTTACTGGCCAAGAGGAACTATGAGGCTTTGAATGTACAGCTACTGGAGGAATTACCTCATCTGGTAAAGGCAGTAACTAGCACAGTGCACCATTTACTCTTAGTGCTGCTGCAAGCCCAACACTCCTTTACCTCTTCTGTGGCACGAGAACTGCAGAACCTAATGGCAAGCTGTGTTGAGGTCCATCCTCTAGCCAAAGTCTCCATTTCTTCCTCTGCAGAACTTCAGAGAGCACATGCTGAGGAACTGACTATCTTGTGTCGCAAGTTGACTAATCTCTCTCTAGTGCCTACAAGTATAGCCAGCGTGTTCTCCTTAAGAGCTGGAGGAGGAGGGAACGTAAGGAAGAATGTAGAAGTCAACAAAGAAGAAGTAAGAACAGCTAGTTCTCCTAGCTCCATGGAGGGCAGCATTTCTCCAGCTTCTACTGTAGGAAATGAAGAATTTATACAGAGCAGAACTGGCTTTGAAGATAGAGAGTATGCTACACCTCTCCCCAGGACCACTTTACAAAAGGATAAGAGTGGTGTGGTAGAAGGAAACGAAGTTCAGAATGTGAAGGAAGAGGAAGAAGACGATGAGGAGGATGAAGAGGAAGACGATGAGGAGGATGAAGAGGAAGACGATGATGACGAAGAAGATGAGAATCAGTTTCCAGCAAAAGGAACATTACTTCACGTGTTGTATGACTTTGAAGCTCAAGATTCTGCAGAGTTGAGTGTGCTGGCTGGCCACAAGCTGAAGCTTCTGTGCTGCCATGATAAGCTGGGGTGTCCTGACTGGTGGTTGGTAGAGGACACTAGTGGAGAAAGACAAGGCTATGTGCCCGCCACCTTTATGACTTTCCAACCTGTCAACTCTTGAGTTGTTTTTATCCTTTCATATGCAAATAAACCTATTCATAAGTTTTTAGTTATGAAGCCTCTGGCTGCAGGTTCTTACTTTTCAATTTATTAATTTGACAGTTTTATTTATTTTATTGAAATTTAAAAACATTTCTTCTTTGATTTATATTGAAAAAGCAATCGAAAGTGTGAATTATTGACATTCAAACCAGTAGTAGCTGAAATGTGAGAGCAATGGGGGAAATTGTGAGAGAAGCAACAACAATTTTCAAATAACACAAAGCACACTAGCTACTTTCACTACAATGCACCTTCATGAAAGACCACCAATGTTGGGTATTACAGAGCCAGCACACTCCAAACATAAAAACTAGCTGACACATAGCTATATTTGTATGTCTGTATGTACTGAAGTCTTTCCAGCAATCTTCTACATAGTCAACTTCATAAATCACAACAGACTCACTGCATTAATTAGATATTGCTGTTTTATTACACTGCTATCCTGTGTATGCTGCTATCCTGTGTATGGGCTGCTATCCTGTCTATACTTTCAAAGCTGGTTCACTCTTTCCACCACAAATAATACCACACTGTTGAGCAAAAAATATAAAGCAGTAGCTAGCTATATGTTACACCAGATACAAATTCAAGTCAACCGTCTGTAATAATATAAATGGGTAGCCAGCTATGATACATGCAATAGCTATATTTATCTAGCTACTGTCTTGCTAGCTAAAGTATTTTAATTTATACCTCTTAATGTACAGGGTCATGGAATTACCAACACAGTAGCAAAGGTTTTTGTTACATAATTAATAAACAGTGGACCTCGGAGTGGCTTTATAGTCTCGGACCACTCCACCCACGCCTAGCCTACAGTTTGAAGTTTCTTCACCAACATGAAAATCTAAACGTAAACACCTCCAAGACATCGCAGCGGTTTGGTAAAGGGTGGATACGCTGTATTCTGCAGGAAATCAAATGATGTCGCGTACTAATTCTCCATCTCCTAGAACATTTTCTTATTCAGCCTCAGTTGAAGACAAGGTATATTTGTGGGGTGGAGATGGAGACACAGAGCCTGAGGCAGTCTTCATATACAATGCCTACACTGAAACATGGACTAAAAGACTGACTGAGGGTCCTCACCCACCAGCAGGACTGAGAAATGGTGGTTGCTGTATGGCAGGTCAGCACTTCTATCTATACGGAGGATATGTAGACACAGCATTGAGTGGAACTCTTTACCAGTTAAACACTGATTCCTGGGCCTGGACAGAACTGTCCCAGGGTGCTGCAGGAGGACCAGGCAAGAAGAACGGATGCAAGATGGTCAGTTTTCAGGACCAGTTGTTAGTAATTGGTGGGGCCTATTCGTCTGGTGAGGAACCAGTATCAGTACCACCTGGAGCAACCTATGTTCGTGGCTATACCAACGAAGCTCACAGCTACTGCCTAAGTACAGGTGAGGGTGTGGTTATCTGTTCAGGTTATGATAGAGGTTTATTTCTAACATATTCAAGGCCGTAGCAACGCTTACTGAGGTGGTCTGGCCCGGAAGTGGGTGTGGTCTTTACAGGAAGTGGGTGTGATATCTGTCATTTTATGTGAGCATTGTAGTATTACGTCAATGAAAACTATCAATAACTTAATATTGTGAAAAGTTTGACAAAATGAAATACATAAGTGAGTTTAGCTATACCATATTTAGCAAAAATGTTTGATCTGTTTGGAGAACTATCCACAAATTCATTTAATGCAGTTTTGATGCACATACTATCCGTACGATCTTTGTGTACATGAAGGAGCATAAGATAATTTAGCCTTTCCTGGCACATTGTTGACCTCAAATATGTCTTGACACACCTTAAAGCACTGAATGATCGCTCAGAAGTAGCGTTTGTTGCTGGCATAATCAAAATCATTTGCATAACTTTTTTAACTTCATCAATAAGAGCAATTTGACTGTCTGAAATTGAACAGAAATATTTCTTGAGGTCAAAAATAGATATCTTATCAAAGACACCCAACACTTCTTGAAAATGTAAAACAAAAGTGGGTAGTTGTGCACGTAAATAAGATTCATTTAATTCTTCTTTATAAATATCACACACAAACTTCAGTAAAGATTCAAGTCTAACATACACTTTGTATCCAGGCTGGTCAAATCGCTCCTGAATACAATTAACAAGTACATCAATGGCTTCAAAATAATACTGTCTGTAATAGTCTTTTGGTGTTTCATGATAGAAACCTTGAGAGGTTCCCTCTTCAAATCTTCTTGTCTCTTTCTTTGCCTTGGCAAATGAGGCTCATTAGCATGGTGCAATGAAACAAACTGATTGACTTTCATCCAAAATAGATCAAAAGATTGATCTTCACGAAGACTTTTCAGCGTCTTTATGGTCATGCGAGCAATCTCCTGGCCTCCAGCTGCTGACATGGACTTGTGCTGCAGAGTGCTACTGAAATTATCTGAATGCTTCAAGATCATCTCTCCTAGCATTGCTCCAAAAATGAAGTCAAAAGTCTTCATGGATGCTGCTACACCACCAATTCTAGCCTTTGTTTCACTGTCACTTGTGACTGAAGATGCCTCTAGCCATGTGCTCTGAAGTACTTCATAGTTCTTAAGAACACTTGCAATTGACTCTGCCCTAACTGTCCATCGTGTTGGACATAGCACTCGAATTCCTGCACTATGTGCATCTTCTTTGATACCTTGAAATATACCTTGTCGTCTTGGAGAATACTTAATTAGCTTTGTTACCTCATGGACTGTTTCCAAAGCATCTCGCATTAGTTTGGATTCTTTTAATGTGTCACTTGCAGCTAAATTTAGCGAGTGACCATAGCAATGTGTGAACACTGCCCTAGGCTCAATCTGACTAATTTGTTTAGCCACACCATTTCTGTGACCTTTCATGGCACTTGCACCATCATAACACTGCCGGGTGGTTCTGGCCTATATATTGCCAGGTGGGTCTGAGCGTCCCATTGGATTTGCTTCCAGGGCATTAAGTAAGGCCGAACATAACTACTCGCAGTTGGAGAGGGAAGGGTTATTGTGCATTTTTGGAATAAAGCAGTTCAATGATTGTTTGTTCGGTCGTCTGTTTGAATTGGTGGCTGATCACAAACTGCTGCGGTTGATGCGGCGTACTCGGAGGAACTGAAGCCATATCTAAAGCACGGTCAACTAGGTGGGTGGAGTAACAAATGTTAATTAGGATGTGGGCGTGGTCTCACTATTCAAAGTGGTCGGGCCAAAACCCGACCAGCCCAACCGCTTGCTACGGCCATGATATTATATAGCAGGGTTGGGGCAAGTACATGAGTGCTTGTATTTAAGCTGTATTTAAATACTTTTTTTTTTGTGGAATGTTTGTATTTATAGATTAAAGAGTGAAGTATTTGTATTTCAAATACTTGTTTGTTTTATTTATGGGGCAGGGATGGGGTGATAGAATTAGACTTGTCTAATTAGAAAAAAATGATCTCCTGAAACGTATCTACTGGGCAGATTTCAATCCTTAATGTTACAGAATCCAGTGTTACTGGGCCAAGCTGGTAGAGTTACATATGTCACAATAATGCTACACCTGATCCTCTTGTTGTTGTTGTTGTTTTTTATTGTTGTTTTTTATAACATTAAAATAAGAAAGATTTTCTATTCCAATTCTGTAAAACATAATTTACACCACATGATAACTGATGGTGATGCAGTTCAAAAGTATTTGTATGAGCGCGGGCCACCTCATGCTATTTCAATTCTGTTAGTCCTGAGTAGCTCAGGTTACCCGTGCTATCACTCGCTAGTAGGCAAACTTTTATTGATTTATTTTTTAGGTAGCTACACTGTATCGTTCACTCACTATCTCTGAATTTCAGGATTAGCTTCCTTTACAACTCTGGATTCAACCTATGGCTCCTCTAAATCTGTTAAACTAATTCCATCTAATACGAAGAGAACTTCTGTGCTAAAGAATGACATAGTCTCCAACTAGAAAATACTCGAACTGTAGGTTTCCAAGGCTAGCACTACATGCATGCACACTTACCCGTACTATTTCACTTTCCCTGTGCTATTTTAATTGAACAGTGATTTTTTCCCCATACATTTTAATGGGCAATTTACGCGCCATACTATTAGTAATTGTAATAGTACGGCGCGTAAGTTGCCCATTAAAAAATGTATGGGGAAAATCGCTGTTCAATTGAAATCACACGGGGAAAGTAAAATAGTGCGTAACTAATTGAAATACCTCAATAACTAAGTGAAAACTAAGTGAAATACCTCGGTAGTTAAGTGAAATAGTACGGGTAAGTGCGCACGCGTAGAGCGTTAACCTTGGAAACGTACAGTTCCAGTAGTTTCTAGTTGGAGACAATGTCCTTCTTTACCACAGAACCTCTACCCGTATTAGACGGAATGTTTTACAACAGATTAGGAGGAGTCGTACGATGAAAGGAAAGTTCCAGCGGAAGCTAATCCTGAAATAAGGAGATAGTGACTGAACGATACAGTGTAGCTACAATTGCAAAAGACTTTTTAAAAAGCTAGCATACTATTAGCGAGTGATAGCACGGGTAACCTGTGCTATTAGGGATCAATAGCACTTGTAAAGCAATTGAAATAACACTCGACTTCGTTTCGTGCTATTTCAATCGTGTTACTCGTGCTATTAATCTCGAATAGCACGGTTACCCGTGCTATTACTCATACAAATACTATTATTTGTATTTGTAATTGAAATACTATATTAGAGAGTGGGTACTGTTAATTAGGTGAAGTGAATTCATTAAATTATCCAAGAGAGTATTTGACAACTTTCTTTTTGGTGCACTAGAATTATCATGTGATCTGTGTATGAATTATCATGTGATCTGTGTGTGTGTGTGAATTATCATGTGATCTGTGTGTGTGTGAATTATCATGTAATCTGTGTATGAATTACATGTAATTAACCTATTTTCAGGGGTTCCTATTGATGGAAAAGTATTTTGTGTGATTATATTGCTGTTTTCCCCTAAAATTGGCCATTGTATGTGTCATTCGAATTTTCCATGAAGTATTAACTCTCTTCAAATTTATCAACAGTGTACTAATTTGAGCTGATTGTCAATATATGTTATCATTTATATATAATAATATATTAGCATATTAGTGGCTCAGGCTCATGTTTTTGAAGAGACAAAATTGATGACCTTTAAGTATAGACTATCAGACCTATAAAACTTGTCAATGCAGCATAGCAGCCTACAAATATCATAGAAAGTTTCTAAAAGACATTCTCTCTTCAGAGTGCTGCTAAGTATTGCATTTCATCTTCAAGAAAACCTGAGGTGAAAACTTATGCACTTACTCAGAGTTTAATCTATTAGTAAATGCTGAGTTGGCTATTGATTGACTCGTTACTCTTATGTTGTTTTGAAATTGTGGATGAAATTAAGATTATTTGAAAAGTAGCCAGGCTAGCTCTGTCTCTGTGTGATAATGCCCCATTAGTCTTATTCTATTGAAGCTCATTAATTATGTTACTATACCACATTAAGGCACTCAAAATTTGACGTGGTTGGTCTATTTATATGTATCAACTTTTATGAACTGCTGGACACAAGCAAGGTTGCTATGAATGATGCGGGTGTGGTTTTAATTGGCTAGACAACAATCACTTACTGTTATAATGCTCTCAAGAAGAGATAATTATAGTTGTCTGTCTCTCTCTCTGTCAGGCACATGGTCATCCCTCTCCATGAAAGGTTCGTGTCCTCCTCCATGTTTTGGTCACTCGCTGACAATGATTGATGAAGAACAAGCTATCCTGTTTGAAGGATACGTTAAAGAACAAGACCCTCAAGTATATGTTCTCCATTTACCGACTATGGTGAGCAGAGGGTCCTGGGTTTAGTGTACAGTCCAGGGGTGGGGGGAAGAGGAGTGATATACTAGTGGTGTACTTGAATACAAATGACGAGCGAGCCTCTCTAGTTAGGTTACATAGTTTACAGTATTGTGATTATTTTAACTTCTAACACTCCGGCGACTAAAGACGGTAGAGTTTTAAATTACATACATATGGTAAAGGGGTTGCAATGCCATAATATAGTAACTACTCGCTGGAACTGTTTGACTTAAAACAAAAACAATATGCATTTCTGAGGAGTTACCACACAGGTTTGAACCGTACTTATTAGACAAGTTTACTGCCTTAGTAGCCGAAAAAGCTGTGTAAAGGCAGCTAATATATTTATTTGGTACTGAAATGTTTACGTTGTGCTATTCTTTAGCTAAGCAGTAGCTGTAACACACAACACTTTCACACATACGTGTTTATTGAACATACCAAACACAAGACTTAATTTCGTGCTTGGACTATTGGATAATGTATTATCAGGTAAGGAACAACACTGTTGTGCAGAGTGTATAACTAGTACAAATAGCACATAAACTTACCATCGCCACTAATTCAAATGACTAGTGGACTCTGATAAGTGCGCAAGTTTTAACTGCACCCACAAAATAATTCAAAGCGGTAAACAATTCAATTTCTTTGAATGATACAGTAAATCAGAGGATTCTGTTTAGTGGAGTATAGGATGGGATCGACCTCCTAGCAAACACAAAAACACGAGGGTCAAAGTACAAAGTGACACTCATGTCCTAATAAACATCCCTGATTTTCAATTGTGTTGTCCCTGATAGTGTCTCGCTCACTTCACCTCTTGAGTTGAGTTGGGAATTTAATTACATATTAATGTTTGAAGCATGTGAAAACACTCAAGGGAGGAGTTCAGAAGTCAGTTCAAACCCTGAGGTGTACTCATAAAGTATCACGATCTATTATTTAGTATATTCAAGTCAGAATTATATTTTTAATTTTGCCAATATATTCATCGTAACATGCCTGCACATTATGTTAGTACTTCAACTTTACTTGGTTCTCACTTCAACATTACTAAGTTCTTATGATGTGTTTAATTGTAGACATGGAGAGTAATATTTCGAAGTGATAATAGTCCGTGGCCCAAACGAAGATTCTATCACATTGCTGTGTGCCTAGGATATGGCGGGCAGAGTAAGTCCCTCCTTGTTAGTGGAGGGAGTATTGATACTATGGCACAAGAAGCATTCAAGGACATTTGGTTGTTGGACATCCAGTCTGGCCAATGGGAAGAGGTAGATTACTAGACTTGTTAGGGGCATGTGATGATCATGTGATGTAGAATGTGATATTGTTGCCGTTTTAAGATGAGCATGTGCAGCATTTAAAAGTGTATTCATGTTTCAGTAATTCTGTTTTTGAACATGGCTTATGCAATTAGGTTTTATCGTATTTAACTCAATAAGAAAGCAAAAATAACTCTAGCTGACTGTCTGTATTGTTAGGCAGTCACCAGTGACCCTATTCATTGCTGGACCATTCATTTAATTTGCCATCACTTTTACTAGCACCCTTAGAACAATCTTGATGGCACACTATTCTGGCATGGTTCCAATTTGAAGATGGTTTTCAATTGTATGTTGAGCCACTTCTAAGAAAATGCTCCGGAGACCAAAATAATAATAACCAGACACAAGATACTGCTCAGTTGTACACCATATTGTTAGTAATAATAACCAGACACAAGATACTGCTCAGTTTTACACCATATTGTTAGTAGTAATAACCAGACACAAGATACTGCTCAGTTGTACACCATATTGTTAGTAATAATAACCAGACACAAGAT